>Ga0172374_1000099_pt1 | contig 72116 bp, 52 predicted proteins | sample LakKiv3m_FD_114536 | JGI IMG/M metagenome (GOLD analysis project Ga0172374, IMG submission 114536) | Freshwater microbial communities from Kabuno Bay, South-Kivu, Congo - kab_092012_10.3m | ecosystem: Environmental > Aquatic > Freshwater > Lake | place: Democratic Republic of the Congo... | reverse complement strand
TCTTCAATAGTTTTGCGGATGAGCATGACAGTGTAAGGGGACCATATATCCAGAATTCTGAAATTCCGCAACTGGTAAAATTTCTCTGGGGGAGATAGTTCCGGTTAAATCATTTCTCTTCAGGAATACGGTATCTGCGCCAGAAAAGAAACCGTGTGATGGTAAACCAGCTCATAAACCGCCACACAGGTTTGAAATGCATCAGGTAATGGACCAGATAGTAAGTTACCGCAAATAAGAGAATAGCAAAAATCCACCGGAAAAGAGTAATGATGGTTGAGTCGAGGAACTGAACAGGTTTCAGATAATCCTGGAAAAATGCAAGGATAACTTTTGAAAGAGAAGGATTGACAATTGCAATAAGAAGCCATGTCAGCGGGATGACAAGGCTGTGTGATGTTTCAACAGCCCTCTGCGGACAAAAATTCATACAGTGCATGCAACTTTCACATGTCAGTTTCCAATACGGGCGATTGTCTTTCAGAACAATCGACCTGGTTGGACAAGCTTTAATGCAAAGCATGCAATCGTTGCATTTGTCGGAAGCGAAAAATGTTTTGGCAAGAATATACCGGCCGACGAAATAATATCCCACGGCCACCGGAGCTATTAAAAGATCAAAAGGCAATGAAACAAATGCAGGCAGGTAAATCCGCTTTCCTTTAAAGAGATCATCAGCAAACTTATCAACTTTATTTTTCCAGTGCGAGACCATTGAACTGACAACTTTTTGTTTCAATCCGGGATGAAGTGATATCCAGTTTGATGGAAGATCGACAGGACGCATACCAACTACTCGGTAGCCTTTAATCCACAGGACAAGAGCGGGAAGAATCTGGGCAAGTCCGCTCAGACCGGGAAGAAAAAGCTTCGACAGTTTCATCCCTGCTCTTGTATTGACAAGAAAAATATCGGACCCATGAAATAATCTGAATCTGAAAATCATTTTTAAAACCGAGTGTGGTAAGTTAAATCCATGAGTTGCAGAACAAATCCCGATGAGGGTTTTTCCATTAAGTTCAGGGAACTGACCCCTGAGGAACTGAGGAAATGAATACAAATAGGAATTAATGCCCGATTCTCTTGCTTTTTCAATGATCCATTCCGAAGTACGTCTGGCATTGCCCGTACCTGAGTAATATATTATCAGCAGATTTTGATAGGGAGGAATAGTCACTTTTCACCGTTCAGGAATGCCCTTTTCACACCGCTATAGTTTACTTTTTTTACATCTGAAAGATAATCAATAAGTACCTGCACTGTTGTTTGGGAAGCGGTAATTCCCGGATCATGGTGGTCAAACCGGTAGCTGGCGGCTACATAGCTATTAACTGCGACGGAATAATTTTTTCGGGGATCAAGAGGATTCCCGGAATTGTCTATGATCTCAACACTCCCGCATTTCCCTTCTGCTGTGGTGGTTACTGTATAATTCAAACCTGATACCTGAAGGTCGATTGACTTATCTATATTGAAGGCATTGCAAATAAGCGAAGCGATCTCAACCAAATTCATCCGGTAAACCACAATCTGATTGTTAAAAGGATCAAGCTGGTAAACATCTTTCAGCGTGATATTACCCCGGGGAATATTTTGAATACGTATTCCTCCCTGGTTCTGGAAGGCAAAATCGACATTTAGCTTGTTTTTGATAGCATCGGTCATCAAACTTCCTAATTCATCATAACCATCTATTTGTGTTTCTGCCACCCCTACTACCTGGTTGAAAGCTTCATTTTTATTGTATTTGTCTACCAGTGACTGGACCTTTTGGTTAATACCGGTGAGCATATCCATTGGAATAATTTCATCCCTGCGGTCGATAAGCCTGCCATTGTCGATAACCAGGGTAGTCTTTCCGACATATTTCAGATTAGCACCTGCCTGTACAATCTGAACACCATTGCGAATCAGGGGATTTTCGATAAGTGTATGTGAATGACCGCCGATAATCAGGTCAAGTTGTGGCATTGAATCTGCAAGGATTACGTCAGTCCCGACTCCGAGATGAGTCAGTCCGATAAGAAGGGTGTATTTATCCTTCAGCCAGGCAAACTCTTTCATTTTTTTTACCGGATCAGTAAATTTTAAACCTGTGACCTTAGATGGATGCGTATCGGGAATCCCCTGTTCATTCAGTTCAATGGCCCCGAGAAAAGCAATAGTGATATCCTTTCCTGCAGTCAATGCTATAAACGGCTTTGGCTGTTTCAGGATTCCACCTGCAACCTGTATATTGCAGGAAATAAATGGAAATGCTGCCTGATCCATGCGGTAGTTGAACAATTCCTGGCCCATATCGAACTCATGGTTACCGATAGCGCTGACATCAAATCCACAGTGGTTCATCAGATCTATCATAGGAAAGCCTTTATCTTCAATCATATCGACTACCGGATTTCCTGTAAAATTATCGCCGGCAGCAACCAGGAAGACAATCGGATTTATTTTCCTCAGACTATCGGCAAGGTAGGCAAGTTTCGGAAAGTTGTCGATCTTCGAATGCATGTCATTTGTATGCAGGATTATGATCTTTGTTGAACCCGGTGGAAATGATTGCTGCCCGGAGGTCTGCAGTGAAAATATCAGTAAGACTGCCTGAAAAAAGAAAAATAATTTTTTAACCATGGTTTTGTTTTTTAAGAAAAAGAATTTGTCCTTCAGACATTTCTCCGTCGGGTTCTGTAATATTTCCAAACCGGTCAATGATAATGGTTTGGCCGATTTGGACCAGATGGTACTCATGTTTGGAATAGTGCAGGATCGCATCCAGAACAGTAGCTCCTCTGAAAATCTCGATTCTCTGGTTATTGATGAATATTGTCAAAAAATAACTTATTTGATGACCTCACTCCCTTCATCCGGGTGACTATAAAGTTTTTTTAGTCACCCCCGACGGTGGGGAAGGCTAATTGAGGTAGTCAAAGGTAAAAATTTTAAATGAAGTCTTTCAGAAATCATGCTTCCATTCAGCAAACGGAAGCAACGTACAAAAATGGTAACAGTAGCGATTACAAATTCTTAACTTCGTTGCACAGATTTTCATTTGAATCAGATTGAATTATGATCCGGATCATCGCAGATAATAAGATACCGTTTCTGAAAGGGGTACTTGAACCCTATGCAGATATCATCTATCTGCCTGCTGTTCAGATTGACAGGGGTGCCGTCAGTACTGCCGACGCACTTTTTGTCAGGACCCGAACGCGTTGTGATGAAAAGTTACTTAAAGGAACTTCCATAAAGTTTATTGCAACGGCAGCAATTGGTTATGATCATTTTGATACTGATTATTGTGTAGCAAACGGAATCAGGTGGGTGAATACTCCCGGAAGCAATGCTGCATCGGTTATGCAATATATTGCATCAGCACTTTTCCTGGTTGCCGGAAAAGAGAGATTTCAGTTGAAAGATAAAACTCTTGGTATTGTCGGGATTGGTAATATTGGGACCAAAGTTGAAAAGCTCGCAAGGCTTTTGGGGATGAAAGTGTTGCTCAATGATCCGCCACGGGAAAGAACAGAAGGTTCTTCCGGATTCGTTTCGCTGGAAGAACTATTAGCTGGATCCGATCTGATCACACTCCATGTTCCGTTGAACAGATCGGGACAAGATAAAACGTTTCATCTGATAGACAATGAAGCGGTCAGGAAAATCAGAAAGGGTTCATGGATACTGAATACCTCGAGGGGAGAGGTGACTGAAACTACGGCACTTAAGGAAGGGTTATCGACCGGAAGATTATCCGGTGTGGTGATAGACGTCTGGGAAGGAGAACCGCTGGCCGATCCCGGGTTGCTTGAAGCTTCTTTTATTGCAACACCGCATATTGCCGGCTATTCGGTGGAGGGGAAGGCAAACGGCACTGCCATGATCGTCAGGGCGCTGGCGGATCATTTTCATCTGCCGCTCACTGCCTGGTATCCTGCCCTCTTACCTGAACCTGAAAATCCTGAGATTCTGATAGAAGCTTCCGGAAAAAGTTCAGAAGAAATTTTAAAAAAAGCCGTCTTACACACCTACCCTATCAGAGCGGACGATGAAAGGTTTCGTGCCGATCCTGGTTCCTTCGAATTTCAACGCGAAAATTATCCGCGAAGAAGGGAATTTCCGGCGTACAGGGTACGAATTCTGAACGATATTCATGGGTGTTATGAAAAATTAAAAGTGCTGGGATTTCAGTGAGTCAACAGGGACAGTATCACCTTATTCACCCTCCTTTCCTGGAAACTCATCCACTAAAATCCGTAACTCAGCGAGAATCCTTTTACTGATCGATTCACTCCTGTTATTTTTGCGCAACTTTTTAAGAAATCTTTCCAATGAAAATAAGAATTATCGCAGTTGGATTATCGGTGTTATTATCCTCTGCCGAATGTTTCACACAGGCTCCTCCTGAACGGGTGATCACATTGCAGGAGTGTCTGAAATTATCGATCGAAAACAGCCCCCGCTTGAAAATCAACACCCTCGAACAAACCAAACTAAAATACCGGTATCGTGAAACCGCAGGAACCGGTTTACCAAATATTAATATAACCGGAGGTTTTGATGACTATGTCAATTTACCTACTCAACTCATTCCCGGTGAGTTTTTTGGTAAACCAGGTGAGATGATCCCTGTACAATTCGGGACAACTTATAATCTTTCCGGTGCCCTGGATCTAAGCCAGATAATATATAATCAAACCTACCTTGTTGGATTGCGGATGGCAAAGCTGGCTATGGATCAAAACAAGCTGGAATCTGAAAGGGTACAGACAGAGGTTGTTTTTGAAGTGGCCCAGTCGTTTTACTATGCCCAGATAAGTCTGAAGCAGATAGGGAATCAGAAAGAGAACCTGAAAAAGCTGGAAAAGGCCGAACAGATTGCAAGAAGCCAGTACGAAAACGGATTAATTAAAAAGGTAGACCTCGACCGTATCATTGTCAACAAACTCAATGTCCAGACTGAAATTGACCGGCTTCAGGTAATGTATGACCAGCAAATAAATATGCAGCGTTATTTTATGGGGCTTGACTTTGATCAGCCTGTTGCATTCCCTGATACTGTTATGGCAGCCGGTCTCAACCTGAACCTTAAACCGGATCTTTCAGAACATATCGACATCCGTATGATTGAAAAACAGAAACAGCTTGCTGCAACAAATGTAAAGATGGATCAATCGGAATACTACCCTTCTGTCAATCTTATCGGTTCGGTGAATTATCTGAACCAAAGCAATACATTTTATGTCTTTGGAAAATCAACCGACTGGTTCAATACCAGTCTTATTGGATTAAGATTAAATGTACCGGTCTTCAGCGGTCTTCAGAAGAGGAACCGGGTTAACCAATCGAAGGTTGCACTCGATCAACTGAAAGTAACAGAAAACAATACCCTCAGAATTTTACATGTAACAGCTAAAGATGCCGCTAACAGGTTGGTCAATGCCATCAACGATGAACAACGGCAGCGACAAAATATGCTTCTGGCCGAACGGGTGTATTCAATCTCACAGGATCAATATCAGAAAGGGGTTATTTCACTCACCGATCTGCTTAATGCCGAATCAGGTCTTAGCGATGCCCAGACAAACCATTCGCTTGCACTGGTACAGATGAAGATAGCAGAGCTGGAATACCGGAAAGCGAATGGAACACTCCTTGAAATTGTTGAGAATTAGCAGGTCATTGGTCATAAGCCGTTAAATCATAAATTCAATAGGTCCTTAAGGTAATAATCAAATAAAATGAAAAGAATTATAATCGTTGCGTTTGTCATCGTCGCCCTGGTAGGTGCATGTACAGTGACATTATTATACAACAAGAAAAAAATTGATGAGAAAGCCAGGATGGATGGGAACCTTCAGCGTATTCCGGTATTTATTGAGGAGATCGGAAAAAGAAGGATAAACGGTAGCTTTGAATCAAACGGAACTTTCTCTGCCATACATGAACTGACGTTAATGTCGGAAGGTAGCGGAAAGGTCGTCGAACTCAGTTTCAAGACCGGTGATATTGTCAATACAGGCAAAATACTTGCTGTGCTTGATGATGAACTGATCAGAAGCCAGCTTTCTCTTGCCGAAGCAATGTTGGTAAAATCAAAAAGTGATCTGAAAAAATATGAGAATCTTCTGACGAATGATGCAATCTCTACACAACAGGTTGAAGATTCCCGTCTTGGAGTGAAAAAAGCCGAGACAGATGTAACTATGTTGCAAAAGCAGCTCGATAATACCACAATAAAGGCTCCAATCCAGGGGACTATAACCAAAAGGTTTATCGAGAAGGGATCCCTGGTACTGCCCGGCACTCCGGTCGCAGAGATCGTTGATGTCAGCCGGTTGAAGTTTATTGCAAATGTTGCTGAAAGTGAAGCGGTTCAGATCACCCCAGGACAAAAAATCATCCTTACATCTTCGTTGTTCCAGGGAATAGAGTACCGTGGAACAGTTATATCGGTTGGTGTTAAAGCTGATGATGCCAAACGGTTTCCGGTTGAAATTGAACTCATCAATGATCCGAAACACCCGCTGAAAGCTGGGATGTTCGGTTCGGCTTTCTTCACATCCGGATCTGACCGTGAAACACTGATGATTCCGCGTCATGCCATCGTTGGAAGTATAAAAGATCCCCGGGTATATGTTGTGGAAGGGGATAAAGCCCTCCTTCGTGATATCCGTATCGGAACCGCGACTGATCAGGAAGTGGAGATCCTGGAAGGACTGAAGGCCGGGGAATTGGTGGTAACTTCCGGACAGATCAACCTCGATAATAATTCAACTGTTTCTATTGTCAACAAGAATAAATAAATAGTCCATGAATATTACTGAACTTTCTATAAAACGGCCATCACTGATCGTAGTGATATTTACGATACTTACATTCCTCGGTGTAGTGAGCTATTTTTCCCTGAATTACGAATTACTTCCAAAATATTCGGAACCGGTCCTTGTCATTGTAACAGTCTACCCGGGAGCATCTCCGGGTGAGGTAGAGAATTCGGTGACAAAGAAAATTGAAGATGCTGTTTCCTCAATTGAGAACATCGATAATATACAGAGTACTTCTGCCGAAGGGAACTCGGTCGTTGTAATTATCTTCAAGACCGGATCCAATATGGATCGTGCATTGGAAGCAGCTACACGTAAAGTAAACAATATCCGATACTTGTTTCCCAAGGATGTATTGCCTCCGATTGTAAATAATTTCAGTTTTGATGATATACCAATTATGCGTCTTGGGATAACGGCTACCATCCCTTCTACCAAGTCATATGATCTCGTCAAGAACAAGATCAAGCCTATGATCTCTACTATTGGTGGGATTTCGCAGGTGGATATTGTCGGTGGTGAGGAAAGGGAAATCCGGATTAATGTTGATAATGAAAAACTTAAGGCCCGTAAACTGTCGATATTACAAGTGACCCAGGCTATCCGTGCAGCCAATATGGAATTTCCCACGGGAAAAATCAAAGATATGACCCAGGAACTTATTATCCGTCTTTCAGGAAAATTTTCCACATTGGAAGATATGAAGAATCTGGTTTTGAGTACCGATGCAAACGGGAGTCCTGTCCGTCTTAGTGATGTCGCTGAAGTCCAGGATGCAAAGAGAGAAACGACGAGCATAAGCCGCATTGACGGTCAGAATTCGGTTGGATTATTGATTTACAAACAACCTGATGGCAATGAAGTGGATATTTCGAAAAAAGTCAGAGCAACCATTGTGAAGATCGAGGAGATGTATAAACGCGATGGAGTGAAATTTGCCATTGCCAACGATACCTCCGATTTTACTTTAACATCCGCCAATGCCGTCATGAAAGACCTGCTGCTGGCTGTTTGTCTGGTTGCACTGGTAATGCTGGTTTTTTTACACAGTTTCCGGAACTCTTTCATCGTATTGGTGGCTATACCTGCATCACTGATATCCGTATTTACTGCAATGAGCCTGTTTCATTTTTCACTGAACATCATCTCAATGGTGGCAATGTCGCTTGTGATCGGGATCCTTGTCGACGACTCCATTGTGGTATTGGAAAATATTTACAGGCATATGGAGATGGGGAAGGAACGCCGGAAAGCAGCCATTGACGGAAGAAACGAGATCAATTATACTGCATTATCGATAACTCTGGTCGACGTTGTTGTATTTCTTCCCATGGCTCTGATCACCAGTATGATCTCCGGATTGTTACGTCAGTTTGCGCTGGTGGTAGTATTTTCAACCCTGTTAAGTTTGTTCGTCTCCTTCACGATCACTCCATTATTGGCTTCCCGCATGGCAAAACATGAACATTTCCGCAAAGGAAGCCTGCTGGGACGTTTTACAGAGTGGTTTGAGAAGGGACTGGAATCGTTTACAAACGGTTATTCTAACATTATTACATGGTCGTTAAGGCACAAATTCATTGTACTTGCGGGCACAACGGTTTTATTTGCCGCCTCAATTTCACTTGTTGCCGGTGGATTTATCGGAAGTGAATTTGTGAGCATGGGTGACCGTGGAGAGGTAATAATCCTGATGGAACTGCCGAAAAATTCCACAATTGAGCAAACCAACCAGATGACACTTAAAGCGGAAAAATATCTGCTTTCCCGGCCCGAGGTCACGAGCGTGTTTTCATCTGTTGGCGCCACAACCAGTTTTTTTGAATCAGGATCGAGCGCTTATAAATCGGAGATGCACGTCAAGATGGTAAAAAAGGAGAACCGTAAACTTACCTCGGAACAATTTGCTCTTGCCATGAAAAAAGATCTCATGAATCAGCTCCCCGGAGTAAAAATTCGTTCCAACATAGTTTCATTAATGGGAACTTCCGATATGGATCCGATCCAGATCGTGCTTGCCGGTCCTGATATGGATACACTCACTTTATGGTCGGAAAAGGTTATGGCAGCAGTTAAAAAAGTTCCGGGAACCTTTGAGGTTAAACTTTCCGTTGAAGCCGGAAATCCTGAAGTAGATATCAGGATTGAAAAAGACAAGATGGCTGAACTCGGACTTTCCACTGCCGATGTGGGTATGACATTACAAAACGCCTTCAGCGGGAATACCGATGCAAAATTCCGTGAAGGAGATAACGAGTACAACATCAACGTTGTGCTCGATCAGTTTGACCGTAACAGTGTCAATGATATTACCGGTTTAACTTTTATCAATAACCGTGGTCAGCAGATCAAGCTCAAGCAGTTTGCAACTATTCGTCCGTCAAGCGGAACAACGATGCTGCAACGGTATGACCGTGTTCCTTCGATAACTGTACGGTCACAGGTAATCGGCCGGCCGGTTGGTTCGGTAGGGGAAGATGTGATGAAGAAAGTCGCTGCACTGGATATGCCCAAAGAGGTCACCATCATCCCGGAAGGGGATATGAAATATCAGACAGAAGCTTTCGGCAGTCTGGGAATTGCATTTCTTGCTTCAATTCTGTTTGTTTATCTGATCATGGTTGCTTTATACAACTCCTATGTTTATCCGTTTGTTGTGCTTTTCTCGATACCTCTGGCAATCATCGGTGCTTTGCTTGCATTAGGATTGACAATGCAGTCGCTCACCATTTTCTCGATCCTCGGGATGATCATGCTTGTGGGACTTGTCGGGAAAAATGCAATCCTGCTGGTCGATTTTACAAATCAGATGAAGGCGGATGGCCATAAAACCGTTCAGGCATTAGTTCTTGCCGGGAAAGTCAGAATGCGTCCCATACTTATGACGACTTTTTCGATGATTTTCGGGATGATGCCCATCGCTCTTGCCACAGGTGCCGGTTCAGAATGGAAAAACGGCATGGCATGGGCCCTTATCGGAGGACTGACGAGTTCATTGTTCCTGACTTTAATCGTAGTTCCTGTGGTTTACCAGGTTTTTGACAAAATAAAGGAGAAGCTATCCGCTCCCAGATGAAAAATATCAGTTAAAGTTTTATTAAAAAACACTACATAATTTGCTATTTTTGATTATCCAAAAATAGCTTTGATGGTCTTCGACTTTTTAAAGGATCTCCGGAGAAAAGATCATAAGCCACGCTTTGGAGCTTTGGATATCCTGAGGTATATAGGTCCGGGGCTGTTGGTAACTGTAGGATTTATTGATCCGGGGAACTGGGCTTCGAATGTGGCAGCCGGTTCGGGGTATGGTTATCAGCTTTTATGGATGATAACCCTTTCAACGATCATGCTTATCATCCTCCAGCATAATGTTGCACATCTGGGGATCGCCACAGGATTGTGTCTTTCGGAAGCGGCGACCCTGCACACTCCACGCCTGTTATCACGGTTCATCCTTTTCACGGCTATGGGAGCCTCGGTATCAACATCGCTGGCGGAAATTCTCGGAGCTTCCATTGCACTGAATATGCTGTTCAGCATTCCCATACCGGCCGGCGCTATCCTGTCTTTTGTCTTTGTTGTTATTATGCTCCTTACCAATACCTATCATAAAATTGAAAAGATCATCATTGCTTTTGTTTCCATAATCGGATTGTCTTTTTTATATGAACTTACACTGGTCAACATTGATTGGGCACAGGCGGGCATCGGATGGGTCAGGCCATCCATTCCGGAAGGATCGATATTAATAATTATGAGTGTACTTGGTGCAGTCGTGATGCCACATAATCTCTTTCTTCATTCGGAGATCATCCAGAGCCGTCAATGGAACCTGGAAAATGATAAGGTGATAAAGCGGCAGCTCGACTTTGAACTGTTCGATACACTATTTGCCATGGTTGTTGGCTGGGCTATAAACAGTGCTATAATCCTGCTCGCAGCGGCAACTTTCTTTGCAAATAAGATCCCGGTCGATGAACTGCAGCAGGCTAAAAGTATCCTGCAACCGTTATTAGGGAAATTTTCTTCGATGGTTTTCGCTATAGCACTTTTATGTGCTGGAGCAGCTTCGGCCATCACCTCAGGACTTGCAGGAGGATCAATATTCGCAGGTCTTTACGGAGAACCGTACGACATCAAAGATAACCATTCAAAGCTAGGTGTACTGATATCACTGGTTCTATCATTGCTGATTATTTTCGTTATCAGCAATCCATATAAAGGATTGATCATCTCCCAGATGGTTTTGAGCATTCAACTTCCGGTTACCATTTTTTTACAGATATACCTTACTTCTTCCGGCAAAGTAATGGGTAAGTACAAAAACAAACCGCGAACGGTAGTACTTCTGCTGGCGGTAGGTGCAATAGTAACCTACCTGAACATTAGGCTTCTTCTGAGTGTTTTCTGAAAACTGATTACCTTTGTCCGTAGACTCCCTTACAATTTCTGCCGGGATAATGAAAATTTTTTAAGTTTTCTTAAATGGATATTAAAAGGAATACTCCAATTTATACTTTTCCTATGTCTGTGCCATTTAAAGATGACAAACATAGCCTGGTACAAATTAAAAAAGTAAACTTGATTCAGGATGCCATCTGATAGGAAAATATATTGGACTCTGGGTATACTACTTTTTTTGTCAGCGGTGGCAAGAAGTTTTATTGCCGGATCGGTCGAGCTTGGAAATGACGAGGTATACTATTGGACCTATGCAAAATTTCCGGATTTAAGTCATTTTGATCATCCACCCATGGTTGGTTGGGTTATCCAGTTATTTACCCTGAATCTTCTTTTTGATAAGGAAATTTTTATAAGACTTGCGGCGATCGTACTTGGTACTTTAAGCACCTATGTGATGTTCCTTATCGGAAAACAAATAAAAAATGCAATCACAGGTCTCTATTCAGCACTTCTTTATACCACATCCTTTTACGGATTCATCCTTTGCGGGACCTTTATTCTTCCTGATTCACCACAGGTATTATTCTGGTTACTTACTCTTTATTTCCTTCTTTGCTCATTACCTGATGTTGAACTGTCAAAAAAAAGCAGAAATATGTTGTTTTTCGCCGGTGTGACCGCCGGGTTAGCGTTGCTCTCGAAATATCATTCCGTTTTTCTGATGTTCGGAGCTTTAATGTACATGCTTTTCTATAACAGAAAATGGTTCCGGATCAAGGAAACTTACGGGAGTTTTATCGTATTCATTTTGATGTTCTTTCCGGTTATTTTCTGGAATGCGAGCAATGATTTCATCACATTGAAATTTCACGGGAGCCGTGTGGGTTTCACAGAATCGGGAATACAACCGGTTTACTTTCTTACCGAGGTAATCGGTCAGCTGTTTTACAATAATCCCGTCAACGTACTGATCATTCTTTTTGCTTTTATTGCCGTTGCCAGGAGGAGAGAAATTCTTGACAAGCCATTTCAGAGAATTATTCTATGGGTAAGTCTCCCGATGGTGATAATATTTCTGGGATTTTCACTGTTCAGGAGTACACTTCCGCATTGGACAGGGCCGGCCTATCTGGGTTTTATCATTATAGCGGCCGCAAATCTTTCGGGTGTAAAAGAACGGGATAAAAGACGTTTTCTTTTTCCATGGCCGATCGCCATTTCTCTATTCTTCATGGTCACGGTAGTGGGTGTGGCTGTCAGCCAGGTAAAGTTGGGTTGGATACCGCTGAAACGCTGGAATGTTGATGATGTTTCAACAGATTTGTATGGATGGAGGCAGTTGGGAGTAAAATTTGAACCGCTTGCCACCTGGGATGAATCCCATTTCCTGGTTAAAAAAGGTTCGCCCATTCTGACATTCCGCTGGTTCCCGGCTGCCAACTTTGATTATTATGTGGCCAGACCAATGAATAAAAAAGTATATTGTTTTGGAGAACTGGAACGGATCCACAAATATTTCTGGATTGATAAGGAAAGAGGGAACTTACAGAAAGGCAGTGACGCCTGGTATATTGCTCTCAGTGACGATTATGAGGATCCGGTAGCATTATACGGCAAAGATTATGATTTCATAATGCCGGCAGATACCATTGCGATTATCAGGGGAAAGGATACTATAAGGAAAGCCTATATCTACCGTCTTTTAGAAAGGAAAAATGATCTCATACTGGTTTATCCGGACACCCTGAAAGACCTCCTCAGAAAACAATCATCTACGGATACTATTCAGTACCTAAACGCCGAGATCCGTTCCAATCAGATGTGGATGAAAATCCTTCAGAAACGGGCCACATCACAAGGATTGAAGCTCGATGATCTGATCCACCGGGAGATAGACAGCATAATGAAAGATCAGCGTGCACTGAAAACGAAGCGTCTTGACTCGCTTACTTCGGCCCCACCATCTTCTTCGGGTCGACGATTCTGGTGAACTCTTCATCCGTTAACAGGCCTAACTCCAATGCAGCTTCACGAAGTGTTTTATTTTCCTTATGTGCTTTTTTGGCAATTTTTGCCGAATTATCATACCCGATATGGGGATTAAGGGATGTCACCAGCATAAGGGAGTTTTCCAGGTTCTTATTAATTGCAGCCATGTTTTCTTCGATTCCGGCAGCACAGTTATTGTTGAAAGAAACGCAAACATCGCCAAGCAATCTTGCTGATTCGAGCAAGTTTTTAATGATCACCGGTTTAAACACATTCAGCTGGAAATGACCGTTCATCCCGCCGATATTAATGGAAACGTCGTTCCCGATTACCTGGGCGCTGACCATGGTCATGGCTTCGCACTGGGTTGGATTCACCTTTCCGGGCATAATGGATGAACCGGGTTCATTTTCGGGCAGCCTGATCTCTCCTATTCCGCAACGGGGGCCGGAAGCCAGCAACCGGATATTACTTGCAATGTGTATACAGCTTACGGCTAATGTCTTTAATGCTCCTGAAGTCTCCACCATGGCATCATGTGCCGACAGGGATTCGAACTTATTCGGGGCAGTGATAAAAGGAAGTCCTGTTAATCCGGCAATCTTTTTAGCCACCAGAGTATCATAGCCTTTAGGGGCATTTAATCCGGTACCGACTGCAGTTCCGCCAAGCGCCAGTTCAGCCAAATGCGGTAATGTATTTTTGATCGCCCTGATACCATGTTCCAATTGCGCAACATATCCGGAAAACTCCTGACCAAGGGTCAACGGAGTAGCATCCATCAGATGGGTCCGTCCCGTCTTTATGATCTCAGTGAACGAATCAGCCTTCTTCTTCAGAGTATCTCTCAGCAACTCAGCCCCGGGAAGAGTAGTCTCAACAACCACCTTATATGCTGCAATACTCATGGCAGTAGGGAATGTATCGTTTGACGACTGTGATTTGTTGACATCATCATTAGGATGGATCACACTCTTTCCTTCACCGAGGATACCACCGGTCAGAACATGGGCACGGTTGGCAATCACCTCGTTCAGATTCATATTGGTTTGTGTCCCGGAACCTGTTTGCCAGGTAACCAGCGGGAACTGATCATCTAGTTTTCCTGCTATTATCTCGTCACAAACTTTAACGATAAGATCCATCTTGTCGGAGGGGAGAACACCCAGATCCGAATTCACCATAGCAGCTGCTTTCTTAAGAATAGCCATGGCCTTTATGACCTCTTTAGGCATTGAAGCCGGTTCGCCTATTTTAAAATTCTCAACCGAACGCTGGGTTTGTGCGCCCCAGTATTTATCGGCGGGTACCTCGATAGGTCCCATTGTGTCTTTTTCAGTACGGGTTTTCATATGGATATAATTTTATGTTTATTTTATCAGTACGTCAATATTTTCGACCGGATCGCCGATAACCGCCCTGTATTGACCTTCCACAATAGGCCGGCGGAGCAGTTTCGGATTCTCCAGGATAATCCTGATCCATTCGTGATCGTTGAAATTTTTTCCCTTCAGATTTTTATTGTAATATTCTTCCTGGGTCCTTACCACTTCAACCGGGTTCTTATTCAATTTTATCAGCAATTTTTCAAATTCCTTTTCCGTCAGAGGCCTTTTCATATATTCGATCACTTCTACAGGTTGGTTTTTCTCCTTCAGATATTGAAATCCTGCACGTGATTTTCTACAGTGTGGGTTGTGGTAGATGCGTAACATATAATTATAATTTGTCAGGCATTGCCGAATTCCATCAGGTACGCTTTGATAAATTCTGTGAGATCTCCATCAAGCACCGATTGTGTATTGGAAGTTTCAAAATTTGTCCGAAGATCTTTCACCATTTTATAGGGATGCAGCACATAGCTCCTGATCTGACTTCCCCATTCGATCTTTTTCTTTCCGCTCTCGATCGCGGCGATCTTTTCACGTTTCTTTCTAAGCTCGATCTCATAAAGCTGGGATTTCAGAAGTTTTAAGGCCTTTTCCCTGTTCTGTCCCTGTGACCTCGTTTCCTGGCATTCGATAACGATTCCTGTCGGTTCATGTTTCAGCCGTACAGCCGTTTCAACTTTGTTGACATTCTGTCCGCCAGGGCCGCTCGAACGGAAGGTATCCCATGTAATCTCGGAGGGATTGATCTCGATGACAATATTATCGTCGATCTCAGGGTATGCATATACCGAAGCAAAAGAGGTATGCCGCTTATGATTGGAATCGAAAGGGGAAAGGCGAACAAGGCGATGAACGCCATTTTCACCTTTCAGATAACCGTAGGCGAACTCACCCTCAAATTCAAGAGTAACCGATTTTATACCTGCCACATCTCCTTCCTGGATATCCAGTTCCTTCACCCTGAACCGGTTTCGTTCACCATACCTGATATACATCCGCATAAGCATTTGTGCCCAATCCTGACTTTCAGTACCTCCGGCGCCGGAGTTGATCTGAACAATGGCATTCAGGCGATCTTCTTCACCACTAAGCATATTCCTGAATTCAAGATCTTCAATCAATATAAGGGTGGTGTTGAAATGCTGTTCCAGGTCAGTATCATTACCTTCCCCCTGAACAAAAAATTCCCACATCACGGTAAGATCGTCGAAACTGTTCACAGCCTTCTGAAATGATTCGGTCCAGATCTTTTTATCGCGTATAGACCTTAAAACCTGTTCAGCTGCTTTCGGGTTATTCCAGAAATCGGGGGATTCGGTCAGTTTTTCTTCTTCACTTATAAGCCCTAACTTCTTCTCGATGTCAAAGAAACCTCCTCAAGGCTTCAAGCCTTGACTGGAGGCTCCTGACCTGTTCCAGTGTGACCATAATCAAATATTCAAGTGATTGAGTGTTTGAAGGATAAGATCGAATTCAAATCCTTTGCCAAGCGCAAAGTTGATCAATTTTTCACGTTTATTCAAATTTTTACCAGCTTTTATTTCCTTGATTTTTTTCATAATTAATGAAGTCAGAACTTCCAGGTATTGTGTTTCATCGATATCATCCAGCGCCAAAGTTATGATCTTTCCGGTAATCCCTTTCATTTTCAATTCAAAGGTGATTTTTTTCCGCCCCCAATGCTTTATTGAAAGTTTACCGTGTACAAAAAGCCTGGCAAACCTTAAATCATCCAGGAAATTTTCCTCTTTCAGTTCTGTAATGAACTTTTTCATTTTGCCGGGAGTGACCTTCCATCCATTAAGTCTCATCTCCACATCCCGTGAACACCGCTCCTGGTATACACAAAAACGTTGGATCCTGTTTTTGATAACTTCATCTGAATCCGGATAATTCTTCATTTCAAACTATCTCATTTCTGCTTTTCAAAAACATCAATTTCGCGGAAGAAATAAGGTCCGACACCTGAATCTTCGTTGACGAACATAAGATAATGATAGATCTTTTGTTTGCCAGGCTCAGGAATTATCGTATAAACGGCTTTGGCATTTCCCCAGATTTCAGCAGGCCGGGCAATTGCAAGACATGTCCAGCCCTTTGACCCAGGATTCCCGGTGATATCAGGATCAGCGCTCTCGGGAATACCCCAGACTGAGAAAAACTGAGAGCCGCGTTTGGAATTAAAGGATGCAAAAACATGGATACTGTCAAGTTCGATCTCCTTCTGAAGATCCATGATGACTCTTCCGGTTCCGTTATCAGACCATTTATCATTAAGAGAGTCATTAGGAAGAAGGTCATACATCCCGTCATTCATGGCATTCAGGGTCATTCCGCTCGCAAGAGTGTTAAGGCATGTGTCTGTATCATTAAAATAATAGTTTACAGTTACTCCGTTAGGCTGGTGAATATCGGCATAGTCTTTCATAGTTACCCTGCACGGCAGATCATTCAGGTTTCGCTTACTTGTAACATTGATGTCTGCAGTAGGCACAACCAGTTCATTTACGATCCTTTGCGGAAGATTTAATATAACAGCATTCCTGCCCGTAAAGTCATCGTAAACTGGAGCACAGGGGCTGACCTGATCGTAGTAATTATCAGCAACGGTAATGGCAAAAATCTTTATTGCTTCATTTTCCGGTAGCTGTAGTACCCTGGACGACGGACTGGCATCGATGGCATATTTGAAAATGTATGCATATCTGTAAGGCGCATCGGAGGTATCCCGGTGAAGGTGGGTGGCAAACCAGGCCACTTCATCACGCTTTATATATCCTTTTTCCACTTTTACTATCCTGCCGAGCCTGTCCCATTCCCTTTTATCAAATTGACCGATGTTTCCCGAATAAGCCTGGATGTTCAGGTTTGTCTTTAAATGACCTGTCTTGAAAATACCGGCGGTGTCGTTCAATGCTGCGGCTAAGATGTATAAACGGTTGAAGTTCCCGGTATTCGGAAGTTGAATCTTCTGGCCTTTGCATGTCAAAACATTGTTCTGTCCATCGGCCTTTGATCCCAGTTTAAAAGTAATCCCATCCACGAGAAGTGTTTCGGGAAACAATTCGGAAGGGATGCTGTATCCGTTAGTATCAAACTTGCTATACCGCCTGTTCTTATCTGAACTTACGACATCCTGGTCGAATGGAATGGAAATTTCAACGGATACGGGAGGTAAAGATTTCTCTGACGGGGCTTCAAGCTGTACGGCGAAACTACGGATAGAGTATTCCTTCAGGTCAAACTGCAGCCTGCCGTTCTTCACCTCGGCATCTCCTATCTTTTTCTCCTGGCCGTCTGTTTCATACGCATTTATGACCTTTGAAGAAAAAGTCAGTTCGCCATTCTGAAGGTCACTGCCAAGAAGTTCCTGAAGGCGTACAATGATAAAATTCCCCGACTCTGCCTTTTTCAGGGCTCTGATATCTGCCTGGGGTGTGGAAATTTTAACAAAGGAGAAAGTTTTCCCAAGAAAACCGGGGTGAATGGTTGCCTGAAAGGCTTTTAGGGGTTGATTCAAAGCCCGTCCCTGCCATTCTGAAAATGCGGCTCGCCAGTCGCCTTTATGACTGTAAATACCATATGAAAACTCATGAATCCCCCAATCCTGGGTTGCCTGGTCATGGAAAGAATTTGTTGCGGGTGTATAAAGAAGAGTCAGGCGTAAGGTTTTATCATCAGGCTTATCGGATCCGAATTTACAATCCTCAAGTATGGAAATTCCAAAATTGCCCGATTTGTCTGTAAGATCGAACCATTCACGGGACGGGACTTCATATTTTTTTTCATCATTGGTGGAGCGTTCAATTGTCCCCAGGCCAAGGTTGTAGGTGGCAACCGGATTACCGGCGGTCAGAGGGAAGGAGGCTTTCAGGCTAACTCCTTTTGATTGCCATCTGATAAGGTTTCTGATAATGACAGACTCTTCACCTGTTGTGAGGGAAATAAACTGAACAAAGTTCGAATTTCTGGCATCGCGTTCGATCCTTAATGTGGCTCTGACAGGGCCTTTCTCCACGAGGGTTACCTTTGCCGGTCCTCTGACATAGTCGATAGGAGGTTTTTGCCTGTCATTCCAATCCATATTCCAGGCCGGCCAGTATACAGGGTGTTCTTTAAGGAATTCAAGCCTGGAGGGAGCTGATAATATCTCCTTCCCGAGCTTTTTATCAATAATGCTTGAAATATCCCCGTTTTCATTGATCAGGACCTTATAAAACTCATTATCCAAAAAGTTCATTCCGGCAGAGATTGTTGTCTTGTAGTCTGCCTGCTTATCAGCCGGCTGAATATCATAACAAACCAATCCGAATGAAGGAACACTGGCAATAAATACGATTTTAATCTTTTCTTTTGTTTTTTGGATAACCTGGACAGGTATCTCTTTATTTTCAGGATCGAACACTTTTATCGCTGAGGGTATACCTTCCGGAAATGAAACTTCCGCTTCGACAATATCCCTGCGCGAAACTGCCAGGGGATTGTAAACCACAAGGCATTTGCCTTTAACCCTGGTATCCATCGATTTAATTACAGCGCCGACGGAACTTACAAGAGCGGAGGAAAACCGGTTCAGGCTCAGGATCTCATCATTCCAGGCATAATCATATGCTTTCGGGATACAGGTTCCGGGCAGGATGTCATGCATCTGGCTGCCAAGTACAAGCCACCAGGCCTGGTTAAGAGTAGCCCTGGGATAATCAATTGCTCCAAGCCAGTCGGCCATTACTGCTACCGGCTCAGTTGCCTGTGCAAGAAGCTCGTTCTTACGGTTCCATCTTTTCATGTATGACTGTGAAGTAAGTGATCCGGCCGAATGCTGTGTAAGAAGCAAGTCGCCTGAATATGATGGAAGGTGTTTTTTCTGATCTTCAGTCAGATCACGGAAAAGCTGATCGGAAGAACAAAGGTAGACCTTAATTTTACTATCAGGTTGGTCGAGACAGCCGACCGCGTTCTTTATATCAGATTCACGGGGGGATCCACCCTGATCCCCGACACCGTAATAACGGTAGTCGGCAAATACTCCATATTTCCGGCCATTGTCCATTACCCTGTTTACCCAGTAGGAGAGTGTGTCAAAGCGTTTTTCAATTTTCCCGGTATAGTCGGTCGCATTTAAGGCAGCTATCAAACCATTTCCGTCGGGGCCGATCCAGTTTCCCAGGTTGAACGGGATCCCTGCGGCTGATCCCCACTCCAGCTTTTGGGTCGAAAATCCTTTGATGCCGGCATGTGCCAGGGCAGAAGGCAGATGTGCCTGGAAACCGAAACAGTCTGGAAGAAGGAAGTCGATGCTTTCCTTACCGAATTCCGACCTGAACCAGGAGTTACCATACAGAACCTGACGGATGATAGATTCGGGAGAGGGAATATTTGCATCGCATTCATCAACAGAAGAACCCCCCACGAACCATCGTCCCTGAGCGACAAATTTTTTCATCTTTTCGAACTTCTCCGGGTAATATTCTTTCATCATCTTATAGCGGCGGGCTCCTGAAAAGGTGAAAACATAAGGTTTATATTTTTCAAGCATTTTAATATTATCATCGAGTGTCGCTTTGAGAAATTTATTTATTGTCTCTTCATAATCCCATCGCCACTCAGTATCAAGATGTGAATACCCGACAGTATAGAAAACCGGATCTTTGGACAGATCGTAGAGTGGGGATTCCGGATTCCTGTTGTCAGGCTGTGCATTCAGAAATCCTGGAATTAGAAGTACAAGTAATGGAAGGGTAAGGGTTATGACACGCTTCATAGGTCGGAGTTTATCATGTAAAATTAGGGATTTATTCGTTAAAAAGGTTTATTTTTGCTGTTCCATGATCAAATAAGGAGGCTTAAAATGAAAAAGTTTTCAATATTCCTGTTAATTGTTGTGATTCTTGCATCTTGTACCGGGGGGAAAGACAGTTATACCATCAACGGCACAATCAATGGTGTAGATTCCGGGATGGTGTTCTTACAAAAATTTGATGTGGATCAATGGGTTAAAATCGATTCCACACAGCTTGTTAAAGGGGAGTTCACGTTTAAAGGAAAAACACTCCTACCGGAGATGTGGTACCTGAGCATGAAAGAGAAACAGGTTTTTGTTCCGCTATTTATTGAAAATTCAAAAATCAATCTGGAAATTTTCGCCGACAGTGTCGATAAAGTAAATATTTCCGGGTCGGTTTCGCATGATATTTATAAACAGTATCAGGCAATGAACAAATCCCTGAACGACAAGATTGAGGAGATATACAAAGAATGGAAAAAGGCAAAGGAAAGCAAAGATTCGGCTGCCATGAAAATGACCGATTCTATTTCAACTGAACTGGATAAACAGATGAAGCAGAATCTGATAGATTTTGTAAAAGCAAACAATAAAACTGCTGTTGCTTCTTATCTCATCATCCGTAATGCATGGCAATTTGACCTCCCCGAACTGGAATCAATGGTGAATACATTAGACACCTCGCTGAATTCATCAATATACACACAATCACTGAAAAACAGGGTAACACTTCTCAAAAGTGTTGATATCGGTCAGCCTGCTCCTGATTTTACCCTTTCTGACACGACGGGCAATCCCTTCGGCTTGTCTGACATTAAAGGAGGTTACCTGCTCGTCGACTTCTGGGCTTCCTGGTGCAGTCCCTGCAGGGCAGAAAATCCCAATATAGTAAAAGTATTCAAAGCATACAACAATAAAGGATTTAATATTTTAGGAGTTTCATTTGATACAAACCGTGACAAATGGATTCAGGCCATCAAGGACGATAACCTCACATGGCACCATGTTTCCGATCTGAAGGGATGGGGAAATGCAGCCGGTAAATTATATGGTATAATGTCGATCCCTGCGAATGTTCTGTTGGATCCCGACCGCAAGATTATTGCCCATAACCTGAAAGGCGAAGAGCTGATGAAAAGGCTGGAAGAATTACTCGGACAGGCGATTGCTCAAAAAAAGGTGAAGGGAAAGCCGGCTAAATGAAACGATTGATCCCGTTCGTTTTCATTTTAGTATCCGGATTGCTCAATGGCCAGAACAACCTTGAAGGGATTATCCACGACTTAAATTCACAAAAAATTTATCTGTTGAGTTTCTATGGCGAAAGATCGACTGTTATCGATTCTACCATGGCTGATTCCTCAGGGAAGCTTCAATTCGTTATAAAAGCGAACCGGCCGCCCGGAATGTACAGGATTCAATGGGGAAAGGATAAACTCGTTGATCTTCTCTGGAACCGCGAGAATATCAGTTTCACAACGAGCAGTCTTAATCCTTATGATAGTATTGTTATCCTTGCATCCCAGGAAAACAAGATATATTACATGTTTTCAAAACAAGACAGAATAAATCAGAGCCGGCTTGAGCTACTCATGCCGATAGTTGACTTTTATCCAGTCAGGGATACCCTTTATTATTTTACTGCCAGAGAGATGGAGCGGATACAAACCGGGCAGGCACAACTACTTGATTCTTTGGATAAACTTTACCCGGACTCATATGCTGTGAGGATTTTTAAACTTTATCAAACCCCCTTTTTATCTGCAGGACTTTCAAAAGAAGACCGATTGAAACTTTTACAGCAGCATTATTTTGATAATGTAAATTTTAATGATACCGCTTTATTGAACAGTCCTGTTTATGCCAATAAGGCCATTTCTTATCTGGCACTGTACAGCGATAACAGGATACCAAAAAAGCAATTAGAAACCGGATTTATCAAGGCGGTAACAAATATTCTCAGCGCTGCTTCTGTTAATCCTGAGGTTTTCAAATTTTTATTGGATTATCTTATCGGCGGATTTGATAAATACCATTTCGACGAGGTGATCGAATATATTGCAGAAAATTTTCAGGATCCGTTCTCCTGTGAAGACCAGCAACGTAAAACCACCCTGCAGAAAAAACTGGAGAACATAAAGAGAATTTCTATCGGAAAAATTGCGCCGGATGTTCAGGTCACCGATCAGAAAGGTAATACGATAGAGCTATCGAAAATCCAGTCCGAATATACCCTTCTCATATTCTGGTCGAGTGATTGTTCTCACTGTACCAATCTTCTCCCGCGGTTAAAAGAATTGTATGACAACCAGAAATCCAGACGGTTTGAAGTTTTTGCTGTTTCAATCGACACCAGCAGGAATTCCTGGAATGATTTTATTAATAAAGAAAAGCTTAAATGGATCAACGGTGTGGATATTAAAGGATTTGCGGGCAGACCTGCAGACGATTATAATATCTATGCAACACCTACCCTGTTTCTTCTGGATAAGAAAAAAACGATCATTGCCAAACCAATAACGTACCGGGAGACAGAACAGGTGCTCAGAGACCAAAATCTGATACCCTGATTCCATTTTTTCATATATTTACTTTTTTTCAGGAATCCTTAATTTAAATTACTGCGAGAAGACTCCACGATGTACGAATTTATCAAAGGAATACTCATCGAGAAAAATCCCGCCTATGCCATTATCGAAACACAGGGTATAGGTTATCTTTTGAATATTTCGATCCATACTTACTCATTAATCCATGAAAATGAGCCTTGTATCCTTTTTACTCATCTGGTTGTCAGGGAAGATGATATGCTTTTATTTGGCTTTGCCGAAAAAGACGAAAGAGAATTATTCCGCAGACTTATCAGTGTTTCCGGCGTGGGTGTAAGCACCGCAAGGATTATTCTCTCATCACTGTCGCCAAAAGAAGTCATTCATGCAATCACCGAGGGTAATGCACCGCTCCTTCAAAGTATCAAAGGTATAGGCGCAAAAACTTCTCAAAGGATAATTATTGATCTGAAAGATAAACTTTCCAGAGAATCATTTCCTCAAGAAAAAGTGGGATTTATGCACAATACAAAGAAGGAAGAAGCGTTATCTGGATTGGTCATTCTGGGTTTCCCAAAGATTGTTGCCGAAAGGGCATTAATAAAAATCATCGAATCTGAGGGCACCGGATTATCGGTAGAACAGCTGATCAAACAGGCGCTAAAAATCTTGTGAAGAAACTGTGTATTGGTGAGGAACTACGCTGACTCTGTTTCAAAATACCTTTGCTGCCTGGTTGTCCTTCTTACCCTGTCTGTCACTGCTGCATTTGGCGGCCAGCGGTATAATTGGCGGATGACCGGTGCATTTTTTTTGTTTCCCGACTCTCTGACCGGAGACACCCTGAAATTACGCTATCCTCTGCCTGATGAATCGACCCTAACGACTCCCGGAGGTTCCGGGACGAATGATATCTACCTGAAAAATCCCTCCAATTTCTCAACGACTGTCGAATACGATCCTGCGACCCGGCAATACTACTACACATATAAGATCGGAAACATCGTTTACCGGATACCGACAACATTGTCATTCGAGGAATACCAGGATATGGATATGAAGACGATGATTGACAACTACTGGAAAGAAAGATCTGAAGCGGCCAGTATAGATAATGCAAAAGGAATTATTCCTAAGATTCATATCCCGGGCAAAGTATTTGAGACGATCTTTGGTAACAATACCGTTGATATTCGTCCTCAGGGCTCGGCTGAAATCAATTTCGGTATTATCTCCAACCGGCGTGACGATCCAATGCTGAATACCCGACAACGCAGACAGACCAACTTTGATTTCGATGAGAAGATCCAGATGAACGTGATTGCCAAAATCGGTGATAAAATAGAATTCAAGGTTAATTACAATACCGAAGCTACTTTTGACTTCGAAAATAAGCTGAAACTGAAATATGAGGGTAAGGAGGATGATATCATCCAACTTATCGAGGCGGGGGATGTCAATCTTCCTCTCAATACTTCCCTTATCCGAGGAACAGAAAGTCTTTTCGGGATAAAGACCAAGTTGCGGTTTGGCCGCACAACAGTCACCGCCGTTTATTCGCAGCAAAAAAGCGAGACAAAGAACATCACCGTTCAGGGGAATGCACAGACCACACGGTTTAAAATCAGGGCGGACGAATATGAAGAGAACCGGCATTTTTTCATTTCACAATATTTCAGGGATAATTACAAAGAGGCGCTTCAGACCTTACCCATAGTAACATCAGATGTTAACATTGTAAAACTCGAAGTCTGGGTTACAAATGTCGGAGCGGCAGTGACGGAAAACCGCAACATAGTTGCATATATGGACATTGGCGAGCCAAATCCGTATAACAGGATATTTCACGGATATGGTCAAACCTATCCAAACAACGATGCAAACGACCTTTTCAAGGTGCTTATGCCGAATCCTGCCGATACGGCTAAGGTCAGAAACATCAATGTTGTGACGGATTATCTGAAAGGTCCGCCTTTCTTCCTGGTTTCGGGTGAGGATTTCGAGAAAGTCGAAAGCGCCCGGAAACTTCTTCCTTCCGAATACAATTTCAACTCCAAACTGGGATTTATATCCCTTAATATGTCGCTGAACTCGGATCAAACCCTGGCTGTAGCATATCAGTACCAGGTACTTGGTGATACAGCGGTATACCAGGTAGGTGAATTTTCGGACCAGGGAATCATATCTCCGCAATGTCTAATGGTCAAACTGCTAAAAAGCACGTCACTCAACACAAAAATCCCTACCTGGAAGCTGATGATGAAAAATGTTTATGCACTCGGAGCCTACCAGGTTCAGCCGATGGATTTTACACTGAACATTCTGTACTCCGGAAACACTAACGGGGTTCCTACAGCATATATCACCGAGACACGTATCAAGGGAGTTCCATTGATCCGGGTACTAAATTTTGACAATGTCAACCAGCAATTCAACCCGCCCCCTGACGGGATGTTTGATTTTTATGATAATGCTACCACCCAGGGAGGAACGATACAATCGTCGAACGGAAGGATATTTTTTACCTTGCTTGAACCCTTCGGACAGGATTTACGGGATTCCATCTTCGATCCCAATGATCCAAAAGGCTCGTTAGCTCTTGCTGATAAATATTGCTTTGACTCACTGTACACCATGACCAAGACAATGGCGAGACAGTATCCTGATAAAAACAAATTCGTGCTGGAAGGATTTTACAAATCAACTGCCGGTGCGGAAATTTCATTGAATGCCCTGAATGTCCCTCCCGGGTCAGTGCGAGTCACTGCCGGTGGGATCCTCCTGACAGAAAATGTGGAATATACCGTCGATTATACCCTGGGACGGGTCAGGATTATCAATGAAGGTCTGCTGAACTCTGGAACCCCGATCAACATTTCGCTTGAAAGCAATGAAATGTTCAACATACAGACCAAAAGACTGATGGGAGCGCATATCGATTATAAGATCAACAAGGACTTTCTCATTGGTGCAACGATCATGAATCTTAATGAACGGCCCCTCACACAAAAAGTTAATTATGGTGATGAACCGATGTCGAATACAATCTGGGGGCTCAACCTTACATACAGGTCACAATCGAGGCTTATCACACGGTTTGTCGATGCCATCCCGTTTATTCACACCAAGGCTGTATCGAATGTTTCGATCGATGCGGAATTTGCCCAGTTTATCCCGGGACATTCCAAAGCGATCGGGAAGGCAGGAACAACGTATATTGATGATTTCGAAGGGGCTAAATCGACTATCGACCTGAAAAATATTGGCAACTGGTTTCTATCCAGTACCCCCCAGGGGCAAACAACCCCCGACTTTTTCCCCGAAGGCGCTGCGGGAACAAACCTGGCCTATGGTTTCAACAGGTCGAAACTTGCCTGGTATATAATTGATCCGTTGTTTTACGATAAAAATACAAGTCTGATTCCTCCCAATGTGAATAATTCAGAACTGGCTAACCAGTATGTACGGCAGATATGGGAAACGGAGGTATTCCCAAACAAACAACCATTGAATGGTGTTCCGGTCAATTTAGCCGTCCTGAACCTTGCATATTATCCTGTGGAACGCGGACCTTACAATTATGATGTTCTTGCCACACAATATTCAAAGGGGATAAATCCGGACGGCACACTTGTCGCACCTGAAACCCGGTGGGGTGGTATTATGAGAAAAATCGAAACAACCGATTTTGATGCAGCGAATGTGCAGTATATTGAATTCTGGATGATGGATCCATTTGTGTATGACTCGACCAATTCGGGTCAGCTATATTTTAACCTGGGCGATATTTCTGAGGATATTCTGCGCGATGGAAGAAAAAGTTTTGAAAACGGTCTGCCTGTCAACAACCTGGTCACCAATGTGGATACCACTATCTGGGGACGGATACCTACCCTGCAGGCGCTTGTCGATGCCTTTGACAATGATCCGGCTGCACGTCCGTTCCAGGATGTTGGTTATGATGGTTTGATGGACCTTGATGAACAATCATTTTTTGACTCCGGCTATATCACTAAAGTGAGGAATGCATTTGGTATTGGATCGGTAGCCTATAAAAATGCAACTGCGGATCCTTCGGCCGATGATTACCATTATTTCCGCGGAACTGACTATGACAATGATCCAAAATTCAGCAGTGTCCTGGAGCGGTATAAAAAATACAACGGCCCGGATGGAAATTCCCCGACTGCAGAACAGTCACCTGAAAATTATCCTACCCTGGCCACAACGATCCCGAATGTTGAGGATATCAACAAGGACAATACATTGAGTGAATCGGAACGCTATTACCAGTACGTTGTTCAGCTTAGACGCGACCAGATGACTCCTGGCAAGAATTATATCACAAACAGTTATCTTGCTACCGATATACCGCTTGCCGACGGCACACGAGGTTCGGTCACCTGGTACCAGTTTAAGATTCCTATCAGGACACCCGATAAAGTAGTGGGGAACATCTCCGATTATACATCAATCAGGTTTATGCGGGCCTTCTTCAAAGGATTTCAGCGTCCGATCGTCTGCCGTTTTGCAACCCTTGAGCTAACCCGCGGTGAGTGGCGGAAGTACAATTATAGTCTTCTTACTCCGGGTGAATATATCCCGGACGACTATCAGAATCAGACTGCTTTTGACCTTGCCACAGTAAGTATCGAGGAAAATGGCAGCAAGGAACCGATCCCTTACGTAATGCCTCCAGGCATTGAGCGTGAGACAAACTGGGGATCCATCAATATGCAGCAAATGAATGAGCAGTCGATGGTAATCAAGATATGCAATCTTGTGGATGGTGATGCACGTGCAGCATATAAAACCATGGAGCTTGATTTTCGTCAGTTCAAGCGTTTACAGATGTTTGTACATGCCGAACAATCGATCCTCAGTCAGAATCTGAAATATGGAGACCTGACAATTTTTATGCGGATCGGATCTGATTTTACAGAGAATTTTTATGAATATGAGATCCCGCTGACCTTCACTCCATGGGGGACAGGTCCTGATAATCCGGATGCCATATGGCCCGAATCAAATGCTTTTAATATTGACCTTGCGCGACTTGTACAGGTTAAATATGACCGCAATATTGCCTTGCGCCAGCCAGGCTCAACTCTCACAGCCTCAATGCCATATGCTGAATACGATGGAGTAAACCGGATCATAGTCATTGGATCACCGACGATCAGCGATGTAAAAGCCATCATGGTTGGGATCAGGAATCCAAAAAAAACAAGCCAGTCACAGGACGATGATGGCCAGGCGAAGTGTGCAGAGATATGGGTTGATGAACTTCGTTTGACCGACTTTAATAAACAGGGCGGTTGGGCGGCTACGGCGCGCATTGCAGCCGATCTGGCCGACTTCGGCCGGGTACAGCTCTCCGGAAGCTACAACAGTTCCGGCTTCGGTTCCCTGGAGCAGAAACAAACGGAACGGCTGATGGAATCAATTACAAACCTGGGGTTCGATATAGATCTTGAACTTGGTAAATTCTTCCCGGAAAAAGCCGGAATCCGGATTCCGTTCCATTTCGATTATTCGATGGTTCAGAATACTCCCAAATATGATCCGCTCAATCCTGATCTCTACCTGAAAGATGTGATAAATTCTTTTGATACCAAACAACAGAAGGACTCCATAAGGGCCATGACAGAGGCTTATACCCAGAGAAAAAACTTTAACCTGATGAATGTCAGGAAAGAACGGATGAAGGATAAAAAACCCAAGATCTGGGACATCGAAAACTTTAATATCAGCTATTCCTATTCGGAGATATATCACCGTGATGTTGATATTGAATATGATTTGAAGAAGCACTATACGGGAAGCCTGGGATACACCTTTTCAGCCAATCCCAAGAACGTACAGCCCTTCGCCAAGTCCAAAGCTCTCGGTAAATCAAAGGCATATTCCCTGATAAAGGATTTTAATTTTTACTATTTACCGCGTTCCTTCTCTTTCCGGACTGAAATGAACCGCGAATTTAACCAGCGTAAATTCAGAAATAAAAGTTCGGGTATCGTTCCGATGGAAACTTTCTATATCAAAAGATGGGACTGGTCAAGGCTATATGATCTGAAATATGATTTTTCAAAATCACTTAAAATCTCCCTGAATGCCAATGCCAACGCATTCATTAACGAACCCCCTGGGAAAATAGACCGATCAAACCGGGATCAGGTCTGGAACGAGATATTCTCATTCGGTACAATGTCGAATTACAACCAGGTGTTTTCTATTACCTGGGAAGTGCCGTTGTCAAAAATCCCAATTCTTGATTTTATCGCCATATCCGCAGGCTATCAGGCTACATACCGATGGAACGCCAGTCCTGTCTCGATTCAACCCAAGTTCGGGAATACCATAGAAAACGCAAACAGCAAGATCCTGAACGGGGGAGTTAACCTTTTAAACCTTTATAACAAGGTACCATATCTTAAAAAGATCAACCAGGGAGCCAGTACCTCCGGATCCCGTGATCAGCGACTTGCAAATCCCAGGACAGCCGGCAGGGATCAGAAAAATTCGCAGCCCGGTCCGCAGGATTCTGTGAAACAGGAAAAATCCAAAAAGAATGTTGGGAAAATAATACTGGAAGGGACAATCCGGTTCTTAATGGGAATAAGAAATGCCAAATTTGCTTATACACAGGGTAATGGTATTTCTCTGCCCGGTTTTATGCCTGAACCCGACGCATTAGGGAATAACTGGACATTAAATGCTCCGGGGCTTGGATTTGTTTTCGGGGACCAAAAGGATATACGTGCGAAAGCAATTGACAATGGATGGTTAACCAATAATCCGATCCTGAATACACCATATAATACGAAATTCAACGAAAACCTTACCATTAACATAAGTGTTGAACCAATCAAAGATTTAAGGATAGAGATAAATGCCTTGAGAACTTATTCCAAGCGTCACCAGGAAATTTACCGGGCCGACAGTAACGGTGTATTCAACAATTATTCTCCTATTGACGGTGGCGCATTCAATATGTCGTATATCATCATCGGAACATCGTTCGATCAGGAAGATGAGTTCGGGAAATCGCCAACGTTTGAAAAAATGAAGCAGATCCGGTTACAGATTGCCCAACGGTATGCCGCACAGAATCCAAATTCTGTCGGGATCGTTGATTCAACAGGTTTTCCTGTAGGCTATGGACCAACCGACCAGGAAGTTCTTACCACCGCATTTATGGCCGCTTATACAGGACGGGATCCTTCCAAAATAGGATTGACCGCTTTCCCGAAAATCCCGTTACCCAACTGGAGGGTAACTTATGACGGTCTTGCTAAACTCAAGATATTCAAGACGTGGTTACGGACACTGACTTTATCGCATGCTTATCTTTCAAGTTATACTGTAACCTCTTTCAATTCCAATATCCGTTTTCTCGAAAACCAGGGATTTCCGGTTGTATTGAACGATGCCGGCAATTTCATCCCAAGAGAGGAAATGACGGTAATTTCGATAACAGAGCAGTTTAATCCGCTTTTTAAAATTGATATGGGATTTGTGAACAGTCTTTTAGCGAATTTAGAGATCCGGCGCGGGAGAAACCTTTCATTCAGCTTTGCCAATAATCAATTAACAGAAATTTCATCGAGTGAACTGATAATCGGAATGGGGTACCGGTTCAAAAATCTGAGACTGAATTTCTCAGGATTGATGGGTGGAGGTAAAAAAGCAAAAACATCCTCCGATCTGAATCTTAAACTTGATTTTTCAATACGTAAAAACAAAACAGTCCTGCGGAGAATCGATCAGGAGATTAACCAGGTTTCGGTCGGCCAGCAGATACTGTCAATCAATTTCTCGGCCGATTATAACCTGAGCCAGAAGTTTAATATACGGTTCTATTTCGATAAGGTCATTAACACTCCATATGTTTCAAACCAGTACCGCACTTCCAATACCAAAGGCGGGATTGCCCTGAGGTTCACTCTTTCGCAATAAACCGGATCGACAACCTTTTTTATCAACATCATTTATTTTTCTGAAAAATAATGTATTTTTGAAAAAACTTTAAATACTTTTCCCATGAACGTTCCTGAAAATCTTAAGTACACAAAGGATCATGAATGGCTGAGGGTAGAAGGTGACCTTGGTTATGTCGGGATCACCGATTACGCCCAGCACGAGTTAGGCGACATCGTCTTTATCGAAATTGAAACAGTTGGAGAAATCCTTCAGAAACACGATTCTTTTGGTACCATCGAAGCCGTTAAAACTGTCTCTGACATGTACTTGCCCGTTGGGGGGGAAGTCCTCGAATTCAATGAAGAACTGACCACAAAACCGGAAATCATCAACCAGGATCCTTATGACAAAGGTTGGATCATTAAGATCAAGATCCAAAACAATTCGGAAATTGGTGAGTTACTGAATCCGGATCAGTACAAAGAATTGATCAGCACCTGAACTGTACAGTTTATTGCCAAATTGAATCCTTGACACTTTTCCTTAAAAATAACATCTGGAGTATTCTTTGGGGAGCACTGATCATTTTACTTACCTCCCTTCCGGGTGATGTTTTTCCCAGCTTACCGAGATTTGCAGACCTGTTCCAGCCTGATAAGCTTGTGCATATCCTTATTTTCCTGGTATTTGGATTCCTTCTGATAAGGGGTTTTAAAATGGAGGGAAATCCCCCTGTTATCCGACGGAATCCCGTTACGATTGCTTTGACTATTGCCATCAGTATAGGAGGTCTGACAGAATTGCTGCAGGGTTTGATAATACCTATGCGGACCTCTTCCCCATATGATTTTATTGCCAATTCGGCAGGAAGTATTCTGGGAGCAATTTTATTCTTTTACTGGCAAAAGAAAAAAAGGAATATTGTCAAGTGAAATTTTTTCTGAAATCTATTCCTGTCCCGGATGAAAATGCTCAAAGACAATTAAGCCTTTTGATCTTCCTATGACTTCCTGAAGCGACTCAAGTGTTGCCAGTTTAATATTTTTCACAGATTTGAATTTCCAGAGTAATTTTTGATTGATAGAGTAGCCGATCCCGGGAATTCCTGTAAGCTGAGGACTCAGCGTGGCTTTTTCACGTTTACGACGGTGATGGGTGAGTCCGAACCGGTGTGCCTCATCGCGCATCTGCTGGATAAGCCGGAGGGTTTCCGATTTTTTATCAAGATACATGGGCAATGGATCGTTCGGATAATATATCTCTTCAAGTTTCTTGGCAATTCCAATGACTGTTATTTTCCCTTTAAGGTTTAGCCTTTCCAGACTTTTCAGCGCTGCCGAAAGTTGTCCTTTCCCGCCATCAACCACAATAAGCTGAGGCAATGGTTTAGTTTCCTCCAAAAGCCTCAGATATCTGCGATAGATGATCTCTTCCATGGATGCGAAATCATTGGCACCTACCACTGTCTTTATATTGAAATGCCGGTATTCGCTTTTATCGGGATGCCCGCTTTTGAAGCATACCATGGCAGCAACAGGGGTGGTTCCCTGGATATTTGAATTGTCGAAACATTCGATATGTACCGGTAATTCAGACATACGCAAGTCTTTCATCATCTGGTCTAGTATTCTCCGGCTGCGGTGTTCGGGATCCACCAGTTCTTTCTGCTTCTCCTTCTCCAACTGGTAATATCTTACATTCCGTTGTGAGAGATCGAGCAGTTTTTTCTTGTCCCCGATCTTTGGAATTGTGATTGTTATTCCCGGAATCTCATATTCGACAGGAAAAGGAAGTATTATTTCCGGTGCATTGCTTTCAAACCGTTGTCTGATCTCGGTAATTGCCAGCGACAATAACTCTTCGGGCGATTCATCAAGTTTCCTGGTAAGTTCAACAGTATGGAACTGAATAATAGCGCCATTCATCACCTTCATAAAGTTCACATAGGCATGTAATCCTTCGGCAACAATCGAAAATACATCAACATTATTAATGGCAGGATTTACTATAGTCGATTTACTTTGATATTTGTCTAATAAGTCAAGTTTTTCTTTTATGATATGTGCCTTCTCATACTCCATTTTACCTGCATAATCCATCATCAGGTCCTTGAGTTGTTTTGAAACCGAAGTGATATTCCCTTTAAGGATCTCTTTTATCGAAGCAATGGAATTAATATAATCACCGGCATCCTGGAGTCCCTCACAAGGCCCTTTGCAGTTGCCGATATGGTATTCGAGGCATACTTTGAATTTTTTAGCCTTTATGTTCTTTTCTGTAAGGTTAAGCGTGCAATTCCGGAGAGGATAGAGTTGCTGCGTTAGGTCTAATAAGGTATGCATAAGCCTGACATTGGCATAGGGTCCGAAATAGAGTGATCCGTCACGGACCACATGCCTCGTCGGGAACACCCGCGGGAAGGGCTCATTTTTTATACAAATCCAGGGAAAAGTCTTGTCATCTTTCAGAGCCACATTATAATGCGGCTGATATTTTTTAATCAGATTATTTTCAAGAAGAAGAGCGTCCTGTTCGGTCTCCACAACGATAACCTTGATGTCGGCAATTCTGCGGACCAGCATCTGAACCTTACCGCTGATCGAATTTATTTTAGAAAAGTAAGAGGTAACACGTTTTTTCAGATCCTTTGCTTTCCCGACATAGATGATCCGGTTCTTTTCGTCGAAATACTGGTAGACTCCGGGTTTATGCGGGAGGATTTTAACAATTCCCTGCAGTTGAGAGAAATATTTATTCGAGTTGGATGTCAAAATATCTATGTGTTTTTATCTCATTCCCTGCTACAAAGGTAAATCATTGATATGAACCTTACATTGAGAAATAATCAGGAAGAAATGGCAGTTTGTGATTAAATGCAGTATTGCTAATTTTGTAAATGCTGATTTTAGGATAACCAATAAATTCTTGTATATGATCGATTTAAGAAGCGATACCGTAACCCGGCCATCAAAAGGAATGCTGGAGGCCATGTTTTCGGCTGAAGTTGGAGATGATGTTTTTTGTGACGATCCGACAGTCATTATGCTGGAACAAAAGACAGCAGGCATGTTCGGGAAAGAAGCAGCTTTGTTTTGTCCGTCAGGGACCATGAGCAACCAGATCGCTGTCAACGTTCATACACACCCAGGTCATGAAGTGATCTGTCACGCGCTATCCCATGTTTATTATTATGAAGGCGGGGCAATGATGCGGAATTCCGGTGTGTCGGTTTGTCTGCTTGATGGAGACCGTGGACGTATCAGAGCAAACGATGTTATGAAACATATAAATCCGGACGACATCCACCGTCCTGTCACCTCCCTTGTAGTAGTTGAAAACACCATGAATAAGGGCGGTGGATCGTGCTATGAATACGGTGATCTGGTTGAAATATCCAAGGTATGCAGGATGAATCACCTGAAATTCCATTTAGACGGGGCAAGATTGTTCAATGCTTTGGTTGAAACGGGAGAGAATCCTGCCGGTTATGGGAAACTTTTTGATTCTGTTTCAATATGTCTGTCAAAGGGATTGGGAGCACCTATCGGGTCATTACTGATCGGTTCGGCAGAATTTATTAAACAAGCCAGAAGGGTGCGCAAAGCTTTTGGCGGCGCCATGCGACAGGTCGGATACCTCGCTGCTGCCGGAATTTATGCCATGGATAATAATATTGACAGGTTAAAAGATGATAACAGAAGGGCAAAATATCTGGGTGAATTACTTAAAACACTCTCCTATGTTGAGCATATATTACCTGTGGAAACCAATATTGTAATTTTTACCTTGAAAGATAATCTTAATGAAACAGATTTCCTCTCAAAGCTGAAAAAGAATGACATTCATGCTTTACCCATTGGGCCGCAGTCAGTTCGTTTTGTTACCCATCTTGATTTTACAGACATGATGCTTGAAAACACGGTAGATGTCTTAAAAACCTTGTAACTGTAACTCGTGATCCTTCATTCCTTAAATCCATCCCATCCCTGAGCTGTAAGCGGGATTTTTTTTCCATCGGGGGTGATCATAAACTTTCCTTCGGAAGGGGGTGTCATATGACCTATGATGGATATTCCGGCAACCGTTTTGATCTTTTCATAATCGGATTGAGAAATGGTAAATAAAAGCTCATAATCTTCACCTCCGCTTAATGCTGCAACCGACGGAATGATTTTAAATTCCATTGCCAGTTGCCTGGTGCTATCATCTATCGGGATCTTTTCCTCAAATAGCCTGCATCCTGTACCTGATTGTTTGCAAAGATGCAGGATCTCGGATGCCAGTCCGTCGGAAACATCTATCATGGATGACGCTTTTATGCCTAATCCCAGCAACAGGTTTCTGATGTCGGTTCTGGCTTCGGGTTTGAGTTGTCGTCCCAGGAGATAATCGTGACCTGTAAGTTCGGGTTGCATTCCTGGATTTGCTTCAAAAACCTTTTTCTCCCTTTCAAGGATCAGCAATCCGAGATAGGCGCTTCCCAGGTCGCCTGTGACGCACATCAGATCCCCTGATTTTGCCCCGCTCCGGTAAACAACTTCATCCCTGGCAGCTTCACCAAGAATGGAAACAGAGATCACGAGTCCTTTGGTACTGGAACTGGTATCGCCGCCTACAAGATCGACCTTATATTTTTCACAGGCAAGCTTAAATCCGGTATAGAATTCATCGAGTGATTCAACGAAGAACCGGCTTGAAATGGCTAATGAACAGGTTATTTGTTTTGGGATACCGTTCATAGCAGCAATATCAGAGATATTCACCACAGCAGCTTTGTATCCGAGATGCTTCAATGGTATATAGGTCATATCAAAATGAATTCCTTCAACCAGCATGTCGGTAGAAAACAGTATCACTTCATTCCCTGCTTCAATAACTGCAGCGTCATCGCCAACTCCTTTTAGTGTCTGGGAATGGTGAATTTTAATGTCCCGGGTCAAACGGTCGATCAAACCAAATTCACCCAATGAAGAGAGTGGGGTCAGACCGGATCCACCGGGTTCTTTTGTCTTTTCCTTTTTACGGTACATAATTTACAATAAACATTTGCAAAGGTAATTTAAAAAAAGCAGCTTAAAGTCTGATCATATCTTGCCGGCTTTTTTCCGGAGTGCTATAAAAATGCTTAACTTTGTGTAGTCAAAATGACAGGTTTAAAGGTTGGTACGATAAATGTTTAGAATATATCTAAATTATTAGTAATCATGGAATCCGATTCAAATAAAATTATTGACGAAGTAACGCAGGGAGAATATAAATACGGATTCGTCACAGATATTGAAACAGAATTTGCTCCTAAAGGGATCACCGAAGATACAATCAGGTTTATTTCAAAAAAGAAAAACGAGCCTGATTTTATGCTTGATTTCAGGTTAAAGGCATTCCGTTACTGGCTTACTATGAAACTCCCTGACTGGGCACATCTTCAAATTCCTCAGATCGATTTCCAGAATATAATCTATTATGCTGCCCCAAAGAAAAAAAAGGAGTTATCAAATCTTCAGGAGGTTGATCCTGAGTTATTGGCAACTTTCAACAAATTAGGTATTTCCCTTGAAGAGCAGAAAAAACTTTCAGGTGTTGCGGTTGATGCCGTAATGGATAGTGTTTCGGTCAAGACCACCTTTTCGGAAACACTTTCACAATTAGGTATCATCTTCTGTTCTTTCAGCGAAGCTGTCCAAAAACATCCCGGACTGGTAAAACAGTATATGGGATCGGTTGTACCATATACCGACAACTTCTTTGCATCTCTCAATTCTGCCGTCTTCAGCGACGGTTCCTTCTGCTTTATACCCAGGGGAGTAAGATGTCCTGTGGAGTTATCCACTTATTTCAGGATAAATGCAGCAAATACAGGCCAATTCGAAAGAACGCTCATTGTTGCCGAGGAGGGAGCATATGTAAGCTATATGGAGGGATGTACGGCTCCACAAAGAGATGAAAACCAGCTGCATGCTGCAATAGTTGAAATTGTTGCACTGAAAGACGCCGAGGTAAAATATTCAACTGTTCAGAACTGGTACCCGGGTGATAAGAATGGAGTCGGGGGGATTTATAATTTTGTAACCAAACGCGGGATCTGTAAAGGAAGTAATTCTAAGATATCCTGGACCCAGGTCGAAACCGGATCGGCGATAACATGGAAATATCCGAGTTGCATCCTTCTCGGAGATAATTCCGTGGGTGAATTTTATTCGGTTGCCGTCACAAATAATCATCAGCAGGCAGATACCGGTACAAAGATGCAGCATCTTGGCAAAAATACCAGAAGCACTATAATATCCAAGGGTATTTCAGCCGGTAAAGGAAATAACTCATACCGGGGATTGGTACGGATTACAAAGAACGCAGTTAATTCAAGGAATTACAGTCAGTGCGATTCGTTATTATTAGGTTCTCAGTGCGGTGCGCATACCTGGCCATATATACAGGTTGAGAACAAATCTTCGATTGTAGAACACGAGGCAACCACTTCAAAAATTTCCGAGGATCAGCTGTTTTATTGTCTTCAGAGAGGTATCGACAATGAAAGTGCCATCGGTCTTATAGTTAATGGTTATGCCAAGGAGGTACTCAAACAGCTCCCAATGGAGTTTGCAGTGGAAGCACAAAAGCTTTTATCCATAAGTTTGGAGGGAAGCGTTGGATGACCCGGGTTTTAATCTGGGGGATTTATCAAATAAGAAACTATGTTGCTAAGTATCAACAACCTGCATGCCTCAATCAACGGCAAGGAGATTCTGAAGGGAATCCGGCTGAAAGTTGATAAAGGGGAAGTACATGCGATCATGGGCCCTAATGGAACCGGGAAAAGCACTTTGGCATCAGTTATTGCAGGCCGTGATGTATTTGAAGTGACCAGCGGGGACATATTTTATAAAGGGAAAAATCTCCAGAAGTTGCCGGTAGAGGAGCGGGCCAGGGAAGGCATCTTTCTGGGATTCCAATATCCGGTTGAAATTCCCGGCGTCAGTATCACAAATTTCATGCGTACTGCTGTAAATTCGCTCCGCAAATACAAAGGACTTGATCCGTTGTCGGGTGGTGAATTTATCCGCATGATGGAAGAGAAAAAGAAATTGGTTGAAATCACCTCCGACCTGACAAACCGGTCTGTGAATGAAGGCTTCTCGGGTGGTGAAAAGAAAAAAAACGAGATATTCCAGATGGCAATGCTTGATCCGACCCTCGCCATCCTGGATGAGACCGACTCAGGCCTTGATATTGATGCCTTACGTATTGTTGCCAACGGAGTGAATAAACTCAGGACAAAGGAAAATGCATTTCTGGTTATTACCCATTATCAGAGATTGCTGGATTATATTGTTCCTGACTTTGTTCACGTACTCTTTGAAGGCAGGATCGTAAAATCGGGGGGAAAAGAATTGGCTGTTGAACTCGAAGAAAGAGGATACGACTGGATTAAAAATGAACGGGAGGGATAATGAGGGATCTCATAAAGGAAGCGATTTCAAAGGAAAGGATGATTGACCTTTTTTCTTCTTCCAGGGATATAATTTTTTCAGAGGATTCTCCTGTGATTTCTACAATGCGTGAAAAAGCTATCGAGTCCTTCACAAGGATTGGATTTCCCACCCAAAAGATGGAAGAATGGAAAAATACCGACCTTAAAGATAGCTTTAGCCGGGTTTATGATTATCACCTGAAGCCACAGTCAGAATTTGTCGACTTTCTCAAGGTTTTCCAATGTAATATTCCTCATCTTGATACAGCTATTCTCGGTTTGCTTAATGGATGGTATATTTCAAAAGATGTTCCGCTGATGGAGCTCGGTAATGGGATAATTATGGGAAGCCTGTCCGAAGCCCGGAAGCGATACCCGCAACTTGTTGAAAAGCATTACGGTAAATATGCGGATGACACGGGAACAGGATTAACTGCGCTGAACACGGCTTTTGCGAGAGACGGGATATTCATTTATGTCCCCGAGAATGTGAGGAGTCCGAAACCTATTCAGATGATCAATGTCATTCATTCGGACCAAAACCTGTTTCTGCAATCGCGAAATCTTATTATCCTTGGCAGGAACAGCCACCTCTCATTTGTTCACTGCGACGACTCCTATAACCATCAATCGAGTTTTTCGAATATCGTTTCGGAAATTCACCTGGATGAAAATGCATCTTTGGATCATTATAAGCTTCAGAACCTGAATAACAGTTCCACGCTTATCAGTTCGGTTTATTTTCAGCTTGAAAAAGATGCAAGTATTGAATCACATTATCTGTCGCTGAATGGGGGAGTGCTCCGGAACAACATCAATCTCGTTTTCAATGGACCTCATGGTAGTGCGAATATTTACGGGCTTTATCTGATGGACAGGAAACAACATATCGATAATCATGTTTTTGTCGACCATATTTATCCTGAATGTTCAAGCAGCGAGCTGTTTAAGGGCATCATAGATGAAAACGCGAACGGGGTATTCAATGGCCATGTTCTGGTCAGGCGCGATGCTCAGAAAACCACCGCTTATCAAAGTAATAAAAACATATTGCTGACCGATACAGCAAAGGTGAATTCCAAGCCCTTCCTTGAGATATATGCAGATGATGTGAAATGCGGTCATGGTTCTACTACAGGTCAGCTTGACCCTGAATCAATGTTTTACCTTCGTCAGCGTGGGATAGGCGAAGAAAGCGCCAAAATGTTATTAATGTTTGCTTTCGCCGATCAGGTGGTAAGTAAAATAGCTATTACGCCACTGAGGAACCGGATTGAGGATATGGTTAAAAAAAGGCTTCAGGGAGAACTGCAGATATGTGAACAGTGTGTATTACATTGCAGTACACCGGAACAACCTGTGGATTTCAGGATAGATATGTCAAAAATATGACAGGAGACGCAAAACCGGAAAATATTATAGAAATCAACTATTGTTAATTAATACATCATTCGTAAACTTTTGAACTTCCCAATAGATAAAATACGGTCGGAATTCCCGATACTGAATCAACAGGTGTATAACCGGTCACTGGTTTATTTCGACAATGCCGCATCCACCCAGAAACCAGATCAGGTGATCGACGCGATCACAAGATATTACAGGTACGAAAACTGCAATATTCATCGCGGGGTTCATTTTTTGAGTATGAAGGCGACAGAAGCCTATGAGGGAACCCGTAACCTGGTCAAAGATTTTATTAATGCGGAAAAAACATGTGAGATCATTTTTACCAAAGGATCCACCGAATCAATCAACCTTGTTGCTTCTTCATTCGGGAAACAATTCCTGAATCCGGGTGATGAAATAATCACAACCATAATGGAACACCATTCAAACTTTGTTCCATGGCAACAGGTTTGTCTTTCGCATGGTGTCAACTTACGGATAGTTACCCTGAATCAAAAAGGTGAGTTGAATCTGGAAGAACTGAAAGAGATGATCAACAGAAAAACACGCCTGATCTCCCTTTCTCATGTTTCGAATGTACTTGGTACAGTCAATCCCGTAAAAGAGATCGTCGGCTATGCCCATCAGAATGATATTCCGGTCATGGTCGATGGAGCTCAGGGTATTCCGCACTTACCCGTAGATGTTCAGGATCTGGATTGTGATTTTTATTGTTTCTCAGGACACAAGATGTATGCACCTATGGGCATTGGCGTTCTTTATGGTAAAGAGAAATTCCTGGAAAAAATGCCTCCTTACCAGCTTGGCGGTGAAATGATAAAAGATGTGTATACAGACCACACCACTTTTAATGAACTTCCTTTTAAATATGAAGCAGGAACGCCAAACGTGGAAGGAGTCATGGGACTGAGTGCGGCCATCAGTTATTTGAAGGAAACCGGTATGAAAAATATTGCTGACTATGAAGACGAGCTCCTGAAATATGCTGTTAAAAAGCTGAATGAAATTGAAGGGATCAGGTTATTTGGAACATCAGATAAAAAGGCAAGCCTGATTTCATTCCTGATAGGTAATATTCATCCTTACGATGCAGGCACTATCATCGATAAGATGGGAATTGCCGTCCGGACAGGTCATCACTGTGCCATGCCGCTTATGAATTATCTTAAAGTACCTGGAACAATAAGGGCTTCCTTCGCATTTTACAACACATTTGAAGAAATCGACAGGTTGGCGGAGTCAATAATAAAAGTTAAACATATGTTCGGATAAGAAGAATGCTGCCACCTTCATATTGCAATAACCTCATGACTTAATTACCAATGACCATAAAAGAAATAGAATCCCGGATCATTGATGAGTTTTCCGTTTACGGCGATTGGCTTGATAAATATTCCTTAATTGTTGAAATGGGCAAAACCCTGCCGTTGATCGATCCTGCCTTTAAAACGGATCAGTATATGATAAATGGTTGTCAGTCGAAGGTATGGCTTAAGGCAGAATATAAAAACGGGAAGATCTTATTCACCGCCGACAGTGATGCAATCATTACCAAAGGGATCGTCAATCTCCTTATTCGTGTTCTTTCCGGTCATTCGCCGGATGAAATACTGAAAGCTGATCTTGGATTTATCGAAAGTATTGGTCTCCGTGAACATCTGTCACCGACCCGCAGTAACGGACTGAGCAGCATGATCAAGCAAATGAAACTCTATGCACTTGTCTTTAAAACGAAGATGGGCGGTAATGAGTGAAGTGATCATCACTGCCCGGGTCGTATATATTCCTGGATGGCTTGGACATATTTTTCAAAAGCATTGATACCTTTTGGTGTAATTTTGCAGATAGTTCGAGGCATTTTTCCTCTGAAAGTTTTCCGAATCTCCAGATAGCCGGCTTCCTTCAGTTTTTCCAGTTGTACACTGAGGTTTCCCGGTGTTGCCCCTGTTTTTTCACGGAGAAAGACAAAATCGGCTTCATCCGAGGCGATCAGGATAGATATCACCGCCAGACGTAACTGGGAATGGAGCAATGGATCGAGATCTTTATACATCTGACTGCTCTTTTTTATTGAGAAGATGGCCCGGAATGATAAATCCTGCAACTGCAGAAATACAGAGAACGATCTGCTGGATTTTAAGGAGATGCGGGTGATGAAAGAAGATGATCAGAAAAAAAGCGCCGCCCCAACAGATGTAACCGCCGACAACCAGGGGTCTGAATTTGTAAGATTTGCCGGAGATGAACAGTGCAAGACCGTAAAGGCAGAGCATCACCGGCGTGACGAACAGCCAGGGAAACCAGAGAAGGAATTCATGTCCGGGCTCAACTACCACTGATTTAATCTGGAGAAGTAATGTTGAGATCACCATCCCGGTGATCACTGTAAGGATAGATATCGTGAAGGCGATCCAGACAAAGTCCATGATCTTATCGATGTAAGTCTTCACAAGTTGTTCATGCTCCATTCTTTTTACCAGTTGTATATGGAACGGGACTCCCAAAACCATCAGAATCCAAAGCATATAAGAATAATATTTATTTTCACCGGGCAAAATCATAAGGAGGATGAAAATCAATAAACTGATAACAGCAACCATATATCCCCATAAAAGGAAGATCTTTCCTGTGCCTTTTTGAAGTCTGTTTTTTGCCGAACTTATCATCTGGCTGATCAGTTCGAGACTTTGTTTTTCTGAAAATAGTGTTTCCATGTTGAATAAGTTTATAAATAAGTTGCAAATATAAATAAGTTTATAATATAAACCAAAAAATTAACCAATTATTTTTCAACAATGATTAAATATTTCAGGAACAGGAGGGTACAAATAACTCTAAGGTTCTTAATATGGTAATTTTGAAAGTTGAAAGAATCCATATCAACGAAATAAATTTTCATTGCTCATCGTTTTAATAAAATAAATGAACCGGTAAGTTGATTTGGTAATATCCTATTGCTCTATTGACACGATGACTTAATGATAAATAACAAAATACCAATGACCAATGACAAGCATTCCAGCTCCTTTGAGCAGAAAGTGATCGATGCATTAAAGACAGTTTTTGACCCTGAAATCCCGCTCAATATATACGATCTCGGACTGATATATAATCTGCAGGTCAATGAAGAAACCCATGATGTGTATATCCTGATGACGCTTACCACACCAAATTGTCCTGTTGCAGAAGATATGCCGGGGCAGGTCGTTGATGCAGTAAAACTGGTAGAGGGAGTAAAAAAGGTTACAGTCGATCTTACCTTTGATCCGCCATGGGACAGAGATATGCTCTCGGAAGCCGCCCTTCTTGAACTCGGACTGCTGTAACTTCTTGATGTTTCCGGTTCAAACTTAATCTAAAATCGTATTTCGTAAACGGTCGGGAAATGCCTTGTCTTTATTCTTTGTTTCTTCATAACTTTGCCTCCTGTTTTAGATTGTGAGTATGACTCCTGCTGTTGGACCTTTACTTGCCAATATTAATTTTCCTTCTGAGCTGAAAAAACTCAAATTGGAGGATCTCCCGCAACTATGCCAGGAGATCCGCCAGTTTATTATTGATGTGATGTCTGTAAACCCGGGGCACCTTGGAGCAAGTCTTGGAGCTGTCGAACTTGCAGTTGCACTGCATTATGTTTATGAAGCTCCGCTTGATAAAATAATATGGGATGTCGGTCACCAGGCCTATGCACATAAAATACTGACCGGAAGGAAAGAAAAATTCAAAACAATACGTAACTACAAAGGGATCAGTGGTTTCCCGAAAATGTCGGAAAGTAAGTATGATGCTTTTGGCGTTGGTCATTCATCAACTTCAATTTCGGCAGCTTTGGGTATGGGAATCGCAGCAAAGCTAGGAGGTGAAAAACGGCATCATGTGGCAATAATCGGCGATGGAGCCATGACAGGCGGAATGGCCATGGAAGGGCTTAACAATGCAGGTGTGTCAAATGCCAACCTGCTGGTGATACTTAATGACAACCAGATAGCAATTGACAAGAACGTTGGCGCCATAAAAGATTATCTTGCCGATATAGTTACCTCCAAAACCTATAATAAATTCAGAGACAAAGTGTGGCTGCTTATGGGAGGCGGAACTAAATACGGGAAGAATTCCAGGGCTATTGTTAAGCAATTGGGAAATGCGTTGAAAGCAACTTTGCTGAAACCAAGCAACCTTTTCGAAGCATTTAATTTCAGGTATTTCGGACTGGTCGACGGCAATGATGTTGTCCGTCTTGTGAATATACTTAAGGATTTGAAAGATATCGAAGGTCCAAAGCTCTTGCATGTTCATACTGTCAAAGGAAAGGGATATGAACATGCAGAAAAAGCTCAGACTGTTTATCATGCACCCGGATTGTTCGACAGGACGACAGGAATCCTGATGGATGATCCCTGTCATGGTAAACCACCCAAATATCAGACTGTCTTTGGCAGAACGATTATTGAGCTTGCAGAGAAAAATCCAAAGATCGTAGGTATCACTCCGGCTATGTCGACAGGGTGTTCTCTGAACCTCATGATGAATAAAATGCCTGAACGGACTTTCGACGTCGGTATTGCTGAACAACATGCCGTAACTTTCTCGGCAGGACTGGCTACATCAGGATACCTCCCCTTCTGCAACATATATTCTACCTTCATGCAGCGTGCTTACGACCAGATAATACATGATGTAGCGCTGCAGAAACTTAATGTCGTATTCTGCCTTGACCGTGGAGGATTGGTTGGCGAAGATGGTGCCACACACCATGGCACCTTCGATCTTGCGTACCTCCGTTGTATCCCAAACATGACCGTTGCATCTCCGATGAATGAACAGGAATTACGCAATATGATGTTTACCGCTCAGCATGAAAATATGGGTCCCTTTGCGATCCGTTATCCAAAGGGAAGGGGGATTATGACAAAATGGAAAACCCCCTTCGAAAGGTTACCTGTAGGAAAGGGTAGATTCCTGCGCGACGGGAAAGATGCAGCAATTATTTCGGTTGGTCATGTCGGGAATTATGTTCCGGAAGTTTGTCATGAGATGGGAGAAAAAGGTATTTCCATTGCTCATTATGATATCCGTTTTATAAAACCTATCGACGAAGAATTACTTCATGAGGTATTTAAAAGATATAAAAAAATAGTCACTATTGAAGATGGTACCATAATCGGAGGTCTTGGAAGCGCCGTTATGGAATTTATGGCCGATCACGGTTATACCGCACAGGTGAAACGGCTCGGTATTCCGGATCATTTTATTGAACAGGGTTCCGTTGATGACCTTCATTCGGAATGTGGCTATAACACAGTGGGAATAATCCGGACCTTAAATGAACTTCTTGGAGGATAATACCTTTTTGAATTTTGTCACCTGACAAGTGTAAAAGTTCCATGAATCTTTTGTCTCTCCCCGGGATACTGTTCTGACTCGAAAACTGCAATAAAAGAATAAACGCCGGGTGGGGCCATTTTACCTTTAATGCTGCCATTCCAGCCGGTGTTCACCTCATTTGATTCAAAGATGAGCATTCCCCAGCGGTCATAGATCTGAAGATTATAGCCGGTGATGTTTTTGCTCGCAGGTTTGAAAACATCATTCAGTCCGTCGTTGTTTGGGGTAAATGCCTCCGGAAACCATATCATCAACTGACATTCATTTATGGTCAGGTCAGTTGTAATAATACTGTCACAGCCATTTGCCGATTTAAGCGTGTCATAATAAATCCCGCCGATATACCTTGGTTCTTTCTGTACAAAATAGGAGAGTCCTTTACAGATGGCAGTATCAACTGTCGTATAACTGTTCCCGGCCATTGTGATGGTAATCGTATCATATGACTCGCAATTCCATCTGTTTATTGCATGAACCCAGTAAATACCGGTTGTATCTACAGTGATAGTCTGTGTATGTTCTCCTGTCGACCAGTTATATACACTGTCACCGGGCCCCGCATCAAGAACAGTAGAGTAATTTTCACAGATTTCACGGTCAGGACCCAGGGATATCGGAGGCCTGGGCATGACAATTATGTTTTTACACTGCATCGATTGTGTCGGGGCGCCTTCATCAACGGTAAGTGTAATGTTGTAATTCCCGGGTTGGTTATAGGTGACAGGAGGAGGATCAGGTCCCGTGTAAGAGGGCTGGGAAGCTTCATAACATACCGGGAAAAAAATCCGGGTTATTTCGGAACTTCCGGAGTTGGCAACAAATCCATATAAAGTATCCCCGATCCTATAAAATTCCGAAATCCCATATGGAAGGTTCATGATTCCTATATTTCCGATCGGTGTGCTTGTTACCTTCCCGGCAAGGCCCTCATCAAATCTAAGATGAATCATGTAGATTCCTTCCTTGACACTATTTGTCACCAATCCGCCTGTTATTTGACAATCAGGGATCAGAGTGATACCGGCATTTTCATTTAATCCGATTATCCCGGGAATCAGAGCCGCATCCGGCAGATCATTATATAGAGAAGCCCCGAAAATAAACCGGCTAATTGTATGACTTCCCATATTATTAACGAATACGTACCAGCTGCCATTCTCTTTAGCGACAGCCAGGCTTGAAGGAAAATTCAACTGCCCAAGATTGCTCAGGATAAAAAGTTGCGGGACATTGTTCAGCGACTGACCAAATTCCAGCCTGACGAGGTTGCCCTGAGGCAGATCGGTACAAAATCCAATCCAATCCTGATCCTGCCTTGTTATTACCAGACCTCCGGCCGTTGCCACACCCGGAAGGTCTATGATATCCGATGATGGCATATTTGAAAGAGAACTTCCGAAAGTAAACCTGACAAGAGTACTTCCTTCAGCTATAAACCCATACCAGATCCCATTATCTTTCTTGACCTGTATACCTTTTATTGAACCCGGGTGGGCGCCGAAACTTCCCAGATCGGTAACTGTCAGGGGGTGTTGATTCAGGAACTTTCCGAAATAGCATCTGATCACTTTACCGTTTCCCGGGCTTGTTATAAAGGAATAATAATCCAGACTGTCTTTAACAAGAGTTACAAAAAGTGGGGCGTTGAGCATCTGAAGAGGGTTCCCTAAAATAACGCCTTCGGGCAGATAATTTGCATTACCGCTGCAGAAATTCCACTGCCACGAAATAGCAGTTTGAGGCTGAACATCAGTTATATTGACCGCCTTGCCTTCACAGATAGTATCCGGTATTGTAAAATCGGCATACTGGGCATTCGTTGCCGATGAAAATAAGAACAGATAAAACGGAAAAGCTTGCCATTTCATTAAATTCGTTTTTTGACTTCGTGCCAGGATTCAGTTATCAGAAAACTTTCCTTCATGTATATACCCATCATCTCGGACTTCTTCAATTTCGAGTACCAAATTAGATAAAATTTCTTGTACCTGTTCCAAACCATTTTTGAAAAACAGGATTGATAAAACAAAAACTGAGGGTGCGGAATAATCTAAATAAGATTATTTTGTTGAGCTTTTTTTACAGCATCCAGTTTATTATGAACCTGTAACTTCACATAGATATTTTCTATATGCTTACTCACTGTTTTAGAGCTTATAAACAACCTTTTGGCAATATTCTGATAATTGTCACCTGTTGATATTTGCTCCAATATCTCCAGTTCACGTTTTGTCAGGTCAAAATCCATATTACCAGGATCGGACATGTTTTTTTTGTTCCTGATGATCTGTAGTGTTTTGTTTGCAATTGCCGGCGACATGGGTGCGCCACCTTCTGATACTTCAATCAATGCAGCGAGGATCCTCGCGGGCTTTTCATCTTTCAATAAGTAACCGGTTGCCCCGGCAAGAATGGATTGAAATATTTTGTCTTCCTCATCAAATACTGTGAGCATGATTACTTTCACATTTGGAAAATGGAATTTAACTCTTCTGGTTGCTTCTATTCCATCCATGACCGGCATATTGATATCCATCAGGATTATATCGGGGACGACGGACGAAATTTTATACAGCAAGTCTTTACCATTGGTAGCGACGAACAATAATTCCGTGTTTTTCAGCGACCTGATGTTTTTGGCTATTGATCGGGCAAGATTGGGATTATCTTCTGCTAAAGCTACTCTCATCATGTAAAAATAATATCAGTGATTTATAAAAAAAATAAGGTAACCTACGTATTTAAAGGGGAATATTCAAAACTACAGATGTGCCTATCCCAACGTGAGAATGTAGCGTTAGAGTTCCATTCATTTCGAGAGCCCTGCTTTTCATGTTCCTGATACCGAAATGTTCCTTTTTATTTTCATCCTCCGTAGTTAATCCTCTTCCGTTATCGTTAATCTCCACCACAAGATTTTTTTCTGTCGGTTCAGCTATTTTTATCTCCAGTACTGTGGCATTTGAATGTTTGCAACAATTATTGACGGCCTCCTGCACAATTCTGAATATATTAATAGCCTGTGATGAGTTGAGTGAAGAATGATCATGATTTGTAAATGAGAAATCCAAAGATATCCTTTCATTACCTGATATAATCCGTTGCACGTATTCGTAAATTTTATTTTTAAGCTCGGAAACAGATATAGTTTCTTTATTTAGTGTCCAGATAGTTTCACGTAACTGCTGCATGGTTGAACGGGCAAAATCTCCCAAGGATTCTATGTTTTTCTTTGTTGTTTTCTCGGGACCTTCAGGTTCTGAATATGCGATATTGTCGAGAGAAGAAATAATATAAGTGATCTGTGAGCCGACATTATCATGCAGTTCCCGTGAAATACGTTCTCTTTCATTGTTTATTTTTTGCCGGATTCCGATTTCCTGCAATTGTTTTTTAAGTTTACGCTGTGATAAGTATTTTACTGTCAGAATGACCATTATTATAAAAAGTAATAAAGAAATAACGATAAACCATATACGCATCCAGAAAGGCGGATGCCTTACAATTATGATGGAAGATACCGGAGCCAGGGCAATATCAAATCTATTGGCCGAAGCCCTGACTTCAAAAACATACTTTCCGAACGGAAGATTGGTATATGTGGCGCTGCGAATACCAGGATCAACCGTGATCCATTTTTCATCGAATCCCTTCATCCTGTATTGGTAAATTATTTTTTCAGCATGGGTAAAGTTCGTGACAACAAAATCGATTTTCAATATTCTGTCATCGCGGTATAAATTAAGAATGTGATCGTTTGGAACAACCGGTTTATAGTTTATTTCAAGAGAAGAAATGAGCGGTTTATTTACCGTTATTCCAGGTTTTATTTCATCAGGATTAAATATGACTAAACCACCGGGGGCACACCAGAAAAGCTCTCCATATTTATTCTGATGATAACCAGCCATAGCATAATCGCTGTTTGGAAGACCGTCATTTGAGCTCAGATTGTAAAATCTTTTTTTCACAGGATCGAACACTGAAATCCCGGCTGATGTCGAAGCCCATACTTTTCCCTTTTTGTCGGTTTGTATGGCATATATTATATTGCTTTCAAGTTCATTGTTAAGATCGTAGTGAACATATTCCCCGGTTTGCTTTAACATGTAAATGCCTTTACTTAGTGTGGCAATCCACATATTGTTTTCACTGCCTTCGGTACATGATGTAATAATAGTTTGCCTGAGAAAAGATGAGGTGTCATATTTGCTCGAATAAAATCTTATCCGTTTAAGTTCAGGATTATATACATCAAGACCACAACTGGTACATATCCACGTATTTCTCTTGCTGTCGGCATAGCTTGAGACAACATAGTTGCTGCATATTTCCCTGACGGTTCCGGTTCTGAAAATGGTCCAATGCTTCTTTTCATAATCATAACAACCTTGTCCGTTTTGGGTTGATGCCCATATTTTCCCTTTATTATCCTTACGCAGATAAAAGACTGTATTATCGGGCAAGCCATTCTCATTCTTTTGAATATGATGCAATATTTTCCCCTTTTCATTGATAATAAAAATTCCATTCCCGGAAGTTCCTGCCCAGATATTTCCTTCAGGATCTTCAGTCAACGACAGAACATGTGTTTTAATATTAAGGTTCAATTCGATTTTTTCTTTAGTGGCGATATTTTTTTCAGGAGTCTCTTCTGATGACATTAACGGTTTCTTAAGGGTGTATCTGAACAAGGCAGAGGAAGCCCCAATCCAGAGAATTCCCCGGCTATCGTGATAAACAGACCAAATAGCATCATTATAAATGGGAGAATGAAGTAATTTGAATTTGCTTTGAACTGGCTGATAAATTGAAATACCGACAGTGCCGGTACCGACCCAGAGATTTCCGGCCCTGTCTTCAAAGGTACATAGTACAGATCCCGGTGGAATTGATCTGTGATCGGACTCATCGTTCGTGATATGTTCATAGGAAAAATTCTGTATTCGGTAAAGTCCATCGGTTGAACTAACCCATGTATTCCCTTCCCTGTCATGCGTTAAATTCAGAATGGTATGTGGTAAAGATATTTTTTCAGTCAGATGTTTTCCAGTGATCGTATTAAAAAATAAAATTTTATGTTCTATTGCTATCCACAATATTCCATTATTGTCAATAGTTATGCTGGTTAAGCCAGGCGTGACTTTCATTACATCCCTTAAAAGATATGCCCGGGTTATATTCCTGTTGCTGTCGACCTGAAAAAGTACCCCTGAGGGAGAATAAAGCCAGATGTTTTTATTCTTATCTCCAACAGGTATTACAACCAGACTGTCGGGAAGAACAACTTTCCCCATAGCTTTTTTCGACGGATTATAAAAAATTCCATGTCCTGTATGTTCAAACCAGATACAGTTATACCGGTCAGTAGCAAGAGAAGAGTATGTGTTTTGAAACAGATGCTTTTCTGCAGCAGATTCATAGAATCTTCGGATTATCCCGGTTCGCAGGTTTAAAGAATTTAATCCATTACGGGTGCCAATCCAAAGATTACCGAGTGTATCTTCAGTTATAGAAAGGATGAATGAATCGCTTAGTGAAAGTGTATCATCATCTTTATGACGGAATACTTTGAAATTATATCCGTCAAACCGGTTAAGCCCATCCTGGGTTCCTATCCAGATATATCCTTCCGAATCCTGGAATATACATTGTACACTTCCGTTCGATAGTCCCTTATTTGAATCAAAATGAGTGAAACGATACTGTCCTTGTACGTTAAGGAAGGTCAGGGGAAAAAAAAGAAGAATTAATAAATATTTCAAGGGATATTAAACTGTTTGAGAATCAAAGATAAAAAAATAAGGCATTTGACGTATTGATAAATAATCATATGTAACTGTACTTTGCTGCACCAAAAACAGACAATATGAAAAAACATGTACTTTTTTTAATGATGATAATTTTTGCTTGTTGTGCGAGTACACTTTCGCAATCATGGCAAAATCTAAACGCGCCTCCTGGTATCACAATCGTGGATATCAACAGGAATAACAATTCCATATTCGGAACCGCCAACGGTTCCGCAATTCATCGTTCTGTTGACGGAGGGGCAAACTGGACAACGGCAACAACAGAACCGGCTCCTTCCGGCATGTATACGTACCAGCATTTTACCTGCACAAATTCAGGTGCCTTACTTGTGGGATTGTTGGATTATAGCATGACATATGGAACTTTATTTCCGTTGTTGCGTTCCACCGACAATGGAGACAGTTGGACCTATATCGCTCCCTTTATGTACTCAACTTCCAGATTTTATAATGCTCCAAATAATTATATTTATGCTCTTGCCAATAGTAGCTATTCAACATCTCTTTGTGTCTCTTCAGATGACGGATTTACATTTACCGTCATCCCAGGCAGCTTCCTGGATGTTGCCATCGCAGCGAACAATGATATCTATGCCATCATGGTGAAATCGGCCGGTGAAAATAAACTGTCAAAATCGACAGATGGAGGAACGACCTGGAGCGACCTCACTGCAACAGGAATGCCAGCACTACCCAACAGGATCATCCTCTGTCCCAACGGGAATATTTTTGTTACTGACGGCTCCAATTCAAATCCGGTAGTTCGTTCCACCGATGGAGGAAGTACTTTTTCAACTATTGGTGAAATATTCCCTTTGATCTGGAACGATTACAATAATAATGTTTTTGGATACAAAGCCAGTGGCAATCAGACATACAGGAGCACTAACCAGGGTGGAACATGGCAGGCACTTACTCCAAATCTGACCCTGCCCTATGTTATTGCGCATCCAGATGGAAATGTGTATGCATATTCTTCGGGTAATATTTATAAATTATCAGGAACTTCTGGAATTGATGACAACAGTGCTGGAAATTCCGGATTTGAAGTCTTTCCAAATCCATCCAACGGAAAATTTGAGGTAAGAGGTAAACAGCATCCGATATCCGGTATTGAAATAATCAATGCATCCGGTGAAAGTGTTATGCGGCAACAAACTTCAGGAAATATAGACCTCTCAGGCTCACACAAGGGAATATATATCCTAAAAGTTTACATTGGAGCAAAAAGTTATACCAGCAAAATTATCATTCAATAATGACCTCCAACAGATGAATAACAAGAGTATCCTGATCCTGGCTCTATTCCTGGGAATACTTTGTTTTGCAAATCCTTCGTCAGCCCAGAAACTGGAAGTTGAAAAATACATCGATCTGACAGGGAAATCCAAAAGCAAGGGATATCTCGGAAAGGTAAAGATAGATGATTCCAAACAGCAATTCGACCTTGTATTTGTTACAAAAGAGAAAAGAGACAAAGTAAAATTTGAGGTGTATAAGTTTGATTACAACCTCAATCTGATCAGCAATTATAATGATGAACAGGAAGTAACTGTTGCCAGGTCAAAATTCAGCTGGTTTAATTTCGGGGGTAAGGATGAAGAAGTGTATTCAGGGATTACTGCAGAGAAGAATATGACCGGAAAGCTGGTTTTGAAGAAAATCCGGATCACCAAGAAATATAATTGGTGGAGAGGGAAATATGAGTTCGACAAAGATGTACTTGATAAAGAAAAACCATGTACAATTGATGAAGATGGAAAAAAAAGAAAACTCTTTTATACTGGTCACCAGGAAATTTCTTCATCGGGAGACCTGCTTGTGCTGGCACTCAACAACAGGGGATTGCTGAATATGTTCAAAGACGGATCCCGTGAATATCTTTTGCTGCACTTTGGAAAAGACTTTAGAACAATTGAGGAAACACAGCTTACCTTCACAACACCTCAATCTCTTGTCTATTCCGGAAGTGTGCCGGGATCTGATCCGAATGGCGATAAAGATGGTATTTTTATTTTTGCCACTTATGGCGGACAGGGATATGGTAGGATACAGGACCCTGATCCCACAAATTGCACTTTTGTAAGAACGGCGCCGGGCGGTAGGATCATTGAACGGTTTAATTTTAAATCACAATGCAACTATTGGGCAATCATGGATATGTACAGTTCCGGGAAAGATCTGTATTTGTATGGTCCCGGAAATATCGATAAACCTGAGAAAAATTATACCAAGGCCCCCTATTCATTATCCACAGACTTTATGTCCTCAGGCCTGACCGAAGAATTACGTCAGGCATCCCTTGAAGATATGAAGTACTCCCACCTTCAGATAATGAAGGTTACAGGAGGAAAAGTTTCTTTTCTGACGGCAGTAAGTATTGACGATATCAATGTTAAAGCAATAAAACCCCCGTCACAGAAAAAACTGTATGAATTTGATGGAAAGCGTTTCGTTTTAAGTGATATTAATATTACTGCTTCCGGTGATATATTCATTAACGGACAGGATTTCACCGGAAAATCCGGAAACCGGACATATAAAGATTTCCTGATGTTCAAGTTTGACAAGACAGGAGCCTTTCAAAAGTTCTACGGTATCCAGAACACGGCAAAATCACCGTTATTCGGTCCAAAAGCAACTGCCATAGCTGCTTCAAGCGCCATAATTGAGTCGCCCGACAACAAATCGCTTTTCTGGCAAATTTATTTTGTAAAAGAAATCGATGAAGATTGTTCCAGTTATTCAATCGAAACCATGAATACGAAAACAACATTTACAACCTGCTATTATACCCCGTTGTTTCAATTAAGAACCGGAACAATTGACATCGCTACAGGCAATGTTAGCGATTTCAATAATTATGGCGGGGATAACTACTATTTATACATCGACCTGCAGGAGGACAAAGCAAAAGATGTTCCCTATATCTTAATCGACGGAGGAAAAGAAATTGTATATGTAGCCCGTCAGCGTAAAGGAGGAATAAGCGGAAGCGAAAGATGGGGATCTGGTCTATGGCTGGGGAAATTTGATCCGGCAAAACCCTAAACTAAAAAAATACATATTTAATTTCTGGCAGTTCTACTAATAACTCGAAATGGCCGGCATTTGCCGGTCATATTTCTTGTCGGTACAAAGCTTCAGCATGAAATCAGCTACATCTGCTCTTGGAATAGATCTCGATGTTGGCTGGTCAAGGTTAACCTTATAACTCCCGGTTTTCGGGGAATCCGTAAGACTTACCGGCCGTACGATAACCCAGTCGGACTGGCTTTCCCGGATGAGCTTCATCTGTCGTTTCTTGTCTTCAAAAACATGTTTTAAGAACAACGGAAGGAAAATCTTCCCAAACCAGAAACCTGCGTCATTTCCCAATATCCCTGCTGAAGACATACAGATAAAACGCTTTACACCACATTCTTCCATTGCTTTGAGAATATTCCGGGTTCCATCCGAAAGAATGGTATTCGGTTTGTTTTTTTCCACGCCCAATACACTTATTACGACATCACAACCGCAGACGGCTTGTTTAACTTTATCAAATTCGAGAATATCTCCCTGGATGACCTGAATATTTTTATGCTGTGTCGTGACATTCGAAGGCTGACGGGCAAATGCCGTTACCCGGAAACCCTGGTTCAGGGCCTGGAATACAACACGCAGTCCGGTTCTTCCACTTGCGCCAAATATGGTAATATGCATGGTAAAGTTTTTCACGAAATTACGAAAAAGCAGGTTACCAGAATGATCACAAATAAGACTACCCGGCACAAAGAAAGAAAATTAACTGCAAGAGGATGTCAGGGTTTCCTTTTAGGAAAAAATTTTACTTTTATGGAAAATTTCCTGCGTGCCTTTCAATGACCTTTTTCGTAAAAAATCCATACAGCACATACTGAATGATGCGACTGAGGGAGAACGCACCGGATTACGAAAAAGCCTTAACGTATTTGATCTTACCGGTCTGGGGATAGCGGCAGTTGTCGGCGCAGGAATTTTCAGCACCATTGGGAATTCAGCCGTCAACGGAGGTCCTGCAGTTTCCATGTTGTTTCTTTTTACAGCGGTTGCCTGTGCCTTTTCAGCCCTTTGCTATGCCCAGTTTGCTTCTGTCATTCCGATCAGCGGAAGTGCATATACATATGCCTATGCCAGTTTTGGGGAGCTGATCGCATGGATCATTGGTTGGGACCTTATCATGGAATATGCTATCGGTAATATAGCCGTTGCCATTTCATGGTCAGATTATTTTACTGGTCTGATGACCGGGATCGGATTGCATATCCCGGATTTTCTCTGTGTCGACTATCTCTCGGCTTCAAGGGGTTATCACCAGGCCATTACAGAGATGTCAAAGGGTGTAACCTTCACATCGCTGTCCGGTATTCTTCAGGAGGCCTACCTGGCATGGCAGAATGCTCCTTCGATCGGGAGCCTCCGGCTTATCGTTGACCTGCCCGCATTTTCTATTGTCGTTTTTATTTCAGTTCTGGTGTATGTAGGAATTTATGAAACCAAGGTGGCAAGTAATACCATGGTCGTGCTGAAGATCGCAATTCTCCTTCTTATTATTACCGTTGGAGCATTTTATATCAATCCTGCAAACTGGCACCCGTTTGCACCCAATGGAGTATCAGGAGTACTTAAGGGAGTTTCCGGGGTCTTTTTTGCATATATCGGGTTTGATGCTATCTCAACCACTGCCGAAGAATGCCGCAATCCCAGAAAAGATATGCCACGTGCTATCATCTTTGCCTTGCTAATAACAACATTGCTTTATATAATGATCAGCCTGGTTTTGACAGGAATGATTCATTACAGTGAATTGGGTGTAGGCGATCCTCTGGCTTATGCATTTGAGAAACTGCATCTGACAAAGCTTTCCGGAGTCATAGCCGTCAGCGCCGTGATTGCCATGGCCAGCGTTTTGCTGGTATTCCAGGTAGGCCAGCCACGTATCTGGCTCAGTATGAGCCGGGACGGGCTCCTCCCCAGGGCTTTTTCAAAAGTTCACAGGCGCTTTAAAACGCCATACTTTTCGACAATCATTGCAGGGATCCTGGTTGCAATACCTTCACTTTTCATGAACCTGACCGAAGTCACCGACCTGACCAGCATCGGCACACTTTTCGCATTTGTGCTTGTTTCAGGCGGAGTGCTTGTCCTTGATAGAAGTCGATCTGCAGGAGGAGATGCTGCCTTCGCAAATGGATTCCGTGTTCCATATATCAACAGCCGCTATTTTCTTCCTCTGATCTGGATCGGGATCGCCATACTGCTTTATTACTGGAATCCTCCGGAGTTACAAATATTCAATCCGGTGGAAAGAACAGGATCAGGGATCCAGGATCAAGCACCGAATTCGTCAGGTTTTGCTTCACTTTGGTTCAAGACCGGAAACCTGATCAGTCTTGAATTTCCGATCCTGATCTTCATCATTGGAGCGATTTTCCTTACTTTTTTCAGTATCTGGAAACAATTTTCCCTGATCCCGGTCCTTGGTCTTCTGACGAATTTTTACCTGATGGCTCAGCTCGGCATTACAAACTGGATGAGGTTTCTCATATGGCTGGCAATCGGGCTTATTTTATTTTTTACTTACGGATTAAAACACAGCAGGCTAAGAAACGTAACGCGTAACGCGTGACGCGTGACACAAAAATGATCGTGATGGACGTGATGAGTGTAATGACCGTAATGACTAATGACCAATTTATCAATGACCAATGTCAATAACTGAAATCATCGTCATCATAATCGCCGGAATCTTTGTCGGCTTCATCAACACACTCTCAGGGGGCGGATCGGTGATCAGCCTCGCCCTGCTGATAATCCTCGGTTTACCTGCAAACATTGCCAATGGTACGAACCGTATCAGTATATTTTTCCAGACTTTGTCGTCGGTGGGGAGTTTCTTCAGACAAAAAATGTTCGATAACCTGCGGCCGGTTTGGCTTGCAATACCGGCAACTATAGGATCTGTTTTAGGGGCATATCTGGCAGTTGATGTGACCGAGCGGGTGATCGAGATCGCAATGGTAGCAGCCATGGTCATCATGATTTTCTTTCTGTTTTATAAACCGGATAAGTGGTTGAAGGAAAAACCGTCCCTTCTGTCAAAACCTTTGAAATGGTGGCAATTCCTGATCTTTTTTGCCGTCGGTTTCTATGGAGGTTTCATCCAAGTAGGAGTTGGATATTTTCTGTTGATAGCACTGGCGGTTGGAATAGGATATGACCTGGTAAAGGCCAATGCCGTGAAGAACCTGATAGTCTTTTTCTACGCAATTTTCGCCCTGCTTGTATTCATCATAGACGGTAAGGTCAATTATCTCTACGGACTGATTCTCTCTGCCGGTAGCATCATCGGCGCCCTTATTGCAAGCTACCTGGCGGTAAAAAAAGGGGCAGGTTTTATCCGGATGGTGATCGTACTTTCCGTGATCCTGACCATCCTCCAGATCTCGGGACTGGTAAACTTTACTTTATTGTTGAAGGGTATCCTTTAAATATCTTTCTCACGATATACTTATAGTATAAACTCAAACACATTGCAAAATGCACACGATCATAAACAACATCCTGATCCTTTTCCTGTTCGCTCTTACCCATGAAATTCAGGCTCAATGGAACAACATCTATCAATTCGATGTTGAAATGCATGATCTTTGGTTCATCAACGGAGATACAGGATTCATCTGCGGCGGGGCGACCGGAAATCCCGTTCTGATGAGAACATATAACGGTGGTTATACCTGGAACAATATTACCGGTAGTATAACCGATCCCGTCTATGCGGTCAATTTTCTTGATGATTCCAAAGGATTTATTGCAACCTGGGGAATCAGTTCCAGGATCCTGTGGGGGACGGTCGACGCCGGTAATACATGGCAGGTAAAACATACGACCGCTCCTTATATCAATACAATCACTTTCCCTTCTTCACAGGTGGGATATACTTTTGTTGCGGTCATGGAATATGTGGATGTCATAAAGACAACCAACGGAGGCGACACATGGTCGCAGGTGGCGTTCATAACCGTCGAGGCTCCCGGACTGGGTGTTCCGGACGCACATTTTTTAAATGAATCGACCGGTTATTTCGTGACAGACGGTGGGCTGTTATATAAAACCACCAACGGCGGAGAAAACTGGACCTCTCTTCATCAATCATTCATTTATAGTTTGTATGGTGTCTATTTTACTGACCAGAACACAGGGTATGTTACAGGCAATACCTCGGAATATGGTTATCCGGAAGGAATAGTGTTAAAAACAACCGATGGCGGATTGAACTGGGAGAATATATATTTTGATACTCCGTGTTATGATATATGGTTCACGGATCCCGACACCGGGTACATATCAACGGTTGGAATTCTGAAAACAACTGACGGAGGAAATACCTGGTATCGGGATACCTGCAATTATACGACCACTCTTGAAAAACTCAGGTTTCCCGACACCCGGATCGGTTATGCCCTGTCATCCTATCCCGGTTTTGCTGTTCTGATGAAAAGGGATCCGGATATTGGCGTCACGGTCAGGGAGGTCCCGGACAATTTCAGGTTTCATGTCTTTCCCGTCCCTGCTGAAGATCATATCAACCTTTGTTTTAGTATCAACACCAGGACACGGCTCATGGCAGATCTTTTAGATATTTCGGGAGAAAGAGTGAAACAGATTTCCGATGCTTTTTTCTCCGGAGGGGATCACTCCATACATGCAGATATTTCCTCAATCGGGCCGGGGATATATTATCTCAGGCTGCAAACAATGAAAGATGTTGCAGTGAAAAAAATTATCATTTTATAATGTTTTCCCGGCTGTCAATCACCACTAAACTGCTCTTGCTCTTCCTGTTTGTCGGCATCGCTTCGGTCCTGATTGTCGGAACCTACTCATTTTATTCCGCCAGACAGGCCATTATCCGGCGGACGCTCGACCAATTGATATCTGTACGTGCAGTTAAAAAGCAGCAAATCGATTATTTCTTTAACGAAAAGATCAAAAACCTGGAGAATCTGTGCCGTAATGAAAGACTGACCAATCTGCTGATGCAAGTCGACATCAACAGAAATGCACCCGGTCAGATGCGCAACCTGGACCTCTTGAGAAGCAACTATACGGCTTATGGCTTTACGAACCTTTACATTATTCCTTCCATTCCAGGAGGAAAAACCGGGGAGAAAGGGAAAATGATCGTTGCAGATACGACGATTCCGGGCCATAATGCTGCCATACTGACATCCAGGATCACAGAGATAAGCCGCTTGGGTTTCTCCTCTGACACGGTTCTGATCACCGATCTTTTTTTCAGAGGCGGTGACGATACACTTCCCTGCTGTCTCATTGGCCGCAGGGTATTATCCCCGGACGGAGATATGATAGGAATGGTCGTCCTTGAGATATCTTCGCTCGATATAAACAGAATCATGTTGCAGGATAACAGGCAGATCGGACTCGGAAACTCCGGAGAGAGTTATCTGGTGGGAGGCGATCTGCTGATGCGCTCCACTTCAAGGTTTATCGGGAGATCTGTCCTCAGGGTGTCAGTCAATTCGGAATCCGTTAAATCTGGACTCGAGGGGAAAACCGGAACGCTGGTCACCAGCGATTACAGGGGAATCCGGGTCTTCAGCGCCTACGAGCCCCTTGGCGTGAAGCGATTGCACTGGATCGTGCTCGCTGAGATCGACTGGGAAGAAGCTATGATACCCGTTATTGCTCTTCGCAACGACATCCTCCTGGTCTCTCTGATTATCTCCATTCTGATTCTGGGCTTCGCCCAGATTATCAGCAAGATGATCACTCAACCCATAATGAAGCTGAAAAAAGCGGCAATCAATTTGGGCAGGGGAGAGTTTGATCACCAGGTTAAGATAACCTCGGGAGATGAGATCGGCATGCTGGCCGAAACATTCAACGCCATGACGGGACAGATTAAGGAGGAAAGAGAGAAGAGGCTGCTTGCTCTTTTTGACGGCCAGGAGATGGAGCGCCGGAGAATCTCCCGTGAACTTCATGACGGATTGGGGCAGAAACTGGTCGGAGCAAAGCTTCAGCTCGAAAACTGCAACGATAACGATCTGGAGTGTCTCCGGAAAACCGTAGGTGAGACCAAGGGATGCCTTCACGCAATTGTTGAAGAGCTCAGGGGTATATCGAACGACCTGATGCCTGTTGCCCTCGAGGAACTGGGTCTTGAGACCGCTCTTCAGAACCTTTGCAATGATGTGGAGAGGCAGAGCGGCATAGATGCAGAGTTTGGGACTGACCTCCATGAAGCGGTGAAGGGAAAGGTTGCCATTTACCTTTTCCGGATTGCCCAGGAGGGTTTGCAGAATATCATAAAACATTCCAAAGCCAGTCGTTTTTCATTACAGTTGATCGATAACGGTGAATCTCTGATCCTGATTCTTGAAGACAATGGCATCGGGTTCGACCCTTCCAGATCAGAGAAAGGAAACGGACTCAGCAATATGAAGGAGAGAGCCTCCCTGCTCGGTGGCACTTTTTCACTTGAAACAGCCGGCGACCAAGGCACTACCCTCCGAATTAAAATTCCTTTGAAAAATGACCAATCCGATTAAAGTAATCCTTGTCGATGATCACCAGATCATCCGGGATGGTCTCTCCAACATGATCCAGGAGGCCGACGATATCACCCTCGTGGCATGTGCGGCAGGCTATGACGAAGCCCTGGAAAAGATATCTGCACTTCCTCCCGACGTTGTCATCACTGATATCTCCATGCCTGGAAAATCTGGCATTGAATTGATCGGGAAGATCCATGACCGGTATCCGGAGATAAGTATTCTGGTGCTTTCGATGTACCTGACCGATGATTATATTTTCAATGCCCTGAGAAAGGGTGCGATGGGATATCTTCCCAAGCAGGATACCACGAAAAAGGAACTCCTGCAGGCCATCCGAACGGTTCACAAGGGAATTCAGTACTTCTCGAGTTCGATCGCACAGCAGATAGCGACCACTTATACCCATTCTTCAAAAAGATCATCAACCCCTGAGGCCGTGGCACGCGCCCACAACCTGACAAACCGCGAGAGGGACATCCTTCGGCTGTATGCCGACGGATTTTCGAACCAGGAGATTTCGGCAAGACTGAACATCAGTGTGAGAACTGTTGAGACCCATAAGAACAACATCATGCAGAAATTCAATTTCCGCAGTACGGTTGACATGGTGAAGTTTGCCATCCGGAACAAGCTCTCGGAGATCTAAGAGTTTCACGTACCCTTTTTTTAGTGTTCCTATTATTTCCCGCTTTCCGGCAGAGTCGTTCATTTGCATGACTCTGATTCTTTGGATTGCCGATTAGAGATTGTGGCAGTCTGTCGGAGAACCCGGAAGGTTTTTCATAAGGAAAATGTACACTCAAATACTGAAATATGAAACGGATTTTTATTTTCACGGCTACACTCATGCTCTATTGTGCTCCTTATGCTCACTGCCAGGATTCAACGAAAAGATGGCGGGTTGATTTCCAGATCGGGGCTGACTTCATGAGCCGATACCAGTGGAGAGGACTGAACCTAGGGGGTGCAGGACCCAGCATTCAGCCGACAATGAAAATGAATGTGGGAAACGAAAATCATATGTTCTCAATCGGAGGTTGGGGAGCCTATACCTTCAGTTCCACCGCCAATGAGGAGGTTGATCTGATCGCTTCTTACACCTTTAAGGGAATGCTTACCATCATGGTGACTGACTATTTTTTCCCGGGATTGAACACCGGAAGCAAGGAAAAATATTTTTGTTACACAAGCGACAGTACCGGACATGTTTTTGAAGGGGCGATTTGTTTTAACGGTACTAAAAAGATCCCATTTACCCTAATGATCGCGACCAATTTTTATGGCAATGACGCCAGGAGAATGAAGAAGGTAAATGATTCGACTTTCGTTGAGGATGGCATTCAGTATTCCACTTACATAGAACTGGGCTTTAAGAAAAACATCAGGGGATTTGATTTTAATGCTTTTATCGGTGGAACCGTCAACTCACCCGACACCGATCTTCATGAAACTGGTTATTATGCAAATACCTGTGCCGGGATCACCAACATCGGAATTAAACTGGCACGCGCCATTCCTGTTACCCCGAAATTCTCGATCCCTGTCCAGGCATCCCTTATCGCCAATCCAATGGAAAGTAAGTTTTACATAGTGTTCGGCTTCACGATTTAATCATTCACCAAAACCTTATGATATGTTAGAAACTGGTTCGACCGGATTTATGCTGCTGGCCAGCAGTCTGGTTATGCTCATGACCCCGGGGCTTGCCTTGTTCTATGGCGGCCTTGCCACGAAAAGGAATATCCTCGGTATTATGATTCAGAGTTTTGTCTCCCTCGGATGGACGACGGTCCTCTGGGTTATTTTCGGCTACTCACTGTGCTTCAGCGGCGGCGAAGGGGGAATTATCGGGAATCTTGATAAGGCTTTCCTTAACGGGATAAGTGTCAGTTCCATGTATTCCAACGGGAAGATCCCTGAATTTGTGTTTGTCTCATACCAGATGATGTTTGCCATCATCACGCCCGCGCTGATAACCGGTGCATTTGTCAACCGCGTGAATTTCAAAGCTTATTTTATTTTCCTGACTGCCTGGCAGATCCTTGTCTATTATCCGTTTGTACACATGATTTGGGGCGGCGGTTTGCTTGCTTCATGGGGTGTTCTCGATTTCGCAGGCGGTATCGTTGTGCATGCCACAGCCGGCTTTGCAGCACTTGCATCAGTCTTCTATGTCGGAGCAAGAAGCGATAAAAATTCAACGCCAAACTCGATCCCCCTGGTCGCAATCGGCAGCGGGCTTCTCTGGTTCGGCTGGTACGGTTTCAATGCCGGCAGTGAAGTGGCAGTTGATACGGTCACATCGCTCGCATTCATCAACACGGATATTGCAGCCTCATTTGCAACCATGGCTTGGCTTTTCGTCGAATGGATCAGAGAAAGGAAGCCGAAATTTGTCGGACTTCTCACCGGGTCCATCGCCGGTCTGGCCACCATTACCCCGTGTGCCGGCTTCGTACCGCTCTGGGCATCTCCGATCATAGGAATTGCCGCCGGTCTTCTTTGCTACCTGGCTGTCCAGTTCAAGAACCGGATGAAGTGGGATGATGCTCTGGATGTATGGGGCGTTCATGGAGTGGGCGGTTTCCTGGGAACCCTGCTCCTTGGTATCTTTGCCTCGAAAGCTGTCAACACTGCCGGAGCTGACGGATTGTTATCAGGCGGGACCGGTTTTTTTATTAAAGAGGTGATTGCCGTGGTCGCCGCCGCACTTTTCGCCTTTGTTTTTACCTATGTGATGCTTGTCATCATCAACTTCATTACTCCGGTGAAGGTTGCAGAACATATAGAAAAGGAAGGTCTTGACTCTGCCCTCCACGGTGAAAAGGCATACGACGAAGGTGCTCTGTAACACTTCCCGATCCTGACCATAAAATTCTTGATCAGCATAAAGATGGCCCCCGGCGCTCAATGTCCCGGGGGCCTTTTGCATTTGTCCGGCAATCGTCATTCCAGTGTTCTTTACCAAACTCCAATGTCAGGTCTTGTGAACTTTAGCGTGCTGCTGAAAAGTATCCTCTGATCACCACTAACCTGATAAACCGGTCATTCTGATCGACATGCGGCGATTATTTAATATATTTGACGGATTTTTTACGGCGTTTATAGTGATTCACTGACTAAAAAATCTTTTATGAAAAGCTTCCTGCTGCTTTCTGTCATTTTATTGACCCTTACTTCAGACCCATTTTCGAATACGGCAATGCCTGATCCCGCTTCAGCATATTGCACGTTTCTCGGGTATCATACCGTGGTTCGGAAAGATCTGCAAGGCAATGAATATGGAGTCTGTGTTTTTCCTGATCGTTCAGAGTGTGACACCTGGGATTTTTTTCGCGGAATCTGTGGTAAAGAGTTCTCTTATTGCGCAAAAAAAGGTTGTGAAACTTATTCAATAACTGAAGACAGAGGTTCCTATACGGCTACCTATTGCGCATGTGGTTGCCCTGATTCATCAGGCACTGTGAAAAAAATCCCCCTGATGGAATTTATGGCACAGCACGGAGATACACTGATTAAGCCAAAGCCCGGGATCAAAGGTGCCGGGCAGGAAGTTGACCAATGAAAAACCAAATTTAATTCTCCCGGATTTTCTCACCGGAAAAATGTGGAAAACATTCTTAGAATCGGTTTGAAAGAACCGGAAAAAATCCTATTTTCGAAGTAGAAATTGTGAACTTTTGATAATCATCACACGCAATCGAGTGCAATGAATTAAACCGATGACAGGATGATCAAAAAGTACCTGAAAAATATTTTCAAAACTACCGAACGGGGCGACGCACGCGAGGAGAGTTATTACAACACTCTTTCTGACCTGCTCGGCGAATATGCCGGAAGCACCGGGAGAACTAAAACACAGATAACCACCCTTCCCAAAAAGACCGATGCAGGTAACCCCGACTTCAGGATATGGGATGGCTTGGAAAATATCGTGGGGTATATCGAGGCGAAGAAACCCGGCGAGAACCTCGACCTGATCGAAGATGGCGAACAGCTGAAACGATACAGGAAAACATTTCCAAACCTGATTCTGACCGATTTTTATGAATTCCGCCTCTACCGGCACGGAGAACGGATAGACAAAACATTCATTGCCCGCGGCAGCCTGGCAGTTAAAGGAATTCCACCTCCGATTGAGAATGAGGAAAAATTCAAAACACTGCTCGGCAAATTTTTTGGGTTCTCGCTGCCCCGCGTTCGCACGGCCGCAGAACTGGCCCGGGAACTGGCCAAGCGAACCCGCTTTTTACGCGATGAGGTGATCACCCTCGAGATGGAGCAACAGCAGAAAGGCAAAGGCGAACTCTACGGATTTTATGAGACTTTCAGGAATTTCCTGATCTCGAACCTCAAAGAGGGTGATTTTGCCGATCTCTTTTCGCAAACCATCACCTACGGTCTCTTCGCCGCTCGTACCCGCAGCACAAACGGATTTAACCGGAAACTCTCGTACGACCTGATTCCGAAAACCATCGGCATCCTGCGAAATGTCTTCCGGTTTGTTTCGCAGGGCGACCTGCCGAGAAACATGGAGGTGATGATCGACGATATCGCCGAAGTACTGAGTGTCGCCGATGTGAAAAATATTCTTCGTCAATACTATCAGGCCGGCAAGAGTGAAGACCCGGTTGTGCATTTCTACGAAACTTTTCTGGCCGAGTACGATCCCTCTACCCGTGAAAAACGTGGTGTTTACTATACCCCGGAACCGGTGGTGCGCTACATCGTGCGCAGCGTGCACTCGATCCTGAAAACACACTTCGGCCTCGACGACGGTCTTGCCTCAGGAGAGGTTACCCTGCTAGATCCGGCAGGTGGCACGTTAACTTTTCCTGCGGAGGCTATCAAGCTAGCTTTAAAAGAGTTTGAGGAAAAATATGGCGACGGCGGACGGAATAAATTCATCGGAGAACAAATCCTGATGAATTTTTATGCCTTTGAACTGATGATGGCGCCTTATGCCATCGGGCACATCAAGATCAGTTTTTTATTGGAGGAGCTGGGCTACACCATGAAGGAAAACGAGCGTTTCAGACTTTACCTCACCAATACGCTCGACATGGAAGACCTTCAGCAAACACGCATTCCCGGACTGGAAAGCCTGAGCAACGAAAGCCACGAAGCAGGCAGAATCAAGAAGGAAGAACCCATCCTGGTGATCATGGGGAATCCGCCTTACAGCGGGATTTCGGCCAATATCAACGAATGGACGGAAAAGCTATTAAAAACAAATCTGGATGGTGCACAAAGCTATTATGAAATTGATGGAAAAAAATTGCAAGAGAAAAAACTCTGGCTGCAGGATGATTATGTGAAGTTTTTACGCTTTGCACAATGGAAGATTCATCATGCCGGGAAAGGAATCGTAGCCATGATCACCAACCACAGCTATCTGGATAATCCCACTTTCCGAGGCATGCGGCAAAGCCTGATGAAGACATTCAACGAGATTTACATACTTGATCTTCATGGCAATAGTCTGAAAAAAGAGACTGCTCCCGATGGAAGTAAGGATGTAAATGTCTTTGATATCCAGCAGGGCGTTGCCATTGCAATATTTGTGAAGAATCGAAAAACCGGCGACTGCAAGGTTTATCATTCGGATTTATTTGGTCAACGAGAAGAAAAATACTCTTGGCTTGAGATCCATGAACTGAAAAGAAAAATCTACAAACCACTTAAACCAGAAAGCCCCTGGTACTTTTTTATTCCCCACAATACGAAGGATATTGAACACTACAACAAGTGGATGAAGGTGAATGAGATTTTTCCTGTGAACGTCACAGGAATAGTGACTGCCAGAGATAGTTTTGCTATTGATTTCAAAAAAGAAACTCTTGAAACCAGAATCAGACAATTCCGAAATCTAAAACTTGATCACGACCTGGTTCGCCTTACTTACAACCTGAAAGACACCCGAGGTTGGAAACTACCTGAGGCAAGAAAAAAATTAGCAGAAGACCCGCATTGGGACAAACATTTCAAAAAAATTCTTTACCGCCCATTTGATATCAGGGATATCTATTATTCTGAAAATATTGTAGATTGGGGGCGGCCTGAAATGATGTTTCATATGCTTCAACCAAACCTCTCACTATGCTTTGTCAGGCAATATGCAGGTGATAAAAATTATTCTCATGCACTGGTCTCAAAATATATAGTTGATAACAGGACATTCTTCAGTAGCAAAGGCATCATTCAACAGGCTCCTTTGTACCTCTACAAGCCCGAACAAAAGAAAAAACGACATGGTTTCCAAAGCATGATGTTGTTTGAACCGGAACCGGAATATGGAAACGAAGGTAAGAAGCCAAATATAGCACTAAAGGTTTTTGAACAGTTGGGAAAAAAATATAAGAGGAGGCCAACCCCTGAGCAAATACTTTACTACTGTTATTCTATATTATACAGCAATACCTATCGAGAAAAATATGCTGAATTCTTAAAAATTGATTTTCCCCGGATACCTTTTACTGGCGATTACAAATTGTTTTGTCATATGGTAGAATTGGGAGAAAAACTCGGTCAATTGCATTTGCTTGAGAGCAAGGCATTCGGTAAACCGGTTGCAAAATTCAGGGGAAACGGTGACAATATGATAGAGAAGCCGGTTTTTGATGCGGATACAAAATGTGTGTACTTAAATAAAAATCAGTACTTTGAAGGAATAACTCATGAAGTATGGGGGTATCACATCGGTGGGTATCAGGTGTTGGAGAAATACCTGAAAGACCGCAAAGGCCGCCAAATGACCGATCCGGCAACCTACTGCAAAATCGCCACAGCCATTGCCGCCACCATCGGGATACAATTGAAGCTGGAGCCTCTGTTCGCGAAGTTAGAGAAGACAACCATCTATTAATATCACCTTATGAAAAGAATTCTAACTCTTCTTCTGGTTCTGACCTGCTTCCGGCTCTTTGCCCAGTCAGACTACTTGGCACATCTGGTCTATTTCAGCGGTTGTCCGGTAAACCATATCCCGAAAGGAATCACAATACCCGATCGTGACAAAGGATCAAGGACAATCATCAATGATATCATCGGTGGTGATTCATATGCACAGCTGCAGCAAAAATCTCCCGATAGCCTCGATGTGAAAATTGAAAGGCTCATTGCCGGGAAGGTCATAGAACGGAGCGGGGATCATTTTAAACCGTTGTTTCCGGTTCTGGTAGGAGAAAAGAGAAAAGAACTGCAAACACTCATTCGCGACAGGCTTAGCGGATCGTCGTTTTCAGTTGACGACATCGTTGCTCCGTTAAAAAAGTATTTCGCCTCAAATCCCGAAATGGTCTTTCATTTTCTCTGGTCGAGGATTCTCGACGAATGCTGGTGGTCACTCTACAATTCGACATTTCATACCCGCAAAGGACCGCCAAGCATTGCTTTCATCGTATCGCCCCCGCATCCCTACCAATGCGGGACAAACTCCGACTATTCGCGCGATAACGACATGCTGGCACTGTCGTGGAGTTACAACCTTTTCGACGAATTTTTCACCCTTCCGCCGACAAAGTCATTTTTTGATCTTGCCTTGAATAAAACAGTATCAAAGAGTGACATGGATTTTTTCATGAAGTACAGTCTGGCCGATGGTGGAGGTCACAGCATGATTTTCACCTATACCGGAAATGATTCCCTCGACAATCTGTGCGACTCACTGAAAAAGCGCTACATAAAAAAAATCAAAGGACTCTTCAACTATAAAAAGCTTGGTCAGACCTTCGGGATCCCGGCTGATGACCTGTTTCTCGTTGTACTGCATGAGGTTGCCTATGAAATAATCCGGGATCTGCATGATAAGAAATCGATATACATTCCGATAATATTGCAGGACAATCCTGCAATCAATTTCAGATACCTTGTTTCGATAAGGTTCAGGGGAAAAAGTTAATCCTCTTATCTTTACCGCACAAAGGTTTAATCCAAATTCATGTCATGAGCAGGGGCTTTGTCAAAGAAGGCGATCAGGAAGAGATCCCGATGGTGCCACCGAGGGCAGACCTGCCTCCGGGGGTGATAAACTATGTGACCCGTGCCGGGATGGATGCGCTCCTTGCCGAAAAACAGATGCTCCTTGACGAAAAGACAAATCTGAATGTTTCGGGCGAAAATGAGCGGCGGATCGCCGTGAACTATATCAATGCAAAGCTGCAACTTCTGGAAAACAGAATTGCTGATGCCAGGATCGTTTATGCGGAAGAACAGCCGCAGGATGAAATTAGGTTTGGTGCCGTCGTGACTTTCAGGATTACAGCCACAGGGAAAATCCAGTCCTTCCAGATCGTCGGGGTTGATGAAGCGGATATTTCCAAAGGTAAGATCTCCTTTCTGTCGCCTCTTGCAAAAGCACTGATAAACAAAAAGGTCAGAGAAAAAGCTGTCCTGAAACTTGAGAGGGAAGAGCGGATTTTTGAGATTCTTGAAATAACTTACAAGGGATAGATGTTTGACCCGATCCGCACAACTTTATAGACGCTGGTTTTGGTCAGATAAACATCGGGTTTTGTAACCTTTCCGGGAATTGTTTGTCATATGGCAACTTATTTATTTCGATCTCCCGGAGATCAGAGAGAACCGGTTTTGAATCCTTATTTTACTTTATGAATCCATCGACTGCAATTGCTTTTGAAAAGCTTGAACAAGGCGTTTTTACTGCCTTACAGACGTATTCGAACGTTCACCGCGGAAGCGGTCATTTTTCGATTGTAACGACCTCCCTGTTTGAGCAGGCAAGGGAGATCGTCCTTGATTACCTCCGGCTCAGCGGATCAGTTTACCATGTTGTTTTTTGTTCTACAACCGGCGCACGGAAACTGGAATCACAACTCCTACCGTCGTCTTCCCATGGCGTCAGATCATCAGATATCGGTCTTCCGCTTGGGGTTGTTGCCCTTGCAGTGAAAAAGAGCGCCCTGCGTAAAGTTAAGAAATTCAATGCAGGCGGAGGAACTGCCCGGCTGATCTCGAGGGAATGGGTGATCTGGGAGAAGTCGCCTGCACGGTTTGAACCCGGAACGCCGGCTGTAATGAACATCATTGCCTTTACAGTCGCCCTGAAACTCACCCGTCAATATGGCGAAGATGTTTTCAGTGATCCTTCAAATGAGATCAGGCAGCCATCAGGGATTGGTGAGGATGACGTACCGGTGAACCTCTCCGGGAAGGCATTATTAGGGGAACTCAGGAAAGGTCTGATCGGGATGAATGTGCAGGTACCCACGATGCACGGGATGAGTCCTTATGTGAATCTCGACAACAGCGCCAGCACCTCCGCCTTCAGGCCGGTATGGGAGGCCGTTTGCCGTACCTGGAGATCACCTGTGGCAGAAAGGAAGAATATAGTTGAAAAGACTAAGGAGATATGCAGCCGTGTGCTGGGTGCGCCGCAACAAACTTATGAGATCATTTTCACATCAAATACAACCGAGGCGATCAACCTGGTAGCAGGAGTTTCGGGAACAACAGATGACGACACAGAATCCGTCGTGCTCACCTCCATCGGCGAACACAATTCGAATGATCTGCCATGGAGGGTGGTTGCAGGGTTGCCTCTTGTCAGAATACCGGTGGATCAGGATGGATTTCTTGACAAAGCGGTGCTTGAGAAGGAGCTGAAGGAGTACAACCGCGACAAAAAACATGGTAAGAAAAAGATCACAATTGTCGCCCTTTGCGGAGCATCCAACGTTCTGGGATTATATCACGATATGAAGGAGATCGGCAGGATCGTTCATGAATACGGGGCAAGGTTGCTTGTCGACGGTGCCCAGATGGTCGCCCACCGGAAAGTCGGGATTGAAGAGAACGGGATCGATTATTTCGCCTTCTCCGCCCATAAGGTTTATGCTCCATTCGGAAGCGGCGCACTGATCGTAAAAAAAGAGATGCTGCAACTGAGTGCAGATAAGATGGAAGTGTTATGTTCTTCCGGCGAGGAAAATCTTGTGGGGATAGCAGCCCTTGGCAAAGCGTTGTCCCTGCTGGAACAGGTTGGTCCTGAGGTTTTATGGGAAGAGGAACAGGAGCTGACTAAATATGCGCTTGCGAAGCTTTCACAAATCAGGGGAATAAGGATTTTCGGTGTGAATGAGACAACATCGCCGTTGATGGAAAGAAAAGGCGGCATCATCCTTTTTGAACTGAAATCAGTACTCTCATTCAAGATTGCAAAACAACTCGCCTACAGAAGCGGTATAGGGGTAAGGTTCGGCTGTCACTGTGCTCACCTTCTCATCAAGAAACTCCTTAGTGTCCCGCCCTGGGCAGAGCAGATCCAGCGGATGCTTGTTCTGATTATTCCCGGTATGAAACTTCCGGGGGCGACCCGTGCCAGTCTCGGGATCGGGAATACCAGGGAGGATATCGATCTGTTGGTTTCAACACTCAGGCGGATTGCGGCGAAGCAAAACGAAAGCGAAAGAGACAGCCAGGTGGCCGGCAAGAGCACTTTGCTCTCATCGTCGGTTGTAAAACGGCAGATCGCGAAGTTTGTCGAAGAAACTTCCATGCAGGTCTTCGGATAAAGTTGTATCTTGCGGTATGAAGAAAAAAGTGAAATTCTTTACTGCCATTATTGTCATCGCAGCATTGGTTCTCCCGGTCACCGGGATATATTCCCAATCAACATCATCTCAAAACAAAGGGCCCCAACCATCCGGATCCGGCAAGTGGACCCTCGTGATCCACGGGGGTGCAGGGGGACCGGCAAAGGGGAGTATGACTCCTGAAAAAGAAAAAGAATACCTTGATAAATTATCCGATGCTATGCTTGCAGGAGCTGTTATTCTTGAAAAAGGAGGCTCAAGCCTGGATGCGGTGGAAGCAGTAATCCGCTTCATGGAAGACTGTCCGTTATTCAATGCAGCTAAAGGGGCGGTTCTGACAGAAGAAGGGATCGCAGAGCTCGATGCATCAATTATGGATGGTAGGACCGGCCGGGCGGGTGCTGTTGCCGGGGTGACTACGATAAAAAATCCTGTTTCGGCTGCCAGGGCAGTAATGGAAAAATCCAAACACGTATTGCTCGTTGACGGTGGTGCGGAAAAGTTTGCAAAGGAACATAGAATCGCAATAGTTGACCCTTCTTATTTCATCACCCCTGAACGGAAAGAGACATGGCAAAAGATCAGGGATAAACAGGATAAAACAAATAAAGCAGATAAACCCGGGACAGTAGGAGCGGTAGCTGTCGACAAGAAAGGCAATCTGGCAGCGGCCACATCTACCGGAGGAATGATGTTCAAAATGAAAGGACGCGTGGGCGATTCCCCGGTTATCGGAGCCGGCACTTATGCAAATAACGCTACCTGCGCGGTTTCATGTACCGGCCATGGCGAATTTTTTATCCGTAATGTGGTTGCATATGACCTCTCAGCCCTGATGCAATATAAAGGAATGGGACTCAAAGAGGCTGCAGATTATCTGATAAACGACAAACTTAAATCCATGAAAGCTGATGGTGGCCTGATTGCCGTTGACAAAGACGGGAACATTGCCATGCCTTTCAATACCAATGCAATGTTCCGGGGATACATTACCTCGGAGGGTAAATCGGAGGTGTTCATCTACTGAGT
>Ga0172374_1000097_pt1 | contig 73981 bp, 67 predicted proteins | sample LakKiv3m_FD_114536 | JGI IMG/M metagenome (GOLD analysis project Ga0172374, IMG submission 114536) | Freshwater microbial communities from Kabuno Bay, South-Kivu, Congo - kab_092012_10.3m | ecosystem: Environmental > Aquatic > Freshwater > Lake | place: Democratic Republic of the Congo... | reverse complement strand
GTGGTTCTCATGGTACGAAAGGGGTTCCAGAGATGAGCGACGAAATCAAGGTCAACCGTGGCCTGAAGGGGATCTACTTCGAGCGCTCGGGGGTATCAAGAATCGACGGGGCCAGGGGCGAGCTGAGCTATCGTGGTTATTCGATCCACGATCTGGCGGCGCAGGCCAGTTTTGAGGAGGTGGCCTATCTCTTGCTCTACGGCGTTCTGCCAACAGCCGCCGAACTCGGCCGTTTCGAGTCTGAAATGAAGGCGGCACGGCACCTGCCCGGCCCGATCACAACGCTCCTGCGCAGCCTTGCCAACGGTCACCCGATGGACGTGCTGCGCACCGCGGTCTCGGCTTTGGCGGCGCTCGAGCCCGCCAGCGCCGATACCTCTCCCGAAGGATTTCTCGCCAACGGCGTCCGCCTGATGGCGCAGCTGCCGATGATCGTGGCGGCGCATCACCGCATCCGCCAGGGGCTGGCCCCGGTGGCCCCCGACGCCGCCCTTGGCCATGCCGCCAACTGGCTGTGGATGCTGCAAGGCACCAAGCCATCGGCGCAGGCCGCGCGCCTGACCGATGTCGATTTCATCCTGCATGCCGAACATGGTGCCAATGCCTCGGCCTTTGCGGCGCGGGTGACGGTCAGCACCGAGGCCAACCTGCACGGTGCCATCGTGACGGCGCTATCCACCCTGGCGGGGCCGGCGCACGGCGGGGCGGCGGAAGACGTGATGAAGATGGTGGCCGAAATCGGCACGCCGGAAAAGGCCGCGGCCTATGTCGCGGCCAGGCGCGCCGGGGGCGAAGCGGTGACCGGTTTCGGCCACCGCGTCTATCGCACCGAAGACCCGCGTGCCCGCCACCTGCGCGACGGGGTCGAAAGCCTGGGGCGAGAGATGGGGCAGCCGCAGTGGTTTGCCATCCTGCAAGCGGTGGTCAAGGCGATGCAGCCCTACGCCCGCCACGGGGTCAGCGTGAACGTCGATTTCTATTCCGGCGTGATCTATCAGTTGCTGGGCATCCCGACCGATCTCTATGTCCCGATCTTTGCCATCGGTCGCATGCCGGGGTGGGTGATCCAGTGCCTTGAGCAGTGCCGCAACAACATCCTGATCCGCCCCCTGACCCTTTACGACGGGCCTGCTGCGCGGCCCTGGGTGGCGATTGGATCGCGCTGAGGCTCAACCGCGACGTAATGTCGCAAATCGGCTTGCCAAGCCAGTTGCGGAATAAGACGGTTGCCAAAAAGGAACCCGCCCGGCGTGACTGCCCTCCACCCGGACCGCCCGCGCCTTGAACGCTCGCCGCCTCTCTCGGACGAGTTGCGCCAGACCACTTGCTACATGTGCGCCTGCCGCTGCGGCATCAATGGGCACCTGAAGTCGGGCCGCGTCAGCTACATCGAGGGCAACCGCGACCACCCGGTGAACCGTGGTGTGCTTTGCGCCAAGGGGGCGGCCGGGATCAGGCAGATCACCGCGCCCTCGCGGCTGCGCATGCCGCTGCGCCGGGTCGGGCCGCGCTGCTCGGGCGCGTTCGAGCCGATCAGTTGGGACGAGGCGCTGGCGCAAGCGGTGGCGTGGCTCGCGCCGCTGCGCGCGAAAGAACCGCAAAAGCTTGCGTTCTTCACCGGGCGCGACCAGTCGCAAAGCCTGACCGGGTTCTGGTCGCAGAGCTTCGGCACCCCGAATTACGCCGCCCACGGCGGGTTCTGCTCGGTCAATGTGGCGGCGGCAGGCATCTATACCATCGGCGGCAGCTTCTGGGAATTCGGCTCGCCCGATTGGGATTTGACCAAGCTGTTCGTGCTTTCGGGGTGGCGGAAGATCACGACAGCAACCCGATCAAGATCGGGCTCGGCAAGCTCAAGGCGCGTGGCACCAGGGTGATTGCGGTCAATCCGATCCGCACCGGCTACAACGCCATTGCCGACGACTGGTATGGCGTGACGCCGGGCAGCGACGGGCTGCTGATTCTGGCGCTGGTGCATTGCCTGCTGGAAGCCGGCAAGGTTGACCTGACCTGTCTCGCGCAATTCACCAACGCGCCCTATCTGGTGGACCCGACCGAGGGGCCGGGCAAGGGCCTGATCCTGCGCAACGCCGAAAGCCAGCCCTTCGTGATCGACCGGCGCAGCGGCCAGCCCGCGCCGTGGGACGGCAAGGGGGTCGAGCCTGATCTGGGGGCCACGTGGCAGGGCAGCCGCACAGTGTTCCAGCATCTGGCGGCGCGCTATCTGGCCCCGGAATACGCCCCCGAGGCGGTTGCCGGGCGGGTGGGAATCAGTGCCCCGCGCATCCGTGCGCTGGCCGCCGAGCTGGCGCGGGTGGCGTTCGACGAGGCGATCGAGCTGGCGCAGCCCTGGGTCGATTTTCGCGGCAACCGCCACGCCACCATGCCAGGCCGCCCGGTCAGTTTTCACGCTATGCGCGGGATTTCGGCCCATTCCAACGGCTTTCAGACCACCCGCGCGCTGCATCTGCTGCAAATTCTGCTGGGCGCGATCGACGTGCCCGGTGGTCACCGCTTCGAGCCGCCTTACCCCAAGCCGATAGAAGCCCATCCGACCCCGCATTTCACCGCCACCCCCGGCCAGCCGCTGGACGGGCCGCATCTGGGCTATGTGCGGGGGCCGGAAAATCTGGCGGTGGGGCCGGATGACCGTGCCCTGCGGATCGACAAGGCTTTCACCTGGGAGCATCCATTTTCGGCCCATGGGCTGATGCAGATGGTGATCCCCAACGCCCATGGCGGCGATCCCTACCGGATCGACACCCTGTTTCTATACATGGCCAACATGGCGTGGAACTCGTCGATGAATTCCGGCGCGATGATCGACATGCTGACCGACCGCGGCGCCGACGGCGACTACGTGATCCCGCACATCATCTATTCCGATGCCTGCGCCAGCGAGATGGTGGCCTATGCCGACCTGATCCTGCCCGACACCACCTATCTCGAGCGCCACGATTGCATCAGCCTGCTGGACCGCCCGATTTCGGACCCCGATGCGGCGGGCGATGCGATCCGCTGGCGGGTGGTCGATCCCGACCGCGACGTGCGACCGTTCCAGTCGGTGCTGATCGACCTCGGGGCACGGCTGGGGTTGCCGGGGTTTGTGGCCTCGGACGGCAGCCCGCTTTACGCGGGTTATGCCGATTACATCACCAACCACCAGCGTCGCCCCGGGGTCGGCTTGCTGATCGGGTTCCGCGGCGACGGCACACAGGCGGGGCGCGGCGCGCCCAATCCAGGGCAGCTTGATGCCTATATCGCCCATGGCGGCTTCTTTCAGGCCCACGTGCCGCCCGCGGCGCGCTACTACAAGCCGTGGAACGCCGCCTATCAGGATTGAGCGGTGGCGACGGGTTTTTTCGAATCCCCTCAGCCCTACCTGTTTGCACTTTACAGCGAGCCGATGCGCCGCTTTCAACTGGCGGCCGAGGGCCACGGCCATGCCCAGCCCCCAGAGGCGCTGCGCGCGCGGTTGCGGGTGGCGATGGACCCGCTGCCTGTCTGGTATCCGCCTTACGGCGATGATGCGGGGGCGGGCTATCCGCTGCATGCGTTGACCCAGCGACCGATGGACATGTATCACAGTTGGGGCAGCCAGAATTCCTGGTTGCGCCAGATCCGGGGGCGCAATTTCCTGTATTTGCCGACCAAGGTGTGGCGGATGGGCGGTTTTGCCCCCGGCGACTGGGCGCGCGTCACGTCTCCGACCGGCGAGATCAAAGTGCCGGTGGCGCATATGGCGGCGCTCAATGAAAACACGGTCTGGACCTGGAACGCCATCGGCAAGCGCCGGGGCAGCTGGGGGCTGGACCCGGACGCGCCCGAGGCGACCAAGGGGTTCTTGCTGAACCATCTGATTTCCGAGCTGCTGCCCGCGCGCGGGGATGGCCAGCGCTTGGCCAATGCCGATCCGGTCACCGGTCAGGCGGCCTGGTTCGATCTGCGCGTGAGGGTTGAGCGGCTGGAGCCGCAGGACGCGATCTCGCCGCAGTTCGCGCGGCTTGGTGCGCCGCCGGCAAAGGACCGGGCATGAACGCGCTGCCGGATCACTGCGAACAGCGTCTCGGTCTGGTGATCGACCTTGATACCTGCGTCGGTTGTCAGGCCTGCGTCACCGCCTGCAAGGGCTGGAACGATCAGGGAACGACGGGACCGCTCGATGACGTAAACCCTTATGGGACAGCACCTTCCGGGGTTTTCTTCAACCGGGTTCACAGCTATCAGGTGCAACCTGCTGATGGGGTTGCCGAAATCGTGAACTTTCCGCGCTCTTGCCTGCATTGCGCCGACGCGCCTTGCGTCACCGTCTGCCCGACCGGGGCCAGCTACAAGCGCAGCGCAGACGGCATCGTGCTGGTCAACGAGGCCGCCTGCATCGGCTGCGGCCTGTGCGCCTGGGCCTGCCCTTACGGCGCGCGCGAGATGAATCCGGTGCGGGGCGTGATGCAGAAATGCACCCTCTGCGTCGATCGCATCTACAACGAGTCCCTGCCCGAAGCCGACCGCGAACCAGCGTGTGGGCGCACTTGCCCGACCGGGGCGCGGCATTTCGGCGATCTGGCCGACCCGCAATCGCCGGTCAGCCGGTTGGTGGCCGATCGCGGCGGCTATGATCTGATGCCGGAAATGGCCACCCTGCCCACCAACCAATACCTGCCTCCACGCAGGAAGGGCCCGCCGCCGCGGACCAGCCTGCTGGCCCCGTTGCTCGATCTTCAGGCGTCGGGCCTTGCCGGGTGGCTCGACCGCCTGCTGGGGAAGATCTGATGCGTCCGGCCGCTTCGGTCATCCTGTTCACCGTGCTGTCCGGGTTTGGGTTTGGCTATCTGGCGGCGCTTGGGCTGGGGGTAGTGACCCCGACGGGCGGGGCGGCATTCGGGTTGTGGGGGCTGGGTTACGCCCTTGCGGTGGGCGGCCTGCTGGCCTCGACGCTGCACCTTGGCCAGCCGCGCCGGGCGCTGCTGGCGTTCAGCCAGTGGCGGTCAAGCTGGCTGTCGCGCGAGGCCTGGGCGGCGGTGGCCAGCCTCTTGGTGCTGGCGCCGATGGCGCTGTCGGATGGGCTGGGTCTTGGTTGGCCACGGGCGATTGGCGGGCTGGGGGCAGGGCTGGCGCTTGCCACCCTGGGTTGCACCGCCATGATCTACGCCCAGTTGCGCACGGTGCCGCGCTGGCACCATTGGCTGACGCCCGCGCTGTTTGCAGGCTTTGCCACCACCGGCGCGGCGATCCTGGCGCAGACCGGGGCGCTGGCGATGGGGCTGTGCCTGGGGCTTTCGCTGCTTCTGGGGCTTGGGTTCCGGCTGGGCGACCGGCAGTTTGCCGCGTCGGGTGCCACCCTCGCCAGCGCCACCGGGCTGGGGCGGATCGGCACCCCGGCGGTGTTCGAGCAACCCCATGCCGGCGGCAATTACCTGACGGTTGAGATGATCCATGTCGTGGGGCGGCGGCACGCGCACAAGCTGCGGGCCATTGCCGTGACCGGCTCCGGGCTGATACCCGCGCTGGTCTTGCTGACGTTGCCCGCAGGCTGGCCCGCCACGGTGCTGGCGCTGACGCTGCATCTGGTCGGAGCCCTGGCGGCACGCTGGCTGTTCTTTGCCGAGGCCGAGCATGTGGTCGGGCTTTATTACGGCCAGCGCTGAGGTCGGGATTGGCCAAGGCAACCCCTTCGCGGCAACTCAGCACGGGCAAGCGGCCCCTGCGCTAGCGATTCCTTCCCGTTGCAATGCTTGGCAAGCCCCGGTTTTTGCCCCATGAGGGGACCGGCAAGGGGGGGCAGGGCGGTGATGGCAGCGCAATTCGGTTTCGAGGTCGTGGCGCGCGACGGGCGGGCGCGCTGCGGGGTGATCACCACCCCGCGCGGCCAGATCCGCACCCCGGCCTTCATGCCGGTGGGCACGGCCGGCACGGTCAAGGCGATGCTGCCGGAATCGGTGGCGGCAACCGGGGCCGACATCGTGCTGGGCAACACCTATCATCTGATGCTACGCCCGGGGGCCGAGCGCATCGCGGCGCTTGGCGGATTGCATCGCTTCATGGCCTGGCCAAAGCCGATCCTGACCGACAGCGGCGGCTTTCAGGTGATGAGCCTCAGCGGCCTGCGCAAGATGAGCGAGGCCGGCGTGACCTTCCGCTCGCACGTCGATGGCTCCAGCCACCACCTTTCGCCCGAGCGCAGCATGGAGATCCAGCGCCTGCTGGGCGCCGATATCGCCATGGCGTTCGACGAATGCCCGGCGCTGCCCGCCTCTGACGCCGAGGTGGCGCATAGCATGCGGCTCTCGATGCGTTGGGCGCAGCGCTCGCGCGAGGCGTTCGGCGACCAGCCGGGGCGGGCGCTGTTCGGCATCATGCAGGGCGGGATCAGCCATGATTTGCGCGCGGAAAGTGCGTCGGCGTTGCAGGCGATCGGGTTCGACGGCTATGCGGTGGGCGGGCTGGCGGTGGGCGAGGGCCAGGCGGCGATGCTTGCGGTGCTCGATTACGCGCCGGGGCTGCTGCCGGCCTCCCAGCCGCGCTATCTGATGGGGGTGGGCAAGCCCGACGATATCGTGGGTGCGGTGGTGCGCGGCATCGACATGATGGATTGCGTGCTGCCGTCACGCTCGGGGCGCACCGGGCAGGCCTTTACCGCCGCCGGGGTGGTGAACCTGCGCAACGCCCGCCATCGCGACGATCCCCGCCCGCTCGAGGAAGGTTGCACCTGCCCGGCCTGCCGCAACTATAGTCGCGCCTATCTGCACCACGTGGTGCGCTCGTCCGAGATCATCGCCGCGATGCTGCTGACCTGGCACAACCTGCACTATTACCAGACCCTGATGCAGGGCCTGCGCGACGCGATCGGCAGCGGACGGCTGGCCGCATTCGTGCGCGATTTCGACGCCGCGAGGGCCGCCGGCGACATCGCGCCGTGCTAACCCGCCTCGCCCTCGGGCAGGGCGATCGCCGACTGGCAGAACAGCTCATAGACCATGGCAATCGCGCGGGCCACCTTGGGGTCATGGATCGAGTAGAACATGGTCTTGCCGTCACGGCGCGCTGACACCAGCCCCTCGAGCCGCAGCCGCGCCAGTTGCTGGCTGACCGCCGCCTGGCGCGAGGCCAGCAGGGTTTCAAGCTCGGTCACCGATTTCTCGCCCGCTTGCAGGTGGCACAGGATCATCAGCCGACCCTCGTGCGCCAGCGCCTTGAGAAAGGCCGCCGCATCGCGCGCCTGCACCATCATGTCGTCGATGGGCAGCGCGGCGCAGCCATCGTCGGGATCGGTCAACGCTGTGGAAACGTCAGCGGCGGCAAGTCGCAAGGCACCATCTCCTCGATCAGGATATTCATAGCATGGAATGTGAGACAAGACGAGACCCGGTTCGAAAATGCGCCTCAGCCGCCATGCACAAAGCCGCCGTAAGCCCCCTGGCTGAAGACCAGCGGTGCCCCCGAGCGCTGGCAAAAGCGGATTACCCGCCCGACGATGATCAGATGATCGCCGCCATCATGGGCGGCATGGCGGAGGCAATCAAAACGCGCCAACGCCCCTTCGATTACCGGCACCCCCTCGGGGGTGGTTGGCGGCGGCCGCTCGAACCCCGCCCCGCCACGGGCAAACTGGCGGCAGATCGCGGCCTGATTGAGCGCCATCACATGGATGCTGTAGTGCTCGGCCGCGGCAAAGGCGGCAAAGCGCCGCGAGACCCGCGCCGGCGACCACAGCACCAGCGGCGGATCAAGCGAGACCGAGGCAAAGCTGTTGGCGGTAAACCCCAGCGGCCCCTGCGCCCCGGCCATGGTGACGACGGTCACTCCGGTGGCAAACCGCCCCAGCGCGTCGCGAAAGGTGCGCGCGCTGTCAGCTTCGGGGGGCACGGCGGCTTCGGTCATGGCGGATCCTTTGCGCCGCCCGCTATTGCGGTGCGTGGCAGCGTTGTCAAAGCAATTGCGGCGGCAACCCGCCTTTCGACCTAGCCCGCCGTCGCGACGTGACAAGATCCGCGTGCCGGATTTGGCTCTGGCTGCGGATTCGGTGCTTGGCCCCCCGCCCGCGCCGCGTTAGGCATCGTTCACCCGATGCAAGGTCAACCGTCATGTTGCAAGCCTACCGCGAAACCGCCGGTCACCTCGAACGGCTTGACCCCACCGCCGCGCTGGCCGAGGCCACCTGGATCGACCTCTACCAGCCCGACCAGGCGCAGATCGCGGCGCTGCTGGCGCTCGGGATCGATGTGCCAAGCCTGGCCGACATGGAAGAGATCGAAATCTCGAACCGACTCTACCGCGAGAATGGCACCGACACCATGACGGTGGTGCTGCCCGGCCTGTCACACAGCCAAAGCCCGACGGTTGGCCCGGTGGCCTTCATCCTTGCGCCTGACCGGCTGGTTACGGTTCGTCACCACGTGCCGCGCCCGTTCGAGACCTACCCCGAGCGCGCCAACAAGGTCGGCCCGGGCTGCACCAGCCCGGCGCGGATCTTCCTTGGCCTGAGCGACGAAATCATCGGGCGGCTGGCCGACCTTCTGGAAGGCGCGGGGCGCGATCTCGACACCGTCTCGCGTCTGGTGTTCCGGCCCCACAAAGGCGCGCGCCGCCCCCGCGACTTGCAGACCGTGCTGGAACGGGTGGGGCAAAGCGGCGATCTGCTGGGCCGGGTGCGGCTGGCGCTGCTGACGCTGGAACGCGCGCTCGGGTTCTTCGCCCAAGGTCTGCCGGACCGTGACGGCACCAGCGGGCTGCGCGGCATGGCCAAGGCGCTGTACCGCGATATCCAGGCGCTCGAAGTCCATGGCGATTTTCTGACCAGCCGGGTGCAACTTGCCACCGATGCCACCCTTGGCATGATCAATCTGGGGCAAAGCTCGACGGTGCGGATCGTGTCGGTGGTGGCGGTGCTGTTCTCGCCGCCCACCCTGATCGCCAGCGTTTACGGCATGAACTTTCCCGGCATGCCCGAGATCAACCATCCCTGGGGCTATCCGGCCTCGCTTGTCCTGATGCTGGCCTCGGCTGCCGCCACCTACCTGTTCTTCAAATGGCGCCACTGGCTTTGACCGCCGCAGAGGGTGAGCAAGACGCTGCCTTCACCTTGGTCGAAATATCGTCGGGGGTGAATTGGCCGTCAGGCCAGGAGGGGGTAGACAGCCCCTTCGCCGACCGGCCGCAGGCGAAGGTTAGCGCAGGATGCGGGTTGCTGGAATTTTGCAATCCCCATTGCCCTGATTTCCGCGCTCCGGGATCAGACCTGTGGCCTTGCGGGGTAAGGGTGCCCGGTCTCTCGCCTGAAGGCCGAAGGCCAAAGGGCAGATGATGACTGGCCCGGGCGGAACGGTAAACGCCCGACGATTCATCGCACGCAGCACCCTCTCGGCGATGAATCGTTGCCTTCCCCGCACAGCGAGAGGCCAGCGCGCCGCAAGGGCCAGGGCGAGGGTGCAAGCAACGATTTCGCGATTTCCGCCTGGCGCGCAAGGCGTGCGACGACTTTCTCGCCGCCCGGCAAAATGCGCTAAAGGTAGCCGTGGATCGGCAGGTGGCCGATGATCCAGGAAAGCGCACGCATCCGCCACCGGGCCTCGGGCTCGACATCCAGAACCAATGGCAGGCCGGGGCGCGACACCGACCATTGGAGCCGCCCGTCGTTGAGCGCCAGCGCATAGGCCTGGTTGGGGGCGGTCAGGCCGTCGAAATGGGCCAGCAATTCCGCCACCAGTTCAGAGTCTACGAAGTGCAGCCCAAGCTCGGTGTTGCTCAGCGCCGAGCGCAAATCGAGGTTGAGCGACCCCACCACCGCCTGCTGCCGGTCGATGATGAACACCTTGGAATGCAGCACATCGCGTTTGCCGCCCGATGCGCAGGGCGGGGCAAATTCATGGATATCCGCGCCGGCGGCCAGCAGCGCGGCGCGATAGTGGCGGTAAGCGCCATGCACCAGCACATGGTCGGTCGCGGCCAGCGCATTGGTCAAGAGCCGCACCCGCACTCCGCGCTGCGCCAGGCCGGTGAAATGCGCAAGCCCGGGATTGCCCGGCACGAAATAGGGGGTGATCAGTCGCACCTCGTGACTGGCTCCGGCCAGCAGCGCCGCAATGGCATCTGCCATCCAGGGTGCGGTGCGCTGGCCGTAGGCCTTTTCCGGTGGATCGGCCAGCACCCGCACCTGGTCGGTCCAGCGCAGCCGGGTGGCAAGCTGGGTCGCGTCCCACCCCCTGGCCGCGCGGGTGTGGAACGCGCGCGCCGCGCCCGTTCCGGCGTGACGCGCCAACCGGCGGCGAAACCGGCCGGTGTTGACGCGAAAGCGCGGCCACAGCGTCAGGATCGGCAGTGCCAGCCCGAGGTTCCAGTAGCTGTCGAACACCGCCGCAACTTCGGCCACCTTGGCCCCCGCCAGCACCACATCGGCATCGCGGGCATTGCGCGCCCCCTCGGCCAGCGCGCCAAAGTAGCTGTCGGCGATGTTGCGCCCGCCGAGGATCGCCACCCGGCTGTCGGCAATCCACAGCTTGCCGTGCATCCGTCGGTTGAAACGGGTCATCCCGAGCAGCATTTCCAGCATCCGCCGGATCACGTGGCCGCGGTTGAGAGTGGGGTTGAACAGCCGCACCTCGATGTTGGGATGCTGGTTCAGCGCCAGAAAGGCCGGGTCGAACCCCTGCACGTTGACATCATCCAAGAGCAGCCTGATGCGCACCCCGCGATCGGCCGCCGCCATCAGATCGGCCAGCAACAGCCAGCCGGTGATATCGGTGCGCCAAATGTAATACATCAGATCGAGGCTGCGCCCCGCTGCTTGTGCCGACAGCGCGCGGGCGGCAAAGGCGTCGGCATTGTCGAGCAGATTGGCAAGACCACTCTGGCCGGGATGGGCCGCCTCGAGCGGGGCAAACAGGTGATCGAGCGCGGTTTTCGGCTCGCCGCGGGGCAGGGCTCTCGAGACCGGGCCGCGCGCATGCCGGACAAACCGGCGGTAAGATCGGTAGGCCGACCACGAGGCCAGCGTGACCAGCGCCACCAGCGCCAAGAGCCAGGCAAGCAGCTTGAGGCCCGCCATGATCATCTTGCGCCCGACCCCGCCGCGCCTGCCAGCCGCAGCCGCGCCTTGAGCGGCAGGTGATCAGACGCGCGCCGGGCCAGCGGCGAATCGTGCGCCGCGACATCCAGCAGCTCGCCTTGGGCGCAGATCATCAGCCGGTCCAGCGCCAGCAGCGGAAAGCGGGCGGGGAAACTGCGCACCATTGGGCCGGCATTGAAATACTGTGCCAGATTGTCGAGCGCCGCCCCACCGCTGCGCCATTCGTTGAGATCGCCCATCAGCAGGGTCGGGCGCGCGTTCAGACCGGCGATCTGATCGAGCAGGGCACGGGTCTGGGCCTCGCGCGAGCTGGGCAGCAAGCCAAGATGGGCGGCGATCACCCGTAAGGGCTGATCCTTGATCACCAGGTCGGTCAGCAGAGCGCCACGCGGCTCGAACCCCGGCAGCACCAGCGGGCAGACCTGCTCGATCACTGCGCCGCGCACCAACAGCAGGTTACCATGCCAGCCGTGCGCCGGGCCGTTGTCGGTCAGCGGCACCGCGATCAGCCCGAGGTCGCGCTTCAGCGCTTGCAGATCCAAGAGCCCGGTGCGGGTGCCGAACCTGGTGTCGGCCTCTTGCAGGGCCACGATGTCGGCCCCGATTTCCGCGATCACCGCCGCGGTGCGGGCCAGATCGCGCCGCCGGTCGGCCCCGACTCCCTTGTGGATGTTGTAGGACGCAACCAGCAGATCGTGCGGCAACAGCATGACAGACGCCTTCATCGCGGGCCCAGCCTGCGCCCGCGCGGGCGGGGTGACAAGCGTTCTCCGCCCCCGATCAGCAGCGCCGCATCGGCCAGCGGCCCCAGCGGCGGCAGCGCTGACGGCACCGCCAGATAATGCGGGCGCCAGTCGGGATCGAACTGCGCCTTGAAGGCGCGCAACCCGGCGAAGTTGTAGAAATTGCCACCATGGCGAAAGATGGCCGCGCCGAAGCGTTGCCACAGCCGTCCGGTGCGTCGGGTCTCGAACCCGGCCAGCGGGGCCATGCCCAGCGAGAGAACGTCGTAACCTTCCGCCTTGAGCGCGAGCGCCAGCCCGGTGAACAGGAATTCGACCACTCCGGTCGGGGCGTCGGGGCTGTGGCGCACCAGATCAATCGCCGCGCACCCCTTGCTCCCGGTCACCAGCAGCGAGGCAAAGGCCACGATCCGACCCTGCTGGCGCACCACCGCCAGCGGCCAGCGCCCCAGCCATTCCGGATCGAAGCGGCCGACCGAAAAGCGCATCTCGCGCAAGTGCTTGACACCCAGCCAGGCACTCGAGACAGCCCCCAGCCCGGCCCACAGCGCGTGGTCGTGCGGCGGCGCGAGCAGATCAAGCATCAGCCCGCTGTGCTGTGCCTGATCATAGGCCGCGCGCAGCGCCGTGCGATCCTCACCCGCCAGGTCAAAGCGCTGCAGAACGACCACCGCTTCCTCGCCCAGCTTGTGCAAGGTCAGCCCAAGGTCCCGCATCAGCATCACGTCGCGCTGATCCACTTCATAGAATACCGGCCGCGCGCCCGCACGGCGGGCCGAGTCGGCAAAGCTCCACGCCAGATCGGCAAAGGCCCCCTCTGCCCCGACCGGCCCGCCAAGCGCAATCCACGAGCGCCCCTGCACCGCGAACATCAGGAAGGCTTCATTGGCGGGGGAAAACAACAGGGTCTTGTCGCCGGTCAGGGCAAAGGCCGCATCCGGCCGCTCGCCCGCCGCCACGATCCGCGCGGCTTGGTCGAGATCGGCAAGGCTTGGGGGATGGGGCCTGAAATGCGGCGAGCGCAGCAACAACAACAGGGTCGCAATGCTGATCGCCATGCTGCCGAGCAGCGCCGCCCGCAGCGCCCGCGGTGCCCGGCTGTCTACCGCGAATTGCCACCACAGGTCAGAGGCATAGGGGGCACTCTTGAAAGCCAGGAAAAAGACAAAGCCGAAGGCGGCTGCACTGGCCAGCACCAGCACCAGCCAACCCGGCGAGAACCCGGCATGGGTCAACTGGGTGCGGCGGTAGAACTCGGCCCGGAACGGCAGCAGGATCAGGCAGGCCAGCCCCAGCACCAGCGCGCGGGGGTAATCGAAACCCTGCACCAGCGCCACCAGCATCCCCGCAGCAAGGGTGGCCAGCGACACCAGCCAGGCCCCGTAGCTGCGCCGCGCCACGCCGAGCGCCAGCACCATCATCGTCGCCCCGAGCGCGCTTGAGAGCAGCGCCCCGCCTTCGACGAAGGCCAGCGGGAACAACGCCTCGGCGGCTTCGGCGGCGTCCGAGGTGGGCGGGATCAGCGCGGCAAGGCTCATCCACAGCCCAGCCCCAAAGATCATCGCCGCCAGCACCACCGGGGCCAGCGGCGACATGGTGCCGAGCACCGGTTGGGTCAGCGTCAGCGCCCGTCCCAGCAGCCCTCGCGGCACCGCCAGACCGAGGGCCTGGTAGGTTTCGTAAAGCGCCAGCACCGCCAGCGCCAGCACGAAGGGCACGATGTAATAGACCAGCCGGAACAGCAGCAGCGCCGCTGCGATCTGATGCACCGGGGTGGTGGCCGACAGCGCCGCCACCACCACCGTCTCGAACACGCCGACTCCGCCGGGCACATGGCTGAGGATCCCCGCCATGGTGGCAGCGGCAAACACCCCGAGAAAGGTGAAGAAGCCGATCCCGGCGGGCGCGAGCAGCAGATAAAGGGTCAGGGCGGAAAACGAGATGTCCGCGAGGCTGAACAGCATCTGCCCGCCGAGCACGCTGATCGACGGCGCGCGCAGGGCAAAGCGCCCGACTCGCAGCTCGCCCTGGGTCAACGCCACCGTCAGCAACGGCACGATGATGGCGGCGATCCCGCCCGCCGCCAGTGCGCGCACCGCCCCCATGGGCAGCGGAAGCACCGGCGCAAGGGCACCAGGATGCAGCGCCAGCGCCCCCAGCCCCACAAGGGTTGCCGCCACGCCGAACGAGACCGCGGCAAAGGTCGAGACCGCCGCCACGTCATAACCATCAAGCCCAAGCCCGGAATAGAGGCGGTAACGCACCGCGCCGCCCGACACCGCACTGAGCCCGATGGTGTTGCCGAAGGCATAGGCCATGATGCCGCCGGTCATCACCACCGGCAGCGGCAGCGGCTTGCCGATGTAGCGCAGCGCCGACCAATCGTAACCGACCAACGCCAGATAGGCCGCCAGCGTGGTCAGCAGCGCCAGCGCCAGGGTTGACCACGGCGTGGCCTTGATCTGCACCGCGACCGCCTTGATATCGACCGACGACAGCAGGTGGTTCAGGGCATAAAGACCGAGCCCGAACAGCCCGACCGCCAAGCCGTAGGGCAGCGCCGCGCGCAGCCGGCCCCAGACCCGGGCGTGGCGTGTCAAGGATGCGGTGGGATCGGTCATTGCGCGCGCGACTCCGGATCTGCGTTGCGCACTCGATACCATCCCGGCTGCGGGCGATAAAGCGAAAGCCGCGGTCGAGGCCGGTTTGCGACGGCAAAATCAAGACAGATCAGAAGGTTGAAAGGCAAGGCGGGCTTAGCCGCCGCGTTGCAGCTTGACCGGCTCCAGCCGCCCCAGCCGCAGGAGGTGCGCCATGAAGGGCTGGAACGCGTCGGCCTCGCGGGTGGCGGCGTAAAGCCTGCGGGTGATCCCGCCATCCGACGCCAAGGGGCGCAGCGCATAGTCGGGATTGTCCTGCACGCCGCGCAGCACCCAGTCGGGCAGCACCGTCACCCCGCGACTCGAAGCCACCAGCAGCAGGATCACCGCCGTCAGTTCGACCTGGCGCAGGGCGCGCGGCTCGACCCGGGCGGCGGTCAGCAGTTCGGTGAAGACATCGAGCTTGTCGCGCGCCACCGGGTAGGTGATCAGGGTCTGGTCGCGAAAATCCTCGGCCGCGATCACCGCTTTGGTCGCCAGCGGGTGGGTGCTGGCGGCAACGAAGGTGGGCTGATAGTCGAACAGCGGATTGAACACCACGCCGTCGAGCCGCACCGGATCGGACGAAATCACCAGATCGACCTCTTCGCGCAGCAGCGCGGGCAGGGCCTCGAAACTCAGCCCCGCGCGGATATCGACATCGACCTCGGGCCAAGCGTGGCGGAACTGCTCAAGCACCGGCAACAGCCAGTCAAAACAAGCGTGGCACTCCATAGCGATGTGCAACCGACCGGACTTGCCCGCGCGCAGGGCGCGGAATTCTTCTTCCGCGGCCTCGATTTCCGGCAATACCCGGTCGGCCAGGTGCAACAGCCGCTGGCCCGCCGCCGACAGCCGGAGCGGCTTCGAGCGCCGCACGAACAGCTCGACCCCGACCTGATCCTCCAGCCCCTTGACCTGATGCGACAGCGCCGATTGGGTCATGTTCATCAGATCGGCGGCGCGCGCGAGCCCCCCCGCCTGATCAATCGCCCGGATCGTGCGCAGGTGACGAAATTCGAGATACATCGCGGTCTGCCTCATAATGATCTTGCGAATTATGAATTTGTTTCACATCCGGCGATCTGCGACAAGAGACTTCCAACAGGAGAGACCGCCCATGGCCACGCCGCGCGTATCGTTCGAATTCTTCCCGCCGCAGACGCTCGATGCCTCGTTCCGGCTGTGGGAGACGGTACAGGCCCTGGCCCCACTTGAACCCCGTTTCGTGTCCGTCACTTACGGCGCTGGCGGCACCACCCGCAAGCTGACACACGAGGCGGTGACGACGATCGGGCGCAACTACGGGATCAATGTCGCGGCCCACCTGACCTGCGTCGATGCCAGCCGGGTCGAGACCCTGGAGATCGCGGCCGCCTATGCCGAGGCCGGGGTGACCGAGATCGTGGCCCTACGCGGTGATCCGCCGAAAGGGCAGGGGCGTTTTTGCCCGCATCCCAAAGGCTTTGCCGATTCGATCGCGCTGATCGAGGCGCTGGCGGCGACCGGTCGCTTTACACTGCGGGTCGGGGCCTATCCCGAGCCGCACCCGGAAGCCGCCGACCGTCACGCCGATGTGGCCTGGCTCAAGCGCAAGCTGGCGGCGGGGGCGTCGAGCGCCATAACCCAGTTCTTCTTCGAGGCCGAAACCTTTCTGCGCTTTCGCGATCTGTGTGTGCGCCAGGGCATAACCGCGCCGATCATTCCCGGCATCCTGCCGATCGACAATTGGGAAGGCGCCCACAAGTTTGCCGCGCGCTGCGGCATGCAGGTGCCGCCCGCGCTGATCGAGGCCTACGCCGCCGCCAAACGCGACGGGCGGGAGGAATTGCTGTCGGTCGCGCTGTGCACCGAGCTGTGCGACACGCTACTGGGCGAGGGGGTCGAGGATCTGCACTTCTACACCCTCAACCGCCCGCATCTGACCCGCGACGTCTGCCGCGCCCTTGGGGTTGCCCCCGAGGTGGTGCTGGAAAAGGTGGCATAAGGCGGGGGCGCTGCCCAACTGGCGGGCGCGGGGGGCGCTGCCCCCCGGGCCTGCGGCCTCCCCCCGGGATATTTGCGAAAAGAAGAAGCGGGGGCGTCAGGGTCGCGATAGCAAAGCGCCTGGGCGAACCCGCGCCAGCGCGTCGGTCAGCAGCGCACACAGTCCGGCCTTGATCAGATCGCCCACCAAGAACGGGGTGGCCAGCAGGGCGGCCTCGGGCAGGGTCTTGCCCAGCACCACGCTCATGCCGACGATGCCGAAGGCGTAAAGCACCACGATGCCGCCCAGCACCGCCCCGGCAAGGGAAGCAAAGGCGAGCGACACCGACCAGCGCTCGACCACCAGACCGGCTACGAGCGCGGCAACCGGAAAGCCGATCAGAAAGCCGACCGTCGGCCCGGCAAACACCCCGAGCCCGCCGCGCCCGCCCGAGAGCAGCGGCAGGCCCAGCGCCACCAGCAACAGAAACAGCAGCACCGCCAGCGCCCCGCGCCGCGCGCCAAGCACCGTGCCGCACAGCATCACCCCCAGCGACTGCGCCGTGATCGGCACGCCCGAGATCAGGGTGATCTGCGGCACCAACCCCAGTACGGCGATCAGCGCGGCGAACAGAGCGACATAGGCAAGGTTGCGTTCCATCGGCTTTCCTCTCGGGTTGGGGCGCGCGAGTTGCGGGTCTTACAGGGTGGCGCGCGCGCGCAATGCTTCGGCGACATGGTCGGCGTCGTCAAGCGCGATCAGCAGCACCGGCAGCACCACCCGCCAGCCCGGGCGGCGCGGGCTGCGGGCGTGCCAAGCCTGCAGCAGGATGCTGGTCTTGGCAAGCAGCACCGGCGTCATGCGGATTGCCAGCGCCAGCGCCAGCGCCAGCACCCGGGGCTTGAGGCCCAGCCACGCCAGCGGCTGCGCCAGCCGTTCCAGCACCGCGATCAGGTCGTCGAGCCGGGTCGTCATGGTCACCAGATTGGCCAGCGCCACCGCGGTCAGCAGGCGCAGGCTGATGGCCGCGCCGCGAGCAAGCTCGCCGCTGACCCCGTGCCACAGCGCCAGCACCAGCAGGAACGGCCAGAGCGGGCGCAGCATCCTGGCACCGTGAAGCGTGAAGATGCGGCCTTGCGCGCAGTACAGCAGCGTGGTTGCGGTCGCCGCCAGCGCGATCAGGCGCAGATCGGTCAGCCTCATCAGCGTCAGGGTCAGCACCGCCAGCGCCGCCAGCTTGCCCGCCGCGGGCAGGCGGTGCAGGGCGGTCTCACAGGGCGAGGTCAGTGTCAGCATCGCAGGCTCCGATCCGTGTCATCTCGGCCACGAAGGCCGTCAACACCGGCTCTGCCGGGCCGTCCTGGCGGATCTGCCCGGCCTCGAGCCACAGCACCCGGTCATAGCCGGCCAGCAGGCGCGGGTCGTGGGTGATGGTGATCAGGCGCTGCGGCAGCGCGTGCAGGCTGCGTATCAGCCGCGCGCGGGTGGGCAGATCGAGATCGGTGAAGGGCTCGTCGAGCAGGATCATGGCAGGCGCGAGCATCAGCACCGCCATCAGGCAAAGATAATGACGCTGGCCCTGCGACAGGGTCGCAACCGAGGCCTGCGCCCAGTGGCTGCGGCCATGGCGGGCCAGGGTGGCGCGGGCGGCCGCGCGGGCGACGGCATAGGGCACACCTTGCTGGCGCGGGCCGAAGGCCAGTTCTTCCTCGACGGTGGGAAAGATGATCTGGTGATCGGGGTTCTGGAACAGGATGCCAAGGGCCGCGACGGTGGCCCGGCGGTCGCGGGCGGGATCAAAACCCGCCACCCGCAACTGGCCCATAGTGGGCGCGATCAGCCCGGCCAACAGGCGCAGGAGGGTGGTCTTGCCCGATCCGTTGCGGCCGACAATGCCGATGCGGTGCTCGGCAAGATTGGCACTGATCCCGTGCAAGATCACCCGCCCGGGCACCGCAAAGCCCACATCCTGCAACAGGATGCCGGGGCAGGGCGGGGACGGGGCAGCGGCTGAGGGCATCGGGCGGGGCCTGTGCTGGTGGCTGCCACCTGATAGCGGCTCGGGCGGCACCTGCCAAGGGCGGCACCTGCCAAGGGCAGCGCCGCCGGGCTGCGCCGGTCTGGCGACGCGGCGGCGGAAGGCTGGCTGGGGCGGCAGGATTCGAACCTGCGGATGGCGGTACCAAAAACCGCTGCCTTACCACTTGGCGACGCCCCAACCGTGGGCGGGTGTTTAGCGAAGCACTGTGACCCGTGCAAGGGGCATTTCAGCATTTGCCTGGCGTTGCCGCGCCCAAGGCAGCGGGGTAAGAGGCAGCATGGAGCGGTTCGATGTCGTGATCCTTGGGGCCGGGGCCGCAGGCTTGTTCTGCGCGATCGAGGCCGGCCGGCGCGGGCGGCGGGTGCTGGTGATCGACCACGCGACCGCGGCCGGCGAAAAGATCCGCATCTCGGGTGGCGGGCGCTGCAATTTCACCAATCTTGGCTGCTCGGCCAACCGTTTCATCTCGCAAAATCCGCGCTTTATGCTATCGGCGCTGAACCGCTTCACGCCCGCCGATTTCATTGCGCGGCTGGATGGCGCAGGAATCACCTGGCACGAAAAGACCCTGGGGCAGTTGTTCTGCGACGGCTCGGCCAGCCAGATCGTGGCGCTGCTCTTGGCCGATTTGCGCCGCGCCGGGATCACGCTGTGGCTGAATACCGCGCCCGGCGCGGTCGCGCGCACACCAACCGGTTTCAGCATCGAGAGCACGCGCGGCACGGTGGCGGCGCAGGCGGTGGTGGTGGCGACCGGCGGCAAGTCGATCCCGAAGTTGGGGGCCAGTGGCTATGGCTACCAGTTGGCGGAAAGGTTCGGGCTGCGGGTAATCGAGACCCGGCCGGGTCTGGTGCCGCTGACCTTGACCGAGGCGGAACTTGGCGTGACCCGGCCGCTGGCCGGGGTGGCGGTTGGCGGGCGGGCCATGGTGCGCGGCACCAGCTTTGACGAGGCGGTGCTGTTCACCCATCGCGGCCTGTCCGGCCCGGCGATTCTGCAAATCAGTTCCTACTGGCGCGAGGGCGATGTCATCCACCTTGATCTGGCGCGCGGCAAGGATGCGGCCTTTCATCTGCGCCAGATGCGCGGGCAGGGCGGGCGGATCGCGCTGCGCACCGCGCTGGCGCAGATGCTGCCCGAAAAGCTGGCGCGCCATATCGAAGCCATGGCCGGGGCCACCGGCACCCTGGCCGATCAGTCGAACGCCATGCTGGCGCGGGTGGCGGCGCTGGTGCACGATTGGCCGCTGCAACCGGTAGGATCGGAAGGCTATCGCACCGCCGAAGTCACCCTAGGCGGCGTCGATACTGCCGCGCTCGATGCGCGCACGCTCGAATCGCGCGCCGTGCCGGGGCTTTACTTCATCGGCGAGGTGGTGGACGTGACCGGCTGGCTGGGCGGCTACAATTTCCAGTGGGCCTGGTCGTCCGGCTGGGCCGCCGGGCAGATGGTCTGAGCGTCAGCTTTGGCTGATCCATTGTTGTCAACAAGTTGGAGTGTCGCCTGCTCTGCAAAGTAGAAGTGTCGTCTAAGATGCCGGAGCAGGACCGGGCAGGGCGACATTCTAACTTTGCTCAGGTGCGACGGTTCTACCTTGCGCTTACATCCATGTATCGCATAAGCAATATTATGTAATTACGATGCCATAGGACCAGATTGCTGCCTGGCGTGATTACTTGCCGTCGATCAATTGGTTGCGGCATATTGCTACGGAATTGCTGGAACTGCAGAGGCTACACCACCGCCTGCTCGCGAAACGGCTTTCCGGCCAGAATGCGATCGGCGCTCAGGTCGGAAAGATCAAGGCTTTGCCAACCGCCGGTCAGAATGTGTTCGGCGATGCCGCGCCCGACCGCTGGCGCCTGTTGCAGGCCATGGCCGGAAAAGCCGTTCATCAGATAGAGGTTCGGCACAGCCGGATGCGGCCCGAGAATCGCGTTCTGATCGAGCGTGTTATAGGCATAATGTCCGACCCAGTGCCGGATCACCTTGACCGCATCAAAGCCCGGCGCGCGGGCGTAAAGCTGCTCCCAGATCGCTTCGTCAAACAGCTGAAGATTCGGCTCGAAGTCATTGATATCACATGCACCGTCTTCACTAGGCACGGTAGCGGTGATCCAGTGGCTGCCCTCGGGGCGCAGATAGAAGCCGCGATCCACCAGCAACGGCGCATCAGGGTGGCGGGCATTGGGGGCGTCGATCACGAACACCGTGCGCTTGCGCGGCTCGACCGGCAGGGCTTGCCCGGCCATCGCCATCACCTCGGCGGCGCGGGTGCCCGCGGCATTGATCGCCGCCCCGCAGGCCACCCTACCGCCTGCCGCCAGTGTCACCGCCTGCACCCGGCCCGCAGCCAGATCGAGCCCGACCACGGTATCGCGCACAAACTGCGCCCCTTGCGCCTTGGCGGCCACCCGGAACCCGGCCAGCAGACCCATGTTGTCAAACCAGCCCTCGTCGCGCGCGCCAAATGACCCGGCCACCAGATCGCCGACCTCAAGCCAGGGAAAGCGCGCCTTGAGCGCGCCCTGGTCCAGCACCTCGGTCACCGCGCCAAAGCTGCGCTGCATCGCGGCTAGATTCTGCATCAGTGCCGCCTGCGCCGCCGAGCCGGTGACGAACAGATAGCCGTTCTCGCGCAACCCGAGGCTGGTGATGCCGACATCAATGCCAAGGCTGGCCTGAAAATCGCGGATGAATCCCACGCCAAAGCGCGAAATCTGCACGTTGACCGCGGTGCTGAACTGCTGACGAACCGACGCCACCGACAGCGCGGTCGAGGACCGGGCAAAGGTCGGGTCGCGCTCAACCACCAGCACCTTCAGCCCCGGCTGCATCCGCGTAAGCCAATAGGCCGCCGATGCCCCCATCACCGCGCCACCAATCACCACCACGTCGATCGCCGAAGATTTGATCATTTTTGCCATGCCATACGTATTATTACGCATAAACCATGCCTTACTGCTCGACAAGCGGTGGTTGGGTTGGCTAAGACGGAAATCGGGATGAGACTTGATCGCTCGATGCCGAAACCTTGCGATGGCAACTGCGGATCATTTGAAAGCGGACAAGCACGTGGCGGGGGTTTTCAATCTGCTTGGCCAGATCACGCAGGCCGCGTCGGTCACTGGGGTGTGGGATCTGTGCGTCCCTTATTATCGCGACCTTGGCTTCGCCCGTGTGAATTATATCTTTACCAAGTTTCTCTCGGAAAATTCGTACGGTGACCCCGACGATGCACTGTTCCTGACCACCAACACGCCGGAATACCTACGCTTCTATACCCGCGACAAGTTCTATACCAAGACCCCGCTATTCCGTTGGGTGATGAACAACGAAGGGGCCTGCACCTGGCGCTGGGTGCACGAGGCTTATTCCGCCGGAACCCTGACCCCCTCCGAGGCCGAGACCGTGCGCGCCAATCTGGCCAACGGCATTCTGGCCGGGATCACCATCAGTTTTCCCTCGGTGGCGCGCCGCGCCAAAGCCGGGCTCGGGCTGATCGCCGATCCGAGGATGGATGACGACGATGTTGACCGGATCTGGTGCGCCAAGGGCGCCGAGATTCTGGCGGTCGCCAACATGATGCACCTCAAGATCTCGCAATTGCCGCTGACCACCAGCAACCACCTGACGACGCGTCAGCGCGAGGCGCTGGAATGGGTGGCCGATGGCAAGACCAGTCAGGATATTGCCGTGCTGATGGGGGTCTCGGTCGCCACGGTTGACAAGCACCTGCGCCTGGCACGCGCCGCCCTTGATGTCGAAACCACCGCCCAGGCGGTGGCCAAGGGGGCGCTGCTCAACAAGATATTCCTGCGGCCCGACCCAGCGTCCGACACGATCTGATCACATCCTTGCACAAGGTAGGGAATACCTGACTACCCTGACGCGGCGTAAACCGGCATGTTGGCCTTGTTCCGTGAGTGGTGGCTTCGGCCTTCGGAGCAGGCAAAGCAGAAGGATGCATTTTCATCCTGCCGTTTTGCGCCTTCGCTTTGGCAACAAAGCGCGGGTGGCGGCGTGCCTGACGGGTTCATTCAAACCCTGAAGGCGTGACAGTGCGGCGGGCTCATCCCCAATGACGCAGCACAAAGCGGTGCAACCTCCCCAGGGTTGCACCGCTTTTCCTTTTCCGTCAGGGCTGGCCCGCATTCCTTGCAGGCCAGCGCCAAGGTCAGCCGGCCAGGGTCTTGGCAACCTCGGCGGCAAAGTCTTCCTTTTCCTTATCGATGCCTTCGCCCACCGCCATGCGCACGAATCCCACCACTTCAACGCCGGCGTCGGCGGCAGCCTGCGCCACGGTAACCTCGGGGTTCAGCACGAACTTCTGCCCCAGCAGCGTGACTTCCTCGAAGAACTTGGCCATCCGGCCCTGGATCATCTTCTCGATCACCGCTTCGGGCTTGGGTTTGGCGCTGGCGGCGTTTTCTTCGCGCGCCTTGCCGGTTTGCACCGCCTGCTCGTGGGCTACCACCGCCGGGTCGAGATCCGCCTGGCTCAGCGCGATCGGGCTGGTGGCGGCCACGTGCATCGCAATCTGCTTGGCGATGCCGTGATCGGTGCCGCGCACCGCCACCAGCACCCCGATCCGGCCAAGACCGTCGGCCGCGGCGTTGTGGACATAGGACGCCACGAAGTCGCCCTCGAGCCGGGCCATGCGGCGCAGCGTCATATTTTCGCCGATCACCGCAATGGTCTCGGACAGGGCGGTATCGACCGATCGGCCGCCCAGATCGGCCACCTTGAGCGCGTCAAGATCGGCCGCCTTCATCGCCGCGGCGGTGATGTTGCGCACCAGAGCCTGGAAATCGCCATTCTTGGCGACAAAATCGGTTTCCGAGTTGACCTCGACGGCCACCCCCCTGCCCCCAGTCACCGCCACGCCCACCAGACCCTCGGCCGCCACCCGGCCCGCCTTCTTGGCGGCCTTGGCCAGACCCTTGGTGCGCAGCCAATCGACCGCCGCTTCCATGTCGCCTGCGGTCTCGGTCAGCGCGCGTTTTGCGTCCATCATGCCTGCGCCGGTGGAATCGCGCAGCTCCTTCACCATTGATGCGGTGATTGCCATAGCGGCTCTCCTTCAATCAAACCGGAAATCCCGACGGGGCTGGCCCCGCCGGGCACTAATCGCGCCCAAAGCCTCAAGCTTCGGCGACGGCTTCTTCCTCGGGGGCGGTTTCCAGCGCGCCCAGGTCGATGCCGGCCGCACCCATCTGCGCCGTCATGCCATCGAGCGCCGCCCGCGACACCAGATCGCAGTAAAGCGCAATCGCGCGCGCCGCATCGTCGTTGCCGGGAATGATGTAGTCAACGCCCTTGGGCGAGCAGTTGGTATCGACCACCCCGATCACCGGAATCCCCAGCTTCTTGGCTTCCAGAATGGCCAGGTCTTCCTTGCCGACATCAATGATGAACAGCAGATCCGGAACTCCGCCCATTTCGCGAATCCCACCCAGCGAGGATTGCAGCTTGCTTTGCTCGCGTTCGATGTGCAGGCGCTCTTTCTTGGTCATGCCTTCGGCCCCGCGGGCCATCAGCTCGTCAACCTGCTTCAGGCGGTTGATCGACTGCGACACGGTTTTCCAGTTGGTCAGGGTGCCGCCCAGCCAGCGGTGGTTCATGTAGAACTGGGCACATTTGTCGGCGGCCTCGGCGATCGGCTTTTGTGCCTGACGCTTGGTGCCGACGAACAGGATGCGGCCACCCTTGGCCACCGTGTCGCGCACCACCTTCAGCGCCGCGTCCAGCATCGGCACGGTCTGCGTCAGGTCGAGAATGTGAATGCCGTTGCGGTCGCCATAGATGAATTCGCCCATCTTCGGGTTCCAGCGCGCGGTCTGGTGACCGTAGTGAACGCCCGCTTCGAGAAGCTGACGCATCGTGAACTCTGGCAATGCCATGCCATTTCCTTTCCGGTTTGTGCCGCGGCGAAGGCATCTTCAGAACCATGGGTTCCAACCGGCGGACCTTCGGGGATTTCTCCCCCGAACAGCCCAAGCCTCGCCTGTGAAGTGGTGCGCGTCTAACCTGTGATGTCACCGAACGCAAGCCCCGAAGAAACTTCCGGCATTCGGCGAGGATATTTGGACCAGCAAGAAAACGCGAAGGATTCTCGCTGGCAAAATATCCTACGCGAAGCGTCTGTCTGTGCCCCTTGTGCCGGCCCCGGGGTTGGGCGACACAGAGGCATGGCAGCAAGACCCGACATCGTTTGCATCGGCTCGGTCCTGTGGGACAGCATCGGCCGCGCCGCAGGCGAGATGCGGCTGGGGGATGACGTCCCGGGCCGTATCACCCGCCAACCGGGCGGGGTGGCGCTGAACATAGCCAAGACCCTGCGCCGGTTCGGTCTGAAGCCGGCGCTGTTGAGCGCGGTCGGGCGCGACGGCGAGGGCGAGGCGCTGGTCGCCGCCTGCGCCCGGTTGGGGTTGATCACCGACCACCTTTATCGCCCGGACGATCTGCCGACCGACCGCTATATGGCGATCGAGAGTGCGGGCGGCCTGATTGCGGCGATTGCCGATGCCCATGCACTGGAAGCGACGGGCGAGCGGATCTTGCGGCCGCTGCTTGACGGGCGGCTCGGTTCGGCCGTGGCCCCGTGGCGCGGCCTGATCGCCCTCGATGGCAACCTGACCGAGGCCCTGATGGCGGACATCGCCGCCTCGGGCCTGTTCGAGCGCGCCGATCTGCGCATTGCCGCCGCCAGCCCCGACAAGGCCGGGCGGCTGGCCCCGCTGCTGACCCATCCGCGCGCCACCTTTTATGTCAACCTCAACGAGGCGGGCGTTCTGGCCGGGGCGCGGTTCGAAGGGGCAAGTGCGGCTGCCCGCGGCCTGCTGGACCGCGGCGCGGCGCGGGTGCTGGTTACCCATGGCGGCCATCCCGCCGCTTTTGGTGCTCGCGGGCACAGCGTGATCGGGGCCACCCCGCCGCCGGTCAAGGTGACCCGGGTCACCGGCGCGGGCGACTCCCTGATGGCCGCCCATATCGTGGCCGAGCAGCGCGGCGCGGCCCCGGCGGCGGCGCTGGCTGCGGCCTTGGCCGCGGCCGCCGCGCATATCTCAGGAGAAACCGGATGGTGACGCTGCCCCTTGTTCTGACTGCGGAAGTTGCCTCTGCCCTGGCGCAGCGCCAGCCGGTGGTGGCGCTAGAATCGACCATCATCAGCCATGGCATGCCCTACCCGCAGAACGTCGCAACCGCGCGCGCGGTCGAGGCCATGGTGCGCGCCGGGGGGGCGGTGCCCGCCACCATCGCAGTGTTCGAAGGGCGCATCCATGCCGGGCTCACGGAGGCCGAACTCGACGCCCTGGGGCAGGCGCGCGCGGTGATGAAGCTCAGCCGGGCGGACCTCGCGGTGTGCCTTGCCTCGGGGCGGACCGGGGCCACCACGGTGGCCGCCACCATGATCTGCGCCCATCTGGCGGGAATTGCGGTGTTTGCCACTGGCGGCATTGGCGGGGTGCATCGTGGGGCCGAGACCAGTTTCGACATTTCTGCCGATCTGCTGGAGCTGGCCGCGACGCCGGTCACGGTGGTGGCAGCAGGGGCCAAGGCGATTCTCGATCTGGCCAAGACTCTTGAGGTGTTGGAAACCCACGGGGTGCCGGTGATCGCTTACGGTCAGGACGCTCTGCCCGCCTTCTGGTCGCGCGATTCAGGCCTGGCGGCACCGCTGCGGCTGGATGATGCCGCCAGCATCGCGCGGGCGCATCTGCTGCGCGCCCGGCTTGGCCTGCCGGGCGGGCAACTGGTGGCCAACCCGATTCCGGCAAGCGCCGAGATCCCCGCCGCCGAGATTGCCCCGCTGATCGCGCAGGCCCTGCGCGAGGCCGAGGCGCGCGGCATCCACGGCAAGGCGGTCACGCCCTTTTTGCTCGAGCGGATGTTCGCGCTGACTGGCGGGCGGTCGCTTGAGGCCAACACCGCGCTGGTGCTGAACAACGCGCGCCTCGGTGCGGCGATTGCCTGCGCGATGGCGCGCCAGCAACATGCCTGAGCCAACCTGCGCCGGGGATTGCCGCCAGCCGCACCTGCCGTTACATCTTGCGCCAGAGGATCTGAGATGAACGAGCCCGCTCCCCATCCCGCCCGCCGCCGCGGCCCGCTTGCCGGGTTTCGCGCCAGCTTTCTGACCGGACTGGTGGTGGTGCTGCCGGTTGGCCTGACGATCTACCTGATCTGGACCGTGATCGGCTGGATCGACAGTTGGGTGCTACCGCTGATTCCCGGGGCATATCAACCCGATGCACTGTTGCGCTGGCTGTTGGGGCCGAGTTATGCCTTCCCGGTGCGTGGGGTCGGCGTGATCGTGTTTCTGGTGTTCACGGTCGTGATCGGCTGGATCGCCAAGGGCCTGATCGGGCGCTCGCTGATCGCCTGGGCCGAGCGCCTGGTGGACCGCATGCCGGTGGTGCGCTCGATCTACAACGGCTTGAAACAGATCGCCGAGACGGTGTTGAGCCAGTCCACCAGCAATTTCGAGCGCGCGTGCCTGGTTCAGTTTCCCCGCCCGGGCATCTGGGCGATCGGCTTTGTCGCGACCGTGGCCAAGGCCGAGCTGGCCCTCAAGATCCCGGTTGACGGCGAAATCCTGACGGTCTTCGTCCCCACCACGCCCAACCCGACCTCGGGGTTTCTGATCTATGTGCCGGCCGCCGACGTGATCCTGCTGGAGATGAAGGTCGAGGATGCAGCCAAGCTGATCATCTCGGCCGGGCTGGTCTATCCCAATCCCAAGGATCCGTCCCAGCCGGTGCTGCCCGCGCGCTGATTCGCCGGTCAGAGCGCGGTCCAGCCACCATCGACGCTGATCGTGGTGCCGGTGATCTGGTCGGCACTGGCGCTGCACAGAAACACCACCGTGCCGCCGAGCTGGCTGGTGGTCGCGAACTGGCGCGACGGCTGACGCTCGAGCATCACCTCGCGGATCACGGTTTCGCGGTCCATGCCATGGGCCTTCATCTGATCGGGGATCTGCGCCTCGACCAGCGGCGTCAGCACGTAGCCGGGGCAGATCGCGTTGCAAGTGATGGCCTGCCCAGCAGTCTCGAGCGCCACGGTCTTGGTCAGCCCCACCAGCCCGTGCTTGGCGGCGACATAGGCGGCCTTGAAGGGGCTGGCGGTCAGGCCATGGGCTGAGGCGATGTTGACCACCCGGCCCCAGCCGCGCACCCGCATCCCCGGCAGCGCCGCCGCGGTCGTGTGAAAGGCCGAACTGAGGTTGATCGCCAGAATCGCGTTCCACTTGTCGGTCGGGAAAGCTTCGAGCGGCGCGACGTGCTGGATGCCGGCGTTGTTGACCAGAATGTCGCAGCCACCCGCCGCCGTCACCAGCGCCCGGCAGGCGCTGCCATCGGCCATGTCGGCGGCGATGTAACGCGCGCTCACCCCATGCTCGGCGGCGAGGCTGGCGGCCAGCGCATGATCCTCGGGCCGGTCCGTGAACGAATTCAGCACCACGCTGACCCCGGCCCGCGCCAGCTCATGCGCGATGCCAAGGCCGATGCCGGAATTCGATCCGGTGATGATGGCGGTTTTTCCGGTCAAGCTCATGGTGGGTGCCTTCTGCGGGATGCTGCAAACGCAGCAATAGACCAGGGCGGAGCGGAAATCGAGCGATTACACGGCCGCCCGCAAATTTGCCGAAGTCAAAAAAAAACGCCAGCACAAGGCTGGCGTCAAGTTATTGAGGCAGGTTTCATACAGGCAAGAAACCTATCGAGCAGTGTCATCGTTATACGCGCTAACCCGCCGGGGGGGAAGTAAAAAGTTTGAAATGATGGGCGCAGCCCTTTAGGGTTGGGGCCAAGAAAAGCAGGGGTGGAAAGGATTGGTGCCGGAATGAGACAGGATTGTTGCGCGATATGGCGAAGAATCGGTGTGGCGGCGGTCCTTGGCGCGCTGGCGCTGCCAGTCGTGGCCGAGCCACGACACGGCATTGCTATGTATGGTGAGCCTGCCCTTCCACCCGATTTTGTGTCGCTGCCCTATGCCAACCCCGATGCCCCGTCGGGTGGACGGATCGTGTTCGGCGAATCGGGCGGTTTTGATTCCCTCAATCCCTTCATCGTCAAGGGTTCGGCTCCGGCCGGGCTGGCGCTGCTGACGGTCGAGACGCTGATGGGCCGATCCTATGATGAGCCCTTCACGCTTTACGGTGTGCTGGCCGAATCAGTCGATACCGATGCCGCGCGCAGCTACGTCGCCTTCACCCTGCGCAAGGGCGCGCGCTTTTCCGATGGCAACCCGGTCACGGTCGAGGATGTGATCTGGTCGTTCGAGACGCTCGGCACCCAGGGCAGCCCGCGCTATGCCGGGGCGTGGAAGAAGATCGCCAAGGCCGAGATCACCGGGCCGCGCACGGTGCGCTTCACCTTCAACACCAACGACCGCGAGCTGCCGCTGATTCTGGGCCTGCGCCCGATTCTCGAGCGCGCCCAGTGGGAGGGCAAGGATTTTACCGCCTCGACGCTGGAAGCCCCGATCGGCTCCGGCCCCTATGTGGTGGACAGTTTCGAGCCGGGCCGCTTCATCAGCTATCGCAAGAACACCGACTGGTGGGCCCGCGATCTGCCGTTCTACCGCGGCCAGCACAATTTCGACGAGGTGCGCTACGACTATTTCGGCGACAGCGGCGTGGTATTCGAGGCCTTCAAGGCCGGCGAGATCAGCAGTTGGCGCGAAGGCAATGCCGCCAAGTGGCTGACGAACTACGATTTTCCGGCGATGCAGGCGGGCGAGGTGGTGAAATCGGAAATTCCGCACCACCGCCCCTCGGGGATCGAAGGGCTGGTGTTCAATACCCGCCGCCCGATCTTTGCCGACTGGCGCGTGCGCGAGGCGCTGATCCAGGCCTTCAATTTCGAGCTGATCAACACCACCATCACCGGCGGCAGCCAGCCGCGCATCACCTCGTATTATTCCAACTCGGAACTCGGGATGACCCCCGGCGCCCCGGCCGAGGGTCGGGTGAAGGAACTGCTGACGCCGTTTGCCGCCGAGCTGCTGCCCGGCGCGCTCGAGGGCTACACCTTGCCGATCTCGGATGGCAGCGAGGCCAACCGCGCCGGGATCCGGGCCGCCGGTGAGCTGCTGGCTCAGGCCGGCTGGACGGTGCAGGCCGGGGTGTTGCGCGATGGCGCGGGCACCCCTTTCACGTTCGATATCCTGCTGGTGCAGGGGGCCGACGAGATGATTGCGGTTGCCAACATCTATATCGAGGCTTTGAAGCGCCTTGGCATCGCGGCGCGGGTCAGCCTCGTCGATTCGGCGCAATACAAGGAACGAACCAACGCCTACGACTTCGACATGACCCACTATGTCCGCTCGCTGTCGCTGAGTCCCGGCAACGAGCAGATGCTCTACTGGGGGGCGGCCGGGGTGACCGAACCCGCCACCCGCAACTGGATGGGCATGAACTCGCCCGCCGCCGAGGCGATGATCCACACCATGTTGACATCCACCAGCCGCGAGGATTTTGTGGCCGCGACGAAGGCCCTCGATCGGGTGCTGACAACGGGTAGATTTGTGATCCCGATCTGGTATTCTGATGTCTCACGGCTGGCGCACAGCAGACACCTGAAATTCCCGACGCCCCTGCCAATATACGGGGACTGGCTGGGGTTCCAGCCGGAAGTTTGGTGGTATGAGGACTGAGAGCAGGACAACGTAAACGATGCAAAAACTGATGTTGCTGGTGGTGCTGGCCAGTTTGGCGGCGTGCGGCACGGTCGATGGGATTGGGCGCGACATCTCGGGCGGGGCCAACCGGGTGGCGGGCTGGTTCGGCTGATCCTGCCGCCGCGCGGGCGGCGGCGTGCCTTCGGCGAGGAAATTTGAGCCAAGGTGAAAGGTGGGCGCGCAGGCGCGGTGCGTCAGGTTTGCTTGCGACCAACCGTTGGAGCGGTTAGCAGGCGCATGTAGCGACGGTTCGGAGGGCGCATGACCCGGCTTGACATCTTTTCCGACCCGGTCTGCCCGTGGTGCTACATCGGCAACGCGCAGCTTGACCGCGCGCTGAAAGCCAATCCCGCGCACGACTTCGCGATCGAATGGCAGCCGTTTCAGCTTAATCCCGGCATGCCGCGCGAAGGGCGCGATCGCGCCGCCTATCTGGAAGCCAAGTTCGGCGGCAAGACTCGCGCAGCGCAGGTTTATGTCAGGGTGGAAGAGGCGGCGCAGGCGGCGGGGCTGGCGATCGACTTTGCCGCGATGAAGCGGATGCCGAACACGCTGGATGCGCACCGGCTGATCCACTGGGCCGGGCTGGAAGGGCGGCAGGCGGCGATGGTGGCGGCGCTGTTTGGCGCGTTTTTCCGTGACGGGCGCGACATCGGCGATACCGCCACCCTGGCCGAGTTGGCCGGGGCGGTCGGGATGGACCGCGCCGTGGTGGCCCGCCTGCTGGCCTCGGACGCCGACCGCGCTGCGATTGTCGCCCGCGATGCCCATGCGCGGACCCGCGGCGTAGGCGCCGTGCCGACCTATGTGATTGCCAATCAGTATGTGCTCTCGGGCGCGCAGCCGGCGGCGCTGTGGGGGCAGGTCATCGCGGAACTGGCAGCGCCGGCATGACCGCCCCTGCCCCGCGCTTGGCTCAGGGCGAATTCATCGCCCTGATCGCGATGCTGTTTGCCACCATTGCCTTCTCGATCGACGCGATGTTGCCCGCCCTGCCCCGGATCGCGCAGGAACTGACACCCGGCAACCCGAATGCGGCCCAACTGATCATCACCAGTTTCGTGCTGGGAATCGGGCTGGGCACTCTGGTGGCCGGGCCGCTGTCCGACAGTTTCGGGCGCAAGCCGGTGATCGTGGCGGGGGCAGGGCTTTATTGCCTGGCGGCGGCGGTGGCCTACAGCGCGCCCTCGCTCGAGACGGTGCTGCTGGCGCGGTTGCTGCAGGGCTTGGGCGCCGCGGGGCCGCGGGTGGTATCGCTGGCGCTGGTGCGCGACCTTTACAAGGGCCGCGAAATGGCGCGGGTGGTCAGTTTCGCGATGAGCATCTTCGCGCTGGCCCCGGCCTTTGCCCCGCTTTTGGGCAGTGCGATCATCGCGGGCTTTGGCTGGCGCGGCATCTTTCTGGCCTTTATCACCTTTTCCGCCACCTCGATGCTGTGGCTCACGACCCGCCAGCCCGAGACCCTGCCCGCGCCACAGCGCCGCCCGTTGCGCGCCGGGCCGATGGGCCGGGCGCTGCGCGAAGTGCTGACCCACCGGCTGGTGGTGACCGCGATGGTGGTGCAGACACTGGTCTTTGCCTGCCTGTTCGGCACCCTGTCGTCGATCCAACCGATCTTTGAGCAGACCTTCCGGCGGGCGGCCAGTTTTCCGTTGTGGTTCGGGCTGATAGCACTCATGGCCAGCTCGGCCAGCCTGCTCAATGCCACCCTGGTGGTGCGCCTGGGGATGCGCTTTCTGATCACCGTCACCCTTGGCGCGCAGGTGCTGGCGTCGTTGACCATGGCGGGCGCTACCGCCCTTGCCCTGCTGCCCGAGGGGTCGGCCTTTGCCCTCTATATCGCCTGGACCACCAGCGTGTTCTTCACCGCCGGGCTGACGCTGGGCAACCTCAATGCGCTGGCACTCGAGCCGATGGGGCATATCGCGGGCATGGCCGCCTCGGTCACCGGGGCGCTGGCCACGGTCTTTTCGGTGCTGCTGGCGGTGCCGCTGGGGCTGGCGTTCGACGGCACGCCGGTGCCGCTGGCGCTAGGCATCGCGGCCCTGACGACCGCGGGCCTTGGCCTGATGGCAACCCTGCCGCGGCGCCTTGAGATGCCCTGACCCCATTCACCTTTGCCCCAAATATCCCGGGGGGTGAGGGGGCTGGCCCCCCGCCCGGTTTGCGGCAAGCGATCACGACCGGCTTGTCGGCCTGACCACCTTTTCCGCCAGATCGCGGGCGATCGCGAAGGCGCCTTTGATGCGCTCGGCCTCGCTTGGCCAGTGCTGCGCCAGCACGATCTTGTTGTCGCGGATGCGCGCGCCGCCCGCCTGCGCCTGAATGAAATCGACCAGACCGGCAGGGTTGGCAAACTTGTCGCCGTGAAACTGCACCGTCGCCCCTTTCGGCCCGGCGTCCAGTCGGCTGATCCCGGCGCGCTTGCACATCGACTTGATCCGCACCACTAGCAGCAAGGTGTTGACCTCGCGCGGCACCGGCCCGAAACGGTCGATCAGCTCGGCCGCGAAACCTTCGAGCTCGACCTTGGTCGAAAGCCCCGACAGTCGCCGGTAAAGGCCGAGACGGACATCGAGATCGGGCACGTAATCCTCGGGGATCAACACCGGCACGCCAAGGGCGATCTGCGGCGCCCAGTGATCGTCCAGCGGCGTCAACCCTTGCAACTCGCCCGATTTGAGCCGCGCGATGGTCTCTTCGAGCATGGATTGGTAAAGCTCGACCCCGACTTCCTTGATGTGACCCGATTGCTCCTCGCCCAAGAGGTTGCCCGCGCCGCGCAGGTCAAGATCGTGGCTGGCGAGATTAAAGCCCGCGCCAAGGCTGTCGAGACTGCCCAAGAGGTGCAACCGACGGGTGGCTTGCGGCGTGAGCGGGCTGCGCGGTTTGGTGGTCAGGTAACAATAGGCGCGGGTCTTGGCGCGCCCCACCCGGCCGCGGATCTGGTAAAGCTGGCCCAGCCCGAACATGTCGGCGCGGTGCACGATCATGGTGTTGGCGGTCGGGATATCGAGCCCCGACTCGACGATCGAGGTCGCCACCAGCACGTCATACTTGCCGTCGTAGAACAGGTTCATGCGCTGATCGAGATCGCCCGCCGCCAGTTGCCCGTGCGCCACCACAAAGCTGATCTCGGGCACATGGCTGCGCAGGAAATCCTCGACCTCGTGGATGTCCGAGATCCGCGGCACGACGAAGAACGACTGGCCGCCGCGAAAGCGCTCGCGCAGCAGGGCCTCGCGGATCGTTACCGAGTCGAATTCGGAAACATAGGTGCGGATCGCCAGCCGATCGACCGGCGGGGTGGCAATGATCGACAGATCGCGCACCCCGGTCAGCGCCATCTGCAAGGTGCGCGGGATCGGCGTCGCGGTCAGGGTCAGCACGTGAACCTCGGCCCGCATCTCTTTCAGCCGTTCCTTGTGGGTCACGCCGAAATGCTGTTCTTCGTCGATCACCAGCAGGCCAAGGTTCTTGAAGCGGATGCTTTTGGCCAGCAGCGCATGGGTGCCGACGCAGATATCGACCGAGCCATCGGCCAGCCCGACGCGGGTGGCATTGGCCTCGCGCGCCGCGACGAAGCGCGACAGCGAATGGACATTGATCGGAAAGCCGCGAAAGCGCTCGGCAAAGCTGCGGCTGTGCTGGCGCGCCAGCAGCGTGGTCGGGCACACCACCGCCACCTGCATCCCGGCCAGCGTCGCAATGAAGGCCGCGCGCATCGCAACCTCGGTCTTGCCGAAGCCCACATCGCCCACCACGAGCCGGTCCATCGGGTTGCCCGCTTCAAGGTCGGCCACCACATCGGCAATCGCCGCCAGTTGATCGTCGGTCTCGGGGTAGGGAAAGCGCGCGGCAAAGGCTTCCCACATCGCATGCGGGGCCTCTAGGATCGGGGCGTGGCGCAGGCGGCGCTCGGCGGCGATGCGCATCAGGCGCTCGGCAATCTCGCGGATGCGCTCCTTGAGCTTGGCCTTGCGCGCCTGCCAGGCCCCACCCCCCAGCCGGTCCAAGAGCCCGTCCTCGTGGCCAAAGCGCGACAGCAGCTCGATATTCTCGACCGGCAGGTAAAGCCTTGTGTTGTCAGCATATTCCAGCGCCAGGCAGGCGTGAGGCGCGCCCAGGGCCTGAATCGTTTCCAGGCCGCGAAAGCGCCCGACGCCATGTTCGACATGCACCACCAGATCGCCAGTTGACAGGCTGTCAACCTCGGCCAGAAAATTCTCGGCCTTGCGCCGCTTCTTGGGCTTGGGGATCAGCCGGTCGCCCAGCACGTCCTGTTCCGACACCACCGCCAGATCCGGGGCGGCAAAACCCTGCTCCAGCGCCCAAACCACCAGATAAAGCCCGCCGTGCCCGACCGGCACCTCGCGCAGATCGCGGATCGGTTGCGCGCCCTTCACGCCCTGATCCTCGATCAGCCCGCGCAGACGCTCGCGCGCGCCGTCCGACCAACAGGCGATGACCACCTGATGATCTTTGCGCAAAGCCTGAAGATGCTCTGCCAACACTTCGAAAAGGTTGCCGCTTTCCAGTTTACGCTCGGCCGCGAAGCTGCGCCCGGCGCGGCCGCCAGCATCCAGCACCCCCGGCCCCGGTGCCTGTGGCAGGGGCGAGAGCTGGATCACCGGATGCGCGGCAATCGCCGCCTCCCAAGCGGGGTCATCAAGATAGAGCAACCCCGGCGCGCAGGGCTTGTAAACCGTGTCGATTCGGCCCTTGTCGGCCAGCGCCTCGCGCCTTGCGTCGTATTGATCAAGGATGCCGGCCCAGCGGCTCAGGCGCACCGGGGTCACCGCATCGTCGAGCATCACGGTCGATCCGGGCAGGTAGTCGAACAGGGTTTCCAGCGTGGTGTGAAAGAACGGCAGCCAGTGCTCCATACCCTGCTGCTTGCGCCCGGCACTGACCGCCTCGTAGAGCGGATCGTCCACCCCCGCCGCGCCGAATTCGATGCGGTAGTTCTGGCGAAACCGGGTGATGGCCGCGTCGTCGAGGCTCACCTCGCTCACCGGGGCCAGGTCAATCGCGCGCAGCTTTGCGGTGGTGCGCTGGGTCTCGGGATCAAAGCGGCGCGCGCCGTCGAGCACGTCGCCGAAGAAATCCAGCCGCACTGGCCCGCCCGGACCGGGCGGATAGATGTCGATGATGCCGCCGCGCAAGGCGTAGTCGCCGGGCTCGGTGACGGTGGGGACCAGCGCGAACCCCATCCGCGTCAGAAACCCGCGCAAGTCCGCCTCATCGACGCGCTGGCCAACGGTGGCGGTGAACGAGGATTGCGCCAGCACCGCGCGGGCGGGCAGGCGCTGGGTCGCGGCGTTGACCGTGGTCAGCAGCACGAACGGTCCTGGCACGCCCTGCGCCAGCGCCGCCAGAGTGGCCATCCGGCGCGCACAGATTTCGGGGTTGGGCGAGACCCGATCGTAAGGCAGGCAGTCCCAGGCCGGCAGATCGAGCACCACCACCTCGGGCGCCACCACCGCCAGGGCGGCTCGCATCGCTTCCAGCCGCTTGTCGTCGCGCGCGACATGGATCACCTTGTTGCCGCGCCCAAGCTCGCGTGCCAGCAAGCGGGCGTCAAATCCCTCGGGCGCGCCGCCAAGGGTGACCCGATCGAGGGCCGGACTGGCCGCCCTCACCACGGCCCGATCCGCATGTTCTGCCACATGCCCCACAGCGAGGTGACCAGGATCGACACCATGCCAATGCCCTGCACGAGCACGCGGTGGCGGGAAAGACGGCGACGCAGCGCCGCGCCCGTTTCGTCAAGCTCGGCAATCCGGTAAGCGACGCGCAGCCGCAACAGCCCCACCAGCATCATCGGAAAGGCTAGACAGAACACCGCCTGGGCAAATTCGATGCCATAGACAAAGCCCAGCAGAACCAGCGCGGTCAGGGTGAAGGTGGCCACGGCCGCGATCCATGCCCCCGAGACGGTGGCAATGTGCAAGATCCGCCCGATGTTGATCTGCACCAGGGCATGCAGATCGGCTTCGGCCTCGTCGCCATAGCGCCGCGCCCGCTGCACCATGTCGTAAGGCACCCCGAGCACGAAGTGGCTGGCGCGCGACCACATCACCGCCAGCGCGATCCAGAACCACAGGTTCGAGAACGACCGCATGTCGATCAACTGAAAGATGGTCTGATACCACTGCACGCGGCTTGCCCCCCGTCGCTTTTTCGTTCTCCGACCGCCCCCCTGACCGGCCGGTGCGGCATTCCTACCCTTGAGAAGCGCGCATTTCCATGGCAGGCAGAAAATAATCCTGCAAGCCCGCGGATGCGTAACATCGCGGGCGCGCCTGAACTGGAGCCACCATGCGCCCGATCCAAGCCCCCTACCCCGCCGCCCGCTTTCGCCGCCTGCGGCGCACCGACGCGCTACGCCGCCTGAGCCAGGAGAACACCCTTTCGGTGAATGATCTGATCTGGCCGCTGTTCGTGCGCGACGGGGTCGGGATCGAAGAGCCGGTGGCCTCGATGCCCGGCGTGGTGCGGCGCTCGATCGACCGGGTGGTGCAGGCGGCCGAGCGGGCGGCCGCATTGGGGATTCCGGCGATCTGCCTGTTTCCCTATACCGACCCCGCGCTCAAGACCGAAGCCTGCGAAGAGGCCTGGAACCCCGAAAACCTGGCCAACCGCGCCATCCGGGCGATCAAGGCATCAGTGCCGGAAATTGCGGTGATGACCGACGTGGCGCTCGATCCCTACAACGCCAACGGTCACGACGGGCTGGTGCGGGACGGGGTGATCCTGAATGACGAGACGGTGGCTGCGCTGGTGCGCATGGCGCTGGTGCAGGCCGAAGCCGGGGCCGACATTCTGGGGCCGTCCGACATGATGGATGGCCGGATCGGGGCGATGCGTGCAGCGCTGGAATCGGCGGGCCGGAAGGGCGTGGCGATCCTGTCGTACTCCGCCAAATACGCCTCGGCCTTCTATGGCCCGTTTCGCGATGCGGTGGGGGCCAGCGGCGCGCTGAAGGGCGACAAGAAAACCTATCAGATGAACCCCGCCAACAGCGACGAGGCGCTGCGCCTGATCGAACGCGACTTGCGCGAGGGTGCCGACATGGTGATGGTCAAGCCCGGCATGCCCTATCTCGATGTCTGCCGCCGGGTAAAGGATACCTTCGGCGTGCCGACCTACGCCTATCAGGTGTCGGGCGAATATGCGATGATCAAGGGCGCCGCCGAGCGCGGCTGGATCGACGGCGAGAAAGCGATGCTGGAAAGCCTGATCGCCTTCAAGCGCGCCGGTTGCGACGGCATTCTGACCTATTTTGCCCCTGCGGTGGCGGCGTTGCTGGCGCCTGCGCGCTGACCCGGCAAAGTCCTGCCGCCGACCGCGGCGAACAGGTGACAGCGACGGCGATTCACGCTATATCTTGTGGCACGGGGGACGCAGAACTCCAGCACGAGGCATGAAGGGCAGCATGATGGCGATGATTTCGAGGCGGATGTTTCTTGGCGCGGGCGGGTCGGCGTTGCTGCTGACGGCAGGGTGCGGCAACGGCGTCGGCAGTGATGGCGGCCCGACCATCGACGCGCGGGTGGATGCTACCCGCGACTACCTGTTCACCAACTTTCCCGGCACCCAGGATCTGGCACAGAAAGCCTTTGGCGTGCTTTACATGCCGCTGATCACCGAGGCGGGATTTTTGGTCGGCGGCGGCTACGGTCGCGGCGCGCTGCGCATCAATGACGCGACGGTGGATTACTATTCCGCCGCGCGCGCCACCGTCGGCTTGCAGATCGGGGTGCAGCAATATGCCCACGCCCTGTTTTTCATGACCGAAAAGGCGCTTGGCGATTTTCGCTCGTCGTCGGGCTGGGCGGCAGGGGCGGATATCCGCTATGCCACGCCGCAACAAGGGGCGAGCATCGGCAAGGAGACCACCGAGATCGACCCGGTGATCGCGCTGGTGTTCGGCCAGTCGGGACTGATCGCCGGGGCGACTCTGGCCGGGGTGAAATACACCCGGATCATTCCCTGAACCCGCGGCGAGACGTCGGCATGCACCGGTCGTCGCCCGGTTGGCGTGTGGTCAGCGCAGCCGCCTGATCAGCGACGAGGTATCCCACCGCCCACCACCCATGTTCTGCACGTCCTTGTAGAACTGGTCGATCAGGGCGGTGACCGGCAGGCTGGCCCCAATCTCATTGGCGGTTTGCAGGCAGATGCCCAGATCCTTGCGCATCCAGTCCACCGCAAAGCCAAAGTCGAACTCGCCTGCCAGCATGGTGCGGTAGCGGTTCTGCATCTGCCAGCTACCCGCCGCCCCCTGGGCGATGACCTCGACCACAGCCGCGCCATCAAGGCCGGCGTTCTGGCCGAAGGCCAGCGCCTCGGCCAGGCCCTGCATCAGGCCGGCGATGCAGATCTGGTTCATCATCTTGGCCAGTTGCCCGGCGCCCTGCTCGCCCAGACGGCGGCAGATCCGGGCGTAAGACGCGATCACCGGCTCGGCGCGGGCATAATCGGCCTGACTGCCGCCGCACATCACCGAGAGGGTGCCGTGTTCCGCCCCCGCCTGTCCGCCCGACATCGGCGCATCGACAAAGCCGATGCCGCAGCTGGCGCCCGCGGCAGCAAGCTCGCGCGTCACATGGGCTGAGACCGTGGTGTGATCGACCAGCAGCGCGCCGCGGGTCATGCCGGCAAACGCGCCATGGTCGCCGAGACAGACCGCGCGCAAATCATCGTCATTTCCGACGCAGGTCATCACGAACTCGGCCCCGCGCGCCGCTGTGGCCGGGGTGACGGCACGCGCCCCGCCAAAGCGCGCGACCCAGGCCTCGGCCCGGGCCGGGGTGCGGTTATAGACCGTGACCTGATGCCCCTTGGCCACAAGGTGCCCGGCCATCGGATACCCCATCACTCCCAAGCCCAGAAAGGCAACTTTGGCCATCACCGCTCTCCTTCCAATTGCTCTGTTCGCCGGAATGGACTAGGACCGATCTGCCCCATCCCGTCAAGCAGGTGCCTGATGTTTACTGCCTTTCGCTGGCTGCTGCGCCTGTTCACCGGGCTGGTAGTGCTGGTCGCCGCCGCGCTGATCATCGGCTATTATATCCTGTCACGGTCGCTGCCGGATTATTCCGAGGATTTCAGCCTTGACGGCATCTCGGCTCCGGTCGAAATCGTGCGCAACAACGACAACGTGCCGCACATTTTTGGCGCACGCGACGAGGATGTGTTCTTCGCCCTCGGTTTTGCCCATGCCCAGGATCGGCTGTGGCAGATGACCATGCTGCGCCGCACCGTGCAGGGGCGGCTTTCGGAGGTGTTCGGGGCGCGCACCCTCAAGATCGACGAGCTGATGCGCCGGCTCGATCTCTACACCCTGGCGCTGAGTTCGGTCGCGGCGCAGGACACTCCGACCCAGGCCGCGCTGGTGGCTTACGCCAATGGTGTCAATGCCTGGATCAATCAGGTCAACGCCGCGGCGCGTGGCCGGGGGGCGCCGGAATTCTTCATCTTCCCGGGCGATATCGCGGCCTGGCAACCGGCCGACAGCATCGCCATCATCAAACTGATGGCGCTGCAATTGTCGGCCCATCTCGACGCCGAGGTGCTGCGAGCGCGGCTCTCGATGCTGCTGCCGGGCGAGCGCCTGCGCGACATCCTGCCCGACGATCCCGGAACCGCGATCACCGCCCTGCCCGATTACTCCGCTCTGATGCCCGGCGTCGTGCCCAGCCGGCAGGCGCTGCGTCTGGCCGCCGCCGATCCGCTGTCGCCCTTCCCCCGGCTGGCCTTTGCCGGCGCATCGAACGCCTGGGCGGCCGCGCCCGATCGCTCGGCGGCGGGGGGCACACTGCTGGCCAACGACCCGCACCTCGGTTTTGCTGCGCCGACGATCTGGTATCTGGCGCGGCTCGAGCTGCAATCGGGAGGGGTGATCGGCGGCTCCATTCCCGGCATGCCGCTGGTGCTGCTGGGGCGATCGAAGGCTCTGGGCTGGGGGCTGACCTCGTCCTACCTCGACGATCAGGACGTGTTCATCGAAGAGCTGAACCCGGCCAACCCCGAGCAATATCGCACCCCCGACGGCTGGAAGGATTTCGTCACTCGGCGCTCGATCATCGCAGTCAAGGGCGAGGCCCCGGTGACGGTGACCCTGCGCTGGTCCGACAACGGCCCAATCCTGCCAGGCGGCCATTACGATCTGGCCTCGGTGACACCCGAGGGCCACGTGGCGGCGCTGGCGTGGACGGCGCTGAGTGGTTCGGATACGTCGATGTCGGCGGCCATGGGGCTGATGAAGGCGCAGTCGGTGGCGCAGGCGATCGCGGCTACCCGCAGCTTCATCGCGCCGTCACAGAATCTGATGCTGGCCGATGCCAATGGCATTGCGTTGCAACTGATCGGGGCGATGCCGCGGCGCGACCCCGGCCATCTCACCCAAGGGCGGATGCCGAGCCAGGGCTGGATGGCCGCCAACCGCTGGCAGGGCATGCTGCCCGCCAGCAACGCCCCGGCCGAGATCGACCCTGCCACCGGCATCCTCGGCAATACCAACAACAAGACGGTCGAGCGCCCGTTCCCGCTGCATGTCTCGTTTCTCTGGGGCGACAATCAGCGCATCCAGCGCTGGCTGGCCCTGATGAAGACCCGCGCCGTGCATACCCGCGAAAGCTTTATCGAGGCCCAGCTTGACACCGTCAGCTTTACCGCCCGCGCGCTGCTGCCGCTGATGGGGGCCGATCTGTGGTTCACCGGCGAGGCGGCGGCGGCGGGCACGCCCGAGCGTCAGCGTCAGGATGCCTTGGCACTGCTGGCGGCGTGGAACGGCGAGATGAACGAGCACCTGCCCGAGCCGCTGATCTACATGGCGTGGCTGCGTGCCTTTCAGGACCGCCTGATCCGCGACGAGATCGGGCCGATGGCGGATGAATTCACCCATCCCGATGCCACCTTTCTCGAGCGTGTGCTGCGCAATACCGCAGGAGCCGGGGTGTGGTGCGACGTGATCCAGTCGGCGGCGATCGAGACCTGCGCCGAGGTCGCCCGCATCGCGCTTGATGACGCGCTGCTGGGGTTGTCAGAAAGCTACGGGCCGCAAATCGAAAGCTGGCGCTGGGGCGACGCGCACCAGGCGGCGCACGACCACCAGGTGCTGGGCGATGTGCCCGTGCTGCGCTATTTCGTCAACATCCGGCAATCGACCTCGGGCGGCGACAACACCCTGCTGCGCGGGCGCACGAGGGGCTTTGGGCCCAACCCCTATCTCAACGTCCATGGCGCGGGCTATCGCGGGGTTTACGATTTCGCCGACCCCGACAGTTCGGTGTTCATCACCTCGACCGGGCAATCCGGCCATCCTCTGTCGCGGTTCTACGATGATTTGGGCGAGCTGTGGCGGCGCGGCGAATACATTCCGATGTCGCTTGACCCGGATCTCGCACGGGCGGCGGCGGTGGGGATCAGCCATCTGGTGCCGCGCTGAGGCGACGCAAGCAACGGGGGGCTGTCTGCCCCCCGTGCGCCCCGAGGAAATTTTCGCAAAAGAGAAACGGGAAGGTGGGCCGGCGGCACCACTCAGAGCGCGCGGAAATTGCTTTCCTGACGCGCGCTCCAGCGCAGGTCGATGTGCCAGCCGTCATCGCTTGCGGTTTCGGCCAGCACCACACCTTCGGCATGCAGCCAGGCGCGGCGGCGGCCTTCGCTGAACGGGAGCACCAGGCGCTGCGTCGAGGTGGTCTCCTCCAGCACCCGGGCCATCGCGGCGGTCAGGGCCGCGATGCCCTCGCCGGTCAGGGCCGAAAGGGCGAACACCGTGGGCCCGGTCGCAGCCCGCTGGGCCAGGCTCTCGCGCGCCCCGCCCGCCACCAGATCGAGCTTGTTCCAGACCTCGAACTGCGGTGTCTCGGGCCTCACGCCGAGGCTGGTCAGAATCTCGGCCACGTCCTGAGCCTGTTCGCCCGATTCGGGGTGCGAGATGTCGCGCACGTGCAAGATCAGATCGGCCTCGAGCACCTCTTCGAGGGTGGCGCGAAAGGCGGCGACCAGCTCGGTCGGCAGATCGGAAATGAAACCCACCGTATCCGACAGGATGATCTTGCGCCCCGAGGCCAGCTCCACCCCGCGCATGGTCGGATCAAGGGTGGCGAACAGCATGTCGCACGCCACCACATCCGCCCCCGTCAGGCGGTTGAACAGGGTCGATTTGCCGGCATTGGTATAGCCCACCAGCGCCACCAGCGCAAACGGCACGCGGCGACGGGCGGCGCGATGCACCTCGCGGATGCGCGCGACCTTTTCCAGCTTCTTTTTCAGCCGCAGCACCTGCTCGTCGATGGCGCGGCGGTCCGCCTCCAGCTGGGTCTCGCCGGGGCCACCGACAAAGCCAAGGCCGCCGCGCTGGCGCTCGAGGTGGGTCCAGGCCCGCACCAGCCGGGTGCGCTGATAGCTGAGTGCTGCCAGCTCGACCTGCAACACCCCTTCGCGGGTGCGCGCCCGCGCGGCAAAGATTTCAAGGATCAGGCCGGTGCGATCCAACAGCTTGACGCCCCACTCTTTTTCCAGATTGCGCTGCTGCACCGGGCTGACCGGGCCATCGACCAGCACCAGATCGACCTCAAGCCCGGCAAACCGCGCCTTGAGCTCGGCCACCTTGCCGGAGCCGAACAGGGTGGCGGGTTGAACTTTTGCCAGCGGCACCACCTCGCCCCCCAGCACTTCGATACCGGGCAGGGCGGCGGCCAGCGCCATGGCCTCGGCCAGTCGCGGCTCGGGCAGGCGGCGGTTGTGGCCGGACTTGAGGTCGGGGTGCAGCACGAAGGCGCGGGTCACGGCAAGTGCGGTGCTGTGCGGGTCACGTTCCGGTCGGGGAGGCTCGCTCATCGGATCGGTTGTGGGCGAAACCGGAGTCAGTCTTCGCCCTCGTACAAGCTGATCGGCGCGCCCGGCATGATGGTCGAGATCGCGTGTTTGTAAACCAGTTGCGACTGGCCGTCGCGGCGCAGAAGCACGCAGAAATTGTCAAACCAGGTGATCACGCCTTGCAGCTTTACCCCGTTGATCAGAAAGATCGTGACCGGCACCTTGGCCTTGCGCACGTGATTGAGAAAGACATCCTGCAAATTCTGTTTATCGGCAGCCATTGTTCCTAGCCTTATTGTCGCCTGGTGTTTGCATTGCGCGCGGCGCCGCCCGGGGCCGCCACGCATTCCACTATGAAACGCCAAGGCGCGACATTCCAGCCCCAAATTCAGCCCGTTGTGCTGCGGGGCAAGCAAGCGGCGCGGGTCGGTGGGGGGGTGGTCGGGGCGACAGGATTCGAACCTGCGACCTACGGTTCCCAAAACCGTCGCGCTACCAGGCTGCGCTACGCCCCGATGGCGGTCTTCCTACAGAGGAACGACGTGGTTGGAAAGCCGTTAATCCTGCGCGCAGGGCCACGCCGCGAGCGCCTGATCAACGGCGGGGTGGCGCAACTCGGTGCCGGGTGCAATGCCGAGGCGCGCCGCCAGCCCGCCATTGATTTCCAGCACCAGCGCCACGCCTGGGCCGCCGTCGATCGGGGTCTCGTCCAGCGGGCGGGCATTGGAGTGCACCCGCGTCACCCGCCCGGCCGCATCGGCGAACACCATATCAAGCGCAATCAAGGTGTTCTTCATCCAGAAACTGGCGTACTGCGGGCGCTGGTAAACGAACAGCATTCCGGCGGACGAGGCGAGGCTGGCGCGGTTCATCAGCCCCTGCGCCCGTGCGCCCGGGGTGTCGGCCACCTCGACCGCAAAGCGCGCGGTCCCGGCGGGGCCGCGCAACTCTACACTGTCGGCGCGACAGGCCGCGGCACTTGCCGCGGGCAGCGCCATCACCGCCAGCAGGGCCAGGGTGCCTATTCGCCGCGATGGATCGAGGCTTCCCATGATACCACCTGCACAGCCATCCGCCCGCGCTTGCCTTCGATGATGCGCAGCCCCACCGCCTCGCCCGAGGCCAGATCGGCAAAGCCTGAAAGCCGCAGCACCTCGAGATGCACGAACACGTCTTCGCTGCGCCCGAACACCTTGGCAAAGCCGAAGCCCTTGCCCCTGTCAAACCACTTGACCCGGGCCGGCTCGACCGGCAACGCGGCGATTTCGTCCGGCGTGGCGGCGGTATGCTCGTCGCCCGTCGGCAAGGTCATCACGGCCGGCGGGGCCATGCTGACCACCTCGATCACCTGCCTGCCGCGTGGGGTTGCCTGCACCAACACCACGATCCGGGTGCCATCGGCCACTGTGCTTTGCCCAAAATTGCGCAAAACGTTGGCGTGCAACAGAATATCAGGCCCACCCTCGTCGGCCACCACAAAGCCAAATCCCTTGGCCGGATCAAACCACTTGACAGAGCCACGCACGGGGTGCGGGGCACTTGCTTCTTCTTCTTCTTCCATTGCCAGAGCCATTTCCCCAGATGAAGCCCCACGTCGCGCATAAATCGGTGATACGTTAACCGCTTTCAAGCGCTATTTGCATGCCAATGGCCAAAGCCGACAGACCAAAACCCGGGTCACGGATTCAAACGATCGATCTGCCAGACATCATTCAGGCCCGAGCGCCGCCAGCGAAAGCGATCGTGTAGCCGGAATGCACCATCGGCCCAGAATTCGATTTCGAGCGGGCAAATGCGGATGCCGCCCCAGAACGGCGGGCGGGGCGGGTTCGGGCCTTTGGCCGCGGTGATTCTTGCCACTTCGGCGATCAGCGCGGTGCGCGATTCCAGCGGTTGCGACTGCTGCGACGCCCAGGCCCCAAGCCGGCTGCGGATATCGCGCGAGGCAAAATAGGCATCGGCCTTCGGCCCCTGTTCGCGCTCGGTCAACCCGCGCACCCGGATCTGGCGACGCAGCGATTTCCAGTGTAGCACGAAGGCCGCCTTGCCAACGGCTTCGATCTCGCGGCCCTTGGCGCTGGTGTAGTTGGTGTAGAACAAAAAGCCCTGCGCCTCGATTTCCTTGAGCAGCACCATTCGCACGTTGGGCAGGCCGCCCGCATCCACGGTCGCCAGCGCGATCGCGTTGGGGTCGTTGGGTTCCTTGCCCGCGGCCTCGGCCAGCCAGGCGCGGGCAATGGCAAACGGGTCGTCGCCCGCGAAAATGCCGCTTCGGTCCATCATCATCCCCCTTGTGCGGGCGCGAGGTTACCCCGCAGGGGAGCGCGCAGCAAGGCCGTCGCAGCCCTTGATGCGGCCTGCCGGATCGCCTACACCTGCGGAACCATAGCAAGGACCGGCGAGGAAAACCCAATGGCAAACGGACTTCTGGCGGGCAAACGCGGGCTGATCATGGGCCTTGCCAATGACAAGTCGATCGCCTGGGGCATCGCCAAGGCCTGCGCCGATCAGGGGGCGGACCTGGCGTTCTCGTATCAGGGCGAGGCCTTTCGCAAGCGGGTCGAGCCGCTGATCGCCACGCTTGGCGCGACCGAGATGATCGAGTGCGATGTCGCCAGCGGCGAGTCGCTTGATGCGCTGTTCGCCCGTCTGGAAAAGGTCTGGGGCAGTCTCGATTTCGTGGTGCACGCCATCGGCTTTTCCGACAAGGACGAGTTGCGCGGGCGCTATGTCGAGACCAGCGCCGCCAATTTTCGCATGACCATGGATATTTCGGTCTATTCCTTCACCGCCGTGTGCCAGCGCGCCGAAAAGCTGATGCCGAAGGGGGGCAGCCTGCTGACGCTGACCTATTACGGCGCGGAAAAGGTGATGCCGCATTACAACGTGATGGGTCTGGCCAAGGCGGCGCTGGAGGCGTCGGTGCAATACCTGGCCGAGGATCTGGGCAAGCAGAACATCCGCGTCAACGCCATCTCGGCCGGGCCGATCAAGACCCTGGCCGCCAGCGGGATCGGCGATTTCCGCTATATATTGAAGTGGAACGAGCTGAACTCGCCGCTGCGGCGCAACGTCACCCAGGAAGAGGTCGGCAAATCGGCGGTCTATCTCTTGTCCGATCTGGCCTCGGCGGTGACCGGCGAATGTCTGCATGTCGATGCCGGTTTTCATGTGGTCGGCATGAAGGCGGTCGATGCGCCGGATATCGCGACCGTCAGCGGACGCGGTGACGGGCAATAATCCTGGCGCGACCAGAGGAGCCAACCATGATCGACCGCCTGCCGCACGAAAAGGGCTTTCATGTCTCCTGGGACCAGATTCACCGCGATGCCCGCGCGCTGGCGTGGCGGCTGGACGGTAAGGGGCCGGATGGCGGTCAGTGGCGCGCGGTGGTCGGGGTGACCCGCGGCGGTCTGGTGCCCGCCGCGATCGTGGCGCGCGAGCTTGACATCCGGGTGGTCGATACCGTCTCGGTAAAAAGCTACAACCATCAAAGCCAGATGGACCCGAAAGTGATCAAGTTTCCGCAGGCCGATCTGATGGGCGATGGTTCGGGCATCCTGATCGTCGATGATCTGGTGGACAGCGGCAAGACCCTCGAGGTGGTGCGCGCGCTGTACCCCCGCGCCCATTATGCCACTGTCTATGCCAAGCCCTCGGGCAAGCCGATGGTCGATACCTGGATCACCGAGGTCAGTCAGGACACATGGATCTTCTTTCCCTGGGACATGGCGCTGCAATACGTCCAGCCGTTTCGCGGCACCGACTGACAGGCAAGGGAAGGGGGCCTCGGCCCCCCTCTTGGCCCTGCGGCCAATTCACCCCCTGAGGATATTTTCGCAAAGGAGAAAGCGGCAAGGCGCTTGCGCTGCGGGCGGCGGGGTGATCACGTGGCGGTAGAGTCCGGGCTTTGGCCCTTATTGCGCGAGATCACCATGACCCGTCCCATCAACCCCGCGATGGCCGCCACCTTTACCCCGCCAGTGATGGCGGCGCGGCGCTGGCTCGAAGGCGTGGTGTTCACCCCCGAGCGCCCGCTGATCAACGTGAGCCAGGCCGCCCCGGTCGATCTGCCCCCGATCGGATTGCGCCAGGCGATTGCCGAGGCCGCCCTGAGCCACCCCGCCGCCCATAGCTACGGCCCGGTGCTGGGGCTTGCGGAGCTGCGCGCCGAGATCGCGGCGCAGTGGTCGGCGGCTTACCGTGGGCAGGTCGCTGCGGATCAGGTTGCCATCACCCAGGGTTGCAATCAGGCCTTTTGTGCCGCGATTGCCACGCTGGCCGGGGCGGGCGATGAGGTGATCCTGCCGGCGCCGTGGTATTTCAACCACAAGATGTGGCTTGAGATGCAAGGTGTGGGCTGCGTGACGCTGCCGACTGGTGCTAGCCTGATCCCCGACCCCGCAGCCGCGCGCGCCCTGATCACGGCGCGCACCCGGGCCATCGTGCTGGTCAGCCCCAACAACCCCGGCGGGGTCGAATATCCCGCCGCCAGCCTGCGCGCCTTTGCCGAGTTGGCGCGCCGCCATGGCCTTGCCCTGATCGTCGATGAGACCTACCGCGATTTCGCCAGCCGCGAAGGGGCTGCGCATGATCTCTTCACCGACCCCGACTGGCACGACACCCTGATCCAGCTTTATTCCTTTTCCAAGGCCTACCGCCTGACCGGCCACCGGGTGGGCGCAATCGTGGCGGCGCGGGCGCGGCTGGCCGAGGTCGAGAAGTTCCTTGATACGGTTGCCATCTGCCCCAATCAGTTGGGCCAGATCGCCGCCCTTTGGGGGATGCGCAACCTTGGCCCCTGGCTGGCGGGCGAGCGGCGCGAGATTCTGGCCCGCCGTGCCGCGATGACCCAGGGTTTTGCTGCCCTGCCCAAATGGCATCTGCTGGGGTGCGGCGCCTACTTTGCCTATGTCGAGCACCCGTTTGCCGAGCCCGCCGACCAGCTTGCCACGCGTTTGGTACGCGACGCGGCGGTGCTATTGCTGCCCGGCACCATGTTCCAGCCGCCCGGCAGTGCCGAGGGCCAGCGCCAGCTTCGCATCGCCTTCGCCAATATCGACACCAGCGGCATTGCCGAGATGTTTCGCCGCCTGGCCGCGATCGCTTCTTGAGGGTTGTGCCGCCGATCAGCGGTTGCCGCGCCGCGCGAACAGGCCTGCGTCTTCGGCGGCGCGGCGCAGGGCACGGGCCTTGTTGACGGTTTCCTGATACTCGGCTTCGGGGTTGCTGTCGTAAACCACGCCGCCCCCGGCCTGCACGTAAAGCACCTCGTCCTTGAGCACGGCGGTGCGCAGGGCGATGCAGAAATCCATCTCGCCGTTGGCCGCGAAATAGCCCACCCCGCCGCCGTAAACCCCGCGTTTCTCGGGCTCCAGTTCGTCGATGATCTGCATCGCCCGTACTTTGGGCGCGCCCGAGACCGTGCCTGCCGGCAAGCCGGCGAGCAACGCCGACAGGGCGTCCTCGCCGGGGGCGATCTCGCCCACCACGTTCGAGACGATGTGCATCACGTGGCTGTAGCGCTCGATGGTGAATTGCTCGGTCGGGCGCACCGTGCCGACCTTGGCCACCCGCCCCACATCGTTGCGCCCGAGATCGAGCAGCATCAGATGCTCTGCCCGCTCCTTGGGGTCGGCCAGCAATTCGGCCTCGAGCGCGCGGTCCTCGTCTGGCGTCGCCCCGCGCTTGCGGGTGCCGGCAATCGGGCGGATCGTGACCTCGCCGCCGCGCAGCCGCACCAGAATCTCGGGGCTGGCTCCCACCACCTGAAAGCTGCCGAAGTTGAAAAAGAACAAGAACGGCGACGGGTTGGTTCGGCGCAGGCTGCGGTAAAGCGCAAACGGCGGCAGGGTGAAGCTTTGGCGCCAGCGCTGGCTGGGCACCACCTGAAAGATGTCGCCCGCCCGGATGTAGGCCTTGGCCGCCTCGACCGCCGCCTTGTAGCCCACATGGCTGAAGTTCGAGCGCATCGCGCCCACGGGTGCTGCTTCGCCGAAATCGCGCTCGGCCGGGGGGGCGCGGTCAAGATCGCGCAGCGCGTCCATCACACGCTCGGCTGCCTGGGCATAGGCGGCGCGGGCCGAGACTGCGGCGCTGTGCCAGGCGGGGGCGACCACCGTGACCTCGCCTTTCACCCCGTCCAGCACCGCGACCACCGAAGGTCGCAGCAGCACCGCATCGGGCAGGCCCAGCGGGTCGGGGTTGACGTCGGGCAGGTGTTCGACCAGCCGGATCATGTCGTAGCCAAGATAGCCGAACAGCCCCGCCGCAATGGCGGGCAGATCGGGCGGCAGCTCGATCCGGCTTTCCGCGATCAGGGCGCGCAGGCTGGCCAGCGGCGGCTGCGCCTCGGGGGTGAAGGCGGCAGGATCGAAGCGAGCGGCACGGTTGATCTCGGCCATCGCGCCATGGCAGCGCCAGATCAGATCGGGCTTCATGCCCACCACCGAATAGCGCCCGCGCACCTCGCCGCCGGTCACCGATTCAAGCATGAAGGTGTCGGCCCGCGCCTCGGCCAGCTTGAGCATCAGCGACACCGGGGTGTCGAGATCGGCGGCCAGGCGGGCATGGACCACCTGATTGCGCCCCAGAGCCCAGCCACGCTCGAAGGCTTCAAAAGAAGGCGTCAGGGTCATCGCGGCCTCTTAAGGAAACTGGGCGTGGACGGCGTTGATTGCCGCCTGATCGAGGCTGATCCCGGCCTCTTGCATCAGCGCCGCGCTGAACAGCACAAACGCATCCTGCGCCAGCGCCTGTTCGGCCTGGGCCGCAATCGTCGCTTTCAGCGCGCCGGCGGCGTCACCGCTGGCGGGCGCGGGCTCGATGTGGTCAAGCCGCACCACGGCGGTGAAACCGGGGCCCTCGATCACCCGGGTCTCGCCCTCGGCCATGGTGAATACGGTGGCCACGAAGCCGTCGGGGGTGGCCTCGACAAAGCCGTCGCGGGCGATCCCCGGCGTCACCGACAGAATGCCGAAGTTCGCGAGCGGTGCCCCGCCATCGACCGCCGCCTTGATCTCGGCGGCGCGCGCCGCCAGCGCCTTGGCGAGCGCCGCCTTGCGCCAGCTTGCCGCCACATCGCCCTTGGCCTGATCGAACGGAATCGGCGCGGCTGGCACGATCGCGTCGAGCCGCAGCGCCACCACGCCGCCATCATCGAGCGCAATCGCTTCGGGGAAATCATCAACCGCCACCGCGGCGGCGGCGTCACGGAAGGCCGGATACGCGGCGATGCCTTCGCTCGAGGCCGGGGTGAAATCGATCTGGCCGAGGCTCATGCTCTGTTCGCGCGCGAGGTCTTCGAGCGTCGCCCCCCCGGCCAGCGCATCGTTGATCGCCTCGACCTTGTCGCCGATCGCGCGGCGCGCAGCATCAAGCTGGGACTCGCCCGCAAGCTGGTCGCGCGCCTGCGCAAAGGTGGTTTCCTGCGCTGCCAGAATGGCGTTCATGCGGTAGAGCGCGGGTCCCAGATCCGATTGCAGCGGGCCGACCACGCCCGGACCTGCCAGCGCGAACACTGCATCCCCCGCCGCGCCAAGGTCGCCTTGCGACACATCGCCAAGATCAATATCCGCGAGCGTCAGCCCCCGCGCCGTCACCAGGCTCTCGAAACTGTCGCCCGCGTCCAGCCGCGCCTTGGCGGCGGCGGCGTCGGCCTCGGTCGGATAGACCAGGCGCTCTACCAGACGGCGCTCGGGCTGCACGAACTCGGCGATGCGGTCGTCGTAGAGCGCGCGCAGCGCGGCCTCATCCACCGGCAGGGTTGCGGCCACTGATTCGGGCAGCAGGGCGACATAGGTGATGCGGCGCGCCTCGGGGCTGCTGAAGGAGGCGAGATTGGCGGTGTAATCGGCTTGCAGATCGGCCTCGGTCGGGGCGGGCAGCGGGGCTGTCAGATCGGCCTCGGCCAGGCGCAGCAGCTCGAAGCCGCGACGCTCGGCGACATAGGCGTAAAGCGTGTCGGTCAACGCCGCCGGAGCGGCAAACCCCCCCGATACCGCGCCTTGCAGCAGCGAGCGCGCCAGTTCGTCGCGCAAACCGGCCTCGAACCCGGCTTTCTTGAGATTGTTGCGCTCGAGCGTGTATTGGTAGGTCTCGGGGTCGAAGGCACCCGCCGCCCCCTTGAACGCCGGCATGGCGGTGATTTCCTTGATCACCCGCGCATCACCGACCGAAAGCCCGATGCGGTCGGCTTCGTTGTCGAGTGCGGCGGCCATGATCAGGCGCTGGCGCACCCGCTGATCAAGCCCGATCGACTGCGCCTGCGCCAGCGTGACGTTGCTGCCGACCTGCGCCCCAAATGCCGCCAGTTCCTGCTGCAAGGCACGGGCATACTGGTTGACGTCGATCTTGCGGCCGCCGACGCTGCCGACCGCCGAGACGCCAGAGCCGTAGTTGGTGATGCCAAAGCCGCCCAAGCCCGCCACCAGCATCGCCATCAGCGCCCAGACCACGATCGAGGTGCCCTTGCGCTTGCGGATCGCGGGATCGGTTTCGGTCGGTTTTGCCATGGCTCTGCCTGTCGCGACGGTTGGGTTGCGGCTATCTCTATGCGGTCGGACGCGGCGGGGCAAGGTGGCGCGCAGCGGGGGAGGCTCGCCCCCCCCCCCCGCACCCCGCGAGGATATTTGCCAAATGGAGAATTAAGGAGTGGGCCGGAACCTTGCGCCGCGGCTAGGGCGTGGTCAGCACGGCGCTGACCGGGGCCAGGGCAAGCGAAGCGGCGCGACCTTCGACGGTCCATTCCACTATGGCCGCCACGGTTTTGTCGCGGGTGGTGCCGACCACCGCGACGCTGCCAGCCTGGGCCGCCTTGAACGCGGCTCGGTCGAGGTAGCGCTTCATGGTGGAGACCGACTCGGCGTCGCCATCGAGCCGACGATAGATCACGGCCGCAGCCAGACGCTCGCGCTGCGCCACCTGATCGCCGGCGTTGAGGCCCTTGTCCCAGGTCAGCAGGCCGCGCCCGCTGTCCTTGATCACCGGCACCACCGCGCTGGCCAGCGGTCGGTCATTCTGAAAGCCGCCGGCCTCGAGGTCGAGCACCGCAACCGCTTGCGGCAGCGCGACGTCGTGGGCGGCGAAAGTTACCTCAAGATCGGCGGGAGTGGCTCCTTGCGGAATGCCGGTCGCCAGCATGACGACCTCTTGCCCGGCGGCGCGGTAAAGGGCGGCGGCGGCGGTGGCATCGGGCGCCAATGGGTCGAGCGCGAAGGTCAGCGGGAAAGGCAGCGCGGCCAAGCGGGCGCGATCGAGGTCGGGCGCGCCGGTGTCGATCAGGATCAAGGCAAACAGCGGCTTGGCGTCGGGGTTCTCGAACGGGCGGGCGAAACGCTCACGGGCGGGGGGCTCGGCCACCGGGGGGCTGGGTTGGGGCTGCGGGGCATCGGTGATCCGCGGCAGCCGCCCGGTGGTGACCCCCGCGACCCCTTCGCCCAGACTGGGAACCGGCTTTAGGATCGGTTGATCGGGCAGCAGACCAGCCTTGGGTGCGGCTTCGGGCGCGGGTTGCAGCAGCGCCTGCTCGGTGGCCGTAATCGGCGGCGGCGGCAGGGCGGCAGCGGCGGGTGCGGGATCGGCGGCGGGGGGGAAGGGGGTGACCGCTAGGGCGGCGGCGGCGGCGCGATCGAGCGCGGCGGTAACCGTCGGTGCCGGGGCCGAAGGGGCAGGCGTTGTCAGCGCTGCGGGGGCGTCGGCTGCGGGTTCGGGGCGCGCGGATTGCGGCGTGGCAGCAGGGGGTTGCAGTTCTTCGGCAGGCGCCGCCAGCGGAGCCGGGGCGTCGGCAACCACAGGGGGCTCGGTCGGGGCGGGCACGCCTGGAGCGCTGACGCTGGCATCCGGCGCGGCCGGAGCAAGCGGGGCTTCGGTCGCGGCGCCGGGGGCGGGCGCAGGTGATGGTTCGGCCGTCACCTCGGGCGCGGCAATGGTGGCCCTGGCATCGGGGATAGCGGTTGCGGCGGGAGCCTCGACGGTGGAGGCGGCAGGCGTTGTGGGGGCGGGTGCCGCGGCTGGGGCTGGGGCGATCACCGGCGCCGGGACGGGGGTGGCAACCCGAGTTTGCGGCAAAGGCACGAATTGCGACAACACGCCAAGGCCCAGCACCGCCACCACGCCGCCCCAGAATACCCCCGACAAAAACCCCCGCACCGCCATGTTCCTGCCCTTTCATGCGCCCGATGCCAAATGTGTTCGGGCGGGTTTCGCTTGACGCCCCCCTGCGGCTCGGACCATGTATAGCGCGACGTCGCGATGGGTTCACCCCCTATCCATCGCTCCTGCCCACAACCCTTGCCGGGACCGACCCTGATGCTGCTATTGATCGACAACTACGACAGCTTCACCTACAACCTCGTGCACTATCTGGGCGAGCTTGGCGCGGATGTCATGGTGCGGCGCAACGATGCGCTGGACGTGCAGGCGGCGATGGCGCTGCGACCCTCGGCGATCGTGCTGTCGCCGGGGCCGTGCACCCCGGAACAGGCCGGGATCTGCCAGCCGCTGACCCTAGCTGCGGCCGAGTCCGGAATTCCGCTGCTAGGCGTCTGCCTTGGCCATCAGGCGATCGGCCAGGCCTTCGGCGGCACGGTGGTGCGCTGCCATGAGATCGTGCATGGCAAGATGGGGGTGATCCATCACAAAGGGGCGGGGCTGTTCGCGGGCCTGCCCTCGCCCTTTCTGGCCACCCGCTATCACAGCCTGATCGTCGAGCGATCCAGCCTGCCCGCCTGCCTCGAGGTGACGGCCTGGCTAGACGACGGCACGATCATGGGGCTGCGCCACCGGGATCGGCCGATCGACGGGGTGCAGTTTCACCCTGAAAGCATCGCCTCCGAACATGGCCACCATTTGCTGCGCAATTTCCTGACCACCGCGCGGATCGGAGCACCGGCATGAGCGACGCGCTGAAACCGCTGATCGGACTGGCGGCCAGCCGTCCGCTGACCCGCGCCGAGGCCGAAGTGGCCTTCGCCTGCCTGTTTGCCGGCGATGCCACCCCGGCCCAGATCGGCGGTCTGCTGATGGCGCTGCGCACCCGCGGCGAGACGGTCGATGAATATGCCGCCGCCGCCAGCGTGATGCGCGGGGCGTGCAACGCGGTGCGCGCGCCCGAGGGGGCGATGGACATCGTCGGCACCGGCGGCGATGGCAAGGGCACACTCAACATCTCGACCGCAACCGCCCTTGTGGTGGCCGGGGCCGGGGTGGTGGTGGCCAAGCATGGCAACCGCAACCTCAGCTCGAAATCAGGGGCAGCGGACGCGCTGACCGAGCTTGGGGTCAACGTGATGGTCGGGGCCGAGGTGGTCGAGCGCTGCCTTGCCGAGGCCGGGATCGGCTTCATGATGGCCCCGATGCACCACCCGGCGATGCGCCATGTCGGGCCGGTGCGCGCCGAACTGGGCACCCGCACCATCTTCAACATCCTCGGGCCGCTGACCAACCCGGCCGGGGTCAAACGCCAGTTGACCGGGGCGTTCTCACCCGCGCTGCTGCGACCGATGGCCGAAGTGCTGCGCGCGCTTGGCTCGCAAAAGGCGTGGCTGGTGCATGGCGGCGACGGCACCGACGAGCTGTCAATTGCGGCCCCGTCGCAGGTGGTGGCCCTGGAAGGGGGTGCCTTACGCGAATTTGAGCTGCACCCCGAACAGGCGGGGCTGCCACTGCATCCGTTCGAAACCATCTTGGGCGGCACGCCGGCCGAGAATGCGCACGCCTTGCGCGCGCTGCTCGAAGGGGTTGGCGGTGCCTACCGCGATGCGGTGCTGCTGAACGCGGCGGCGGCGCTGATGGTGGCCGATCGCGTGGCAAGCCTTCCGGCGGGGGTGGCGCTGGCGCGCCAAAGCATCGACTCCGGCGCTGCAAAGGCCGGGGTCGCGGCCTTGGTGCGGATCACCAATGGCGGGTAGGCGCGCGCTCCTCGCTTCCTGCGGGCGCTCGTCGCTCGACCCGGCAAAGATGCCCGGCAGGGCGGATGAGCGGCGCAAGGGGTGCGCGCGATGACCAACATTCTTGACCAGATCAAGGCCTACAAGCTGATCGACATTGCCGCGCGCAAGGCCGCCCGCCCGCTGGCCGAGGTTGAAGAGGCCGCGCGCGCCGCCCCTGCCCCGCGTGGCTTTGCCCGTGCCCTGCACGAAGCCGCCGCTACCGGCTACGGGTTGATCGCCGAGATCAAGAAGGCCAGCCCCTCGCGCGGCCTGATCCGCGCCGACTTCGACCCGTCCACCCTCGCGCGCGCCTACGAGACCGGCGGGGCCACCTGCCTTTCGGTGCTGACCGACGGGCCGTCATTCCAAGGCGACGACAGCTATCTGGTCGCCGCCCGCGCGGCCACCCGCCTGCCCTGCCTGCGCAAGGATTTTCTCTATGACCCCTGGCAGGTGGCCGAATCGCGGGCCTTGGGCGCCGATTGCATCCTGATCATCCTGGCCTCGGTATCGGATGCGCAGGCGGCCGAGATGGAAGCCGCCGCGCGCGCCTGGCAGATGGACGTGCTGATTGAGGTCCACGAGCGGGCCGAGCTTGATCGCGCCGCCGCGCTGAAATCGAACCTGATCGGGATCAACAACCGCGATTTGCACTCGTTCGTGGTCAGCCTCGACGTCACCCGCAGCCTCGCGCGCCACGTGCCCGAGGACCGGTTGATCGTGGCGGAAAGCGGCCTTCACACCGCCGCCGATCTGGCGGATCTGGCGCGCTACGGGGCGCGCTGTTTCCTGATCGGCGAAAGCCTGATGCGCCAGGACGATGTTGCCGCCGCGACCCGCGCGATCCTGGCACGACCCTTGACGGCCCAGGGGGGCGACTGATGAGCGACCCGGGTCTCAGCCATTTCGATGCTGCGGGCCACGCCCATATGGTGGATGTCTCCGACAAGCCCGTCACCAACCGCTTGGCGGTGGCGCGCGGTGTGGTGCGGATGACTTTGGCAACCGCGGCGCTGATTGCCGCCGGGCGGGCCGAGAAAGGCGACGTGCTGGGGGTTGCACGGCTGGCGGGCATCATGGCGGCCAAGAAGACCGCCGAGCTGATCCCGCTCTGCCATCCGCTGCCGATTACCAGGGTGGCGGTCGAGCTGCGGGTGGACGAAGCCATTCCCGGCGTCGTGATTGAGGCAACGGTGCGGACCGGCGGCCAGACCGGGGTCGAAATGGAGGCCCTGACGGCGGTCGCGGTGGCGGCGCTGACGGTCTATGACATGGTCAAGGCGGTCGAGCGCGGAATGCACATCTCCGATATTCATCTGGTCTTGAAAGATGGCGGTAAATCGGGGCGTTACGAGGCAAAGCTGTGATTTCGGTCGAAGCAGCGCTGGCGCGGGTTCTGGCCTTGGCCACCCCGCTTGAGGCCGAGACCGTCGATCTCTCCGAAGCCGCCGGGCGCTGGATCTGCACCCCGGTGGTGGCGCGGCGCGACCAGCCGCCGTTCGCGGCCTCGGCGATGGATGGCTATGCCGTGGCGGTTCCACCCCGGCCCGGCGCGCGCTTAATGGTGATCGGCGAGGCCGGGGCGGGGCACGGTTTTGCCGAGGCCATAGGCACCGGTCAGGCGGTGCGCATCTTTACCGGCGCGCCGGTGCCGGTGGAGGCCACGCATGTGGTGTTGCAGGAGGATGTTGAAGTTCAGGGCAACGCCATCATCCTGACCGATCGGGTGGGCGAGAGCACAAACATCCGCCCGCAGGGGCAGGATTTTCGCGCCGGCAAGGCGCTTGGCCCGCGCCGGTTGCGGCCCAACGATCTGGCGCTGCTGGCGGCGATGAACGTGCCCGAGGTCCGGGTGACGCGCCGCCCGGTGGTGGCGCTCATCGCCACCGGCGACGAGTTGGTGCTGCCGGGCGAAGACCCCGGCCCGGATCAGATCATCTGCTCGAACACTTTTGCGCTGAAGGCGCTGGTCGAGGCCGCCGGGGCCGAGGCGCGGATGCTGCCGATCGCGCGCGATACCGAGTCCGACCTGCGGCAGGTGTTCGCGCTGGCGGACGGGGCAGATATGGTCGTGACCGTTGGCGGGGCGTCGGTCGGCGACCATGATCTGGTGGCAAGGGTGGCGGGGGCGCTGGGGCTCGAGCGCGCCTTCTACAAGATCTCCATGCGTCCCGGCAAACCGCTGATGGCGGGGCGGCTCGCCGGGGTGCCGATGCTGGGGCTGCCGGGCAATCCGGTGTCGGCCATCGTCTGCGGCCATCTGTTCGTGGTGCCGTTGATCCGCGCCATGCTGGGCGATCCGGCCCCGGCCCCACAGCCCCGGCGCGCCGTGCTGACCGAAGCGGTCGGCGCTACCGGCCCGCGCACCCACTACATGCGGGCGCGGCTGGTGGAGGGGCCGGGGCTGCCCGGCATCGCCCCCTTCGCGCACCAGGATTCGGCCTTGCTGGGGGTGCTTGCCGAGGCCGACGCGCTTCTGATCCGGCCGCTGGGCGACGGCGCCCGGCAGGCGGGTGAGCAGGTTTTTTACCACCCGCTCTGAGGGAAAGCGGCGTGAGCTATTGACACAAAGCACGAACACGGGCAGAACATTATGCAAACGGCGATGTGGGTCTGACCCTTGGGGGTGTTATGCTGACGCGCAAGCAACTTGAGCTTTTGGATTTCATCAAGACCCGGACCGAGCGCGACGGGGTGCCACCTTCGTTCGACGAAATGAAGGATGCGCTGAATCTTCGTTCGAAATCGGGCATCCACCGCCTGATCACGGCGCTGGAAGAGCGCGGCTTCATCCGCCGCCTTGCGCATCGCGCCCGGGCGCTCGAAATCATCAAGCTGCCCGAGGCCATGAGCCGCCCCGGCTTTTTGCCGACGGTGATTGAAGGCGCGCGCCTGGATCCGCCGCGCGGCGCGCTGCCGATTAATCCGGTTTACGCGCTCGAAATCCCGGTGATGGGGCGCATCGCGGCCGGGGTGCCGATCGAGGCCATCTCCGAGGTGTCGCACCACGTCGCCGTGCCGGGGTCGATGCTGTCTGGCAGCGGTCAGCACTATGCGCTTGAAGTCAAAGGCGATTCGATGATCGAGGCGGGGATCAACGATGGTGACATCGTGGTGATCAGGGAACAGAGCACCGCCGAAAATGGTGATATCGTGGTGGCGCTGATTGCCGACAGCGAGGCCACGCTGAAGCGCTTTCGCCGCCGCGGCGGGATGATCGCGCTCGAGGCCGCCAACCCGGCCTACGAGACCCGGGTCTATCCCGACCATCAGATCAAGGTGCAAGGCCGTCTGGTCGGGCTGATCCGCAGCTACTGACCTTTGGCCAGCCGCAGCGCGGGTAGCCCTCCCGCCGGTCCGCTTGCGGGCCGGTATGCGCGCGCCCGCCCCCCAGGCGGGCGCATGCCTGCGTCGGAAAGAGTCTCTTTCACGGGCCGTTGGTATGACCCTTGGCCAGCCGCAACGCGGGCAGGCTCAGGCTGGCTGGGGCAAGCGGCGCGGGGCCGGTGGCATTCCACAACCTTCGTGCCCGCCGCGCCGGATCGAGCCGGAGTGTGCCGTCGGCCTGCGGCCAGAGCGCCAGCCCACCGGTCGCGGCCAGCAGGGTTTGGTCGATCACCCGACACTCATCGGGCGCGACTGCGACCCGGGCGGCGACGATCACCAGATCGGCGGTGGCGCAGGCGCGGGCGACGCCATCCGCCGCCCCCTTTCCATTCAGCACCACCCCGCGCCACGAGCCCAAGCCAAAGCGGCGCTCGCCTTTCGGCCCATTGAATCCCGGTCGCAGCGCCGCCTGATCCTGGGCGACCAGATCGCCGTCATCCTCGAGCCAGCTTGTGGCGCTGAACCCGGCACCGCGCGGGGCCGACAACGCCCGGCCCGCGGGCGTCATCACCCCTGCCAGCCCACCGTCAGCGCTGATCAGCAGCGCCGGGCGCTCGACCCCGGCCCAGAGCCCGAGCCCCAGCACCAGCGCCAATGTGCCCGCCGCGCGCGCCGGCCCACGCCAGAGGATCAGCCACAGCGCCCCCAGCGAGATCAGCGGCAGCACCCAGGGCCCGGGTGCCGGCACCATCGTCACCGCCCCATTGAGCCCGGCGATCCAGTGCGACACCCACAGGATCCAGGCCGACCCCCGCCCCATCACCCAGAGCGGCGCGGCCGCCAGCCCGAGCGGGGCCACCAGCGCCGCAATCGCCCCGGCGGGCATCACCACCGCCCCCATCACCGGCACCGTCAGCAGGTTGGCGAAAAAGCCGAAATCGGCGATCCGGTTGAAGGTGGCGGCGCCATAGGGTGCGGTTGCCAGCCCCGCCAGCAGCGACGAGGCCACCAGCGTGAAGGCGGGCACCGCCCATTTCCCGATCCGCCCGCGCAGCACCCCGCCCTCCAGCGCGCCAAAGCCCGCAATCAGCGCGGTGGTGGCGGCGAACGACATCTGAAACCCCGGATCAAGCAAGCCTTCGGGCTTGAGCAGCAGCAGCACGCAGGCCGACACCGCCACCGAGCGCAGCGACAGCGCGCGACGGTCAAACAGCACCGCCCCCAGCATCACCACCACCATGATGAAGGCGCGCTCGGTCGCCACGTTTGCGCCCGAGAGTTGCAGATAGAACCAGGCCACAGCGAGCGACGCCACCGCCGCCACCTTTTTCGCGTTCACCCGCAGCGCCAGCGGCGGCACCAGCGCCACCCCGTAGCGCAGCATGGCAAAGACAAAGCCGATCAGGAACGCCATGTTCATGCCGGAAATCGCCAGCAGATGCATCAGGCTCGACTTGCGCAGATCGTCCACCGCCTGCGGGCTTAGCCCCGAGCGGTCGCCGGTCATCACGCCGGATGAAAACGCGCCGGCATCGCCCGGAACGGCGGCCTGGATGGCGTTGGACAGCCGGGTGCGGATGCGGTTGAGGCGCAGCACCCCGGCCTCGGGCGGGGTCAGCAGCAGCACCGGCGTTGCGGTGTAGCCAACCGCCCCAAGCCGGGCAAACCAGGCCATGCGCTGAAAATCGAAACCGCCCGGCTCGACCGGGCCTTCGGGGGCGGCAAGGCTGGCGGTCATGATCACCACCTGCCCGGGATCGGGGGCAAAGAACCCCTGCGGCCCATGCAGCGAAACCCGCACCCGCGCCGGGGTACGCGCCGGGGGCAGCCGCGCCAGCACCACCTGATCCAGCGTCAGGCGCAGATGATCCGATTGCGAGCGGTCGATCTCGATGATCCGGCCCTGCACCGGGCCGTAGGTGCGAAAGTCCAGCACCGGAGCGGCCACCAGATGCGCCCGTGCGCCTGCCGCCAGCACGCCAAGCGCCAAACAGGCCACCGCCACCGCCACCGGATGGCCGAGCTCCGGCCCCCAGATCCGCAGCGCCACAGCCGCCAGCAGCAGCGCGAACGTCCCGCCGTAAAACGCAAGCCCCGGCTCCCATGGCAGGGCAAACCACGCCCCGATGCCGCAGGCCAGCGCCACCGGCACCCAAGGGAACAGGACGCCGCGCGCCAGCGCCAGCGCCTGAAGCGGGTTCCACGTCACGGCCTGCACCAGCGGCCACAGCCTGCCCACCTTGCCTCCCCGCCGTCGAACGCCTATCAGATGCGGCAAGCCTACCCGCCTCATGGTTTCCGAAAGGTTAAGACCGATGAACACGGCCCCTGCCCGACCGGTTGTCACCCGGTTTGCCCCCTCGCCCACCGGCTATCTGCACATCGGCGGCGCGCGCACGGCCCTGTTCAACTGGCTGTTTGCCCGCCACCACGGCGGCACCTTTCTGCTGCGCATCGAGGATACCGACCGCGAGCGCTCGACCGAGGCCGCCACCGCCGCCATTCTGCGCGGCCTGGCTTGGCTGGGGCTTGACTGGGATGGCGAAGTGGTCAGCCAGTTTGCCCGCAAGGATCGCCACGCCGCAGTGGCGCGCCAGATGCTGGCCCGCGGTGCGGCCTACAAGTGCTTCTGCACCCAGGAAGAAATCGAAAGTTTTCGCGCCACCGCCCGCGCCGCCGGACACTCGACCCTGTTTCACAGCCCGTGGCGTGACGCCGACCCGGCCAGCCACCCCGATGCGCCCTATGTGATCCGCATCAAGGCCCCGCGTGACGGCGAGACGGTGATCGCCGACGCGGTGCAGGGTCAGGTGCGGTTTGGCAACGATCAGCTTGATGACATGGTTTGTTTACGTTCTGATGGCACACCCACCTACATGCTGGCGGTGGTGGTCGATGATCACGACATGGGGGTCACGCATGTGATCCGCGGCGATGACCATCTCAACAACGCGGCGCGCCAGACCATGGTCTATCAGGCGATGGGGTGGGACGTGCCGGTCTGGGCCCATATTCCGCTGATCCACGGGCCCGACGGCAAGAAACTCAGCAAGCGCCACGGCGCGGTCGGGGTCGAGGAATACCAGGCCATGGGCTATCCCGCCGCCGGAATGCGCAACTACCTTTGCCGGCTGGGCTGGTCGCATGGCGATGCCGAGTTCTTTACCGACGCGCAGGCCACGGAATGGTTCGATCTGACCGGGATCGGGCGCGCCCCGGCGCGGCTCGATTTCAAGAAGCTGGAGAACCTCTGTGGCCAGCATATCGCCGCCACCGCGGATGCTGCGCTGCTGCAAGAAATCGACGCTTATCTGGCGGCCTCCGGCCAGCCCGCCCTGGATGCGGCGCAGCAGGATCGCCTTGCCCGCGCCCTCTATTGCCTCAAGGAACGCGCGAAGACCTTTCCGGAATTGATTGAAAAGGCGCGGTTTGCCCTGGAATCTCGCCCGATCGTGCCGGACCAGGCGGCGGCAACGGCTCTTGATTCGGCATCCCGTGGCATTCTGAAGGAATTGACGCTGCGCCTGCAAAATGCTACTTGGCTTAAGCCGGAACTCGAGGCCACACTGACCGGGGTGGCGCACACCCGTGGCATTGGTTTCGGTGCGCTGGCGACCCCGCTCAGGGTGGCGCTGGCCGGGCGCACGGTCAGCCCGGGGATTTACGACATGATGCTGGTCATCGGTCAGGACGAGACGATCGCGCGGCTGAACGACGCAACGGCCTGACCGGCCGCGCGGCAAAGCAAAGGGACAGAAGATGGCAGAAAAAGCCAGGACCGCCACACTGAGCATTGACGACAAGGTGATCAAGCTGCCGATCCACGCGCCCACCGTCGGGCCGGATGTGGTCGATATCCGCAAGCTTTACGCCGATGGTGGCGTGTTCACCTATGACCCCGGCTTTACCTCGACCGCAGCCTGTGAAAGCGCCATCACCTACATCGACGGCGACAAGGGCGAACTGCTGCATCGCGGCTATCCGATCGACCAGCTGGCCGAGAAATCGCACTATCTCGAACTGTGTTTCCTGCTGCTTTACGGTGAGCTGCCGAACGCCAAGCAACTGACGGATTTCGAGACCCGGATCACCAACCACACCATGGTGCATGAACAGATGCACTATTTCTTCCGCGGCTTCCGGCGTGACAGCCACCCGATGGCGACCATGGTCGGCGTGGTCGGCGCGATGTCGGCGTTCTATCACGACAGCACCGACATCACGGACCCCTGGCAGCGCGAAGTGGCGGCGATCCGGCTTGTGGCCAAGCTGCCGACCATCGCCGCGATGGCCTACAAGTACTCGATCGGCCAGCCGTTCCAATACCCGCGCAACAGCCTCGATTACGCCGCGAACTTCCTGCACATGTGCTTTGCCGTGCCGTGCGAGGAATATGTCGTCAACAAGGTCGTGGCCAAGGCGCTGGACCGCATCATGATGCTGCACGCCGACCACGAGCAGAACGCCTCGACCTCGACGGTGCGGCTGGCGGGCTCGTCGGGGGCCAACCCGTTCGCCTGCATCGCCGCCGGAATTGCCTGCCTGTGGGGGCCAGCCCATGGCGGGGCCAACCAGGCGGCGCTGGAAATGCTGCGCGAGATCGGCTCGGTTGATCGCATCCCCGAATACATCGCCCGCGCCAAGGACAAGGATGATCCGTTCCGGCTGATGGGCTTTGGCCATAGGGTTTACAAGAATTTCGACCCCCGCGCCAAGGTGCTGAAGCAAAGCGCCGACGAAGTGCTTGATCTGATGGGGATCCACAACAATCCCACGCTTCAGGTCGCCAAGGAACTGGAGCGGATTGCGCGGGAAGACCCGTATTTCATCGAGAAGAAACTTTACCCGAACGTCGATTTCTACTCGGGCATCATCCTTGATGCGATTGGCTTTCCGACCTCGATGTTCACCCCGATCTTCGCGATCAGCCGGACCGTTGGCTGGATCGCGCAGTGGAAAGAAATGATTGCCGACCCGACCCAGAAGATCGGCCGCCCGCGCCAGCTTTACACCGGCGAGGCCAAGCGCGACTATACCGACCTGCGCCTGCGCTGAGACGGGGCCGCGCGCGCTCTTCCCTTCCTGTCGGTCGGTCATCGCGCGGGAGGGGGAGTAGCGAATAGGGCCTGAAGGCGCGCCGGAAGGCCCGCTGAGCGGTCGGCTAATCGCGACCGTCCAGCGTCAACAGCGCGCCATAGGTCTCGGGACGGCGGTCGCGATAGAGCCCCCAGCTTGCCCTCAGGTCAGCAATCGCAGCAAGATCGAGGGTCGCGGTCAGCACCTCTTCGCGCTCCCGGCTGGCGCTGGCCAGAACCTGGCCGGTGTGACCCGCGATGAAGGACGAGCCATAGAAGGTGACGGCGGTGCCGTCGGGTGCCGTTTCGGTGCCGATCCGGTTGGCGGCGACCACCGGCAGCATGTTGGCGGCGGCGTGGCCGCGCATCACCATCTGCCAATGGGGCTGGCTGTCATAACCGGGGCATGGCGGTTCCGAGCCGATCGCGGTGGGGTAGAGCAGCAGCTCGGCCCCCTTAAGCGCCATGGCGCGCGCCGCTTCGGGAAACCATTGATCCCAGCAGATCCCGACCCCGATCCGCCCGACCGCGGTCTCCCAGACCCGAAAGCCGCTGTCGCCGGGCGCGAAATAGTATTTCTCCTGATAGCCCGGCCCCTGCGGAATATGGCTTTTACGGTAAGTTCCCAGCACCCGACCATCGGCGTCGATCATCGCCACCGCGTTGAAACGCACCGGCCCGGCACGCTCGAAAAATGAGACCGGCAGCACCACCCCGAGCTCGCGCGCCAGCGCGGAAAAGCGGGCCAGCAGCGGGTGCCCGGACAGCGGCTGTGCCAGCGCCAGATATTCGGCGCGCTCGGTCAGGCAGAAATAGGGGGTGGCGAACAACTCCTGGATCAGCACCACCTGCGCCCCCTGCCCCGCCACGCGACGAATCAGCGACTCGGCGCGGTCGGCGTTGGCCGACAGATCCCAGCTGCAGGCGAATTGGGTGGTGGCGACGGTCAGCAAGGCCATGGCAGACTCCTTCGCCCCAGCCTGCACCGGTTTCGCGCCCGAGAAAACCCCCGGCAGGCTGCCGCGCCGGGGGCCAAGGGTCAGAGTTTCAGCGCCAGCACGGTGGCAATGGTCAGCGCGCCAAAGCCGTTGAAGCGGGTGTTGGTGGCGGCGGAATAGGCCCCCATGCCCTGGAACAGCACAAAGTCGCCCTCGGCGATGTCGCCCGGCAGCGCCACGTCGCCGGGCAGGCGATCGACCGAATCGCAGGTTGGGCCGAACACGATGCGCGGCTGGGTCGGGGCGCTGCGGCGGCTGCCGTCGGGGGCCAGCACCAGAATGCGGTCGATCACGCCGACCAGCGGCAGTTCCGCCAGCGCACCGTAAATCCCGTCGTTGAGGAACACATGCGCGCCATCGCGCACCGCCCGCACCCGGGTCGCGAGGGTGAAGGCATCGCCACACAATCCGCGCCCCGGTTCGCACACCAGCGCCGGGCAAGCCGCACCGAAGGCCTCGGTCGCAACCCGGTCGATCAGGGCGAAGGTAGCTTCAAGCGTCGGCACCACGCCGTGCAGGCGGTGGTTGGGAAAGCCGCCACCGACGTTGAGCCGGGCGATGGTGACGCCGGCGGTGGCCGCGATCTGGGCGGCGGCGCGGATATAGGCTTCCCAGGCGTGCGGGTCGGTGCACTGGGTGCCGGGGTGAAAGGTCAGCGACGGGATGAACCCGGCCGCCGCCACGGTTTGCAACAGCTGGACCGCCAGTTCCTCGGTTGCGCCGAACTTGGCCCCGAAATTGTAGGCCGCCCCCGCCACCGGCAGCTTGAAGCGCACTGAAATCTCGGTGCCGTCGCTGGGCACCAGCTCGATCAGCTTGGCCAGTTCCGAGGCGGAATCGACCGACCAGGATTTGACCCCCAACGCGACCGCCGCCGCGATCTCGGCGCGCGCGCGCACCGGGTTGTGGTAATGCACGGCGGCATCCGGGGCCAGACGGCGGATCAGTCGGATCTCGGCGACCGAGGCCACGTCAAAGCCACGCACCCCGGCGGCAGACAGGTTCTGCACCACCACTTCCTCCGGGTTCGATTTCACGGCATAGGTCACAAGACCCGGAAATCCATCAAGGAATCGCCGCGCCGTGGCCTGCAGGGTGGCGGGGCAAAAGAACAGCACGGGCGTTTCGGGCTCGACGACCCGCAGATATTCTTCCGGATTGGTCCAGATTGTTTTCGACAGTCCCATCGGCACATTCCTTCTTTAGCCAACAAGACGCAGACGCGTCCCGCCAAAGCGGGAGTGCGGCACCTGCGCGGTTTTTCAACCAGGCCAGGTGCGTATGAGCCGCCCTTTTCCTGAAAACGTGGAAAATGCATATGAGACACATTTCTACCAAACTGAATAGCTATAATGTAGTATAAGAACGTCATATCGACAAATCGTGCGGGTAATTCGATGGACGATCTTGATCGCAACATTCTCGGCGTGCTGGGCTCGGATGCAAGGATGTCGCTTGCGACGCTGGCGCGGCGGCTCAAGCTGGCGCGCTCGACGGTGCAGGCCCGGCTCGGGCGGCTCGAGACTTCGGGCGTGATCGCGGGCTATACCGTCCGGCTGGGCGAGGCGGCGCATCAGACGCGGCTGCACGCCAGCCTGCTGGCGAGCATCGCGCCGCGCAGCCAGGCGGCGGTGCTGGCCCGGCTCAAGATCATTGCCGAGGTCGAGCGGGTAATCACCACCGCAGGCCGGTTCGACCTGCTGGTGCAGGTGGCGGCGCCCTCGACCCAGGCGCTGGATCAGGCCCTCGACCAGATTGCGGCGATCAGCGGGGTCACCAGTGCCGAAAGTCTGGTGCATCTTTCGACCCGGATCGACCGTGCGGTATAGCAGCGCGATCAAGGTCACGGTTTCGTGCGCATGGCACGGTGAAAAACCGTTGCCAGCCTGCATGATCGCGCGCAGCCTTGACCGGTCGAAGATGTTTCACCCGGCTACTTGACCCCGGCTACTTGACCCCGGCTACTTGACGAGGAGGATTTGCCATGACCACCGCTCCGACCGGCACCCCCTGCTGGTATGAACTGACCACCTCTGATCCCGATGGCGCGCAGGAATTCTATGCGGCGGTGCTGGGCTGGACCATTGCGCCGGCCGCGAATCCGGGCATGGATTACCGACTCGCCAGCGCCGCAGGCGACATGGTGGCGGGCCTGTGGCGCCCCGACACCCCGATGCCGCCGTTCTGGATGGTCTATTTCACGGTCAATGATTGTGACGCCGCCGCCGCCGCAATCACGGCCGCCGGGGGCCGCGTGCACAAAGAGCCGGCCGACATTCCCGGCACCGGCCGCTTTGCCGTGGTGACCGACCCGCAGGGCGCAGTGTTCGGCCTTCTGCAAACGCTCGACGCCAAGGGCAACGCCTTTGACCAAAAGCAGGCGGGTCACGGCAACTGGCACGAGTTGATGACCGCCAACCCGACGGCCGCGATGGGGTTCTACGCCAAGCTGTTCGGCTGGCAACCTGGCACCATCATGGACATGGGTGCCATGGGCAGCTACGCGCTTTTTCGCCACGCGGATGCCGACGTCGGCGGCATGATGCGGCTTGCACCCGGCATGCCGGGGCCCGGGGTGCCGTTCTGGCTGCCCTATTTCGGCGTCGCAGGTATCGACGCCGCGGTGGCGCGTGTGGTCAACGCCGGCGGCAAGATTGTGAACGGCCCGCACGAGGTGCCGGGAGGCGCCTTCATCGCGGTAGCGACCGACGTGCACGGCGCCATGTTCGCCATGGTCGGGCCGAAGTAGAGCCGCACCGACCTTGCCTTCGGCCAGACGCAAGGCGACAAGGCGGGCGGCGAAAGGTGCCCGCCCCCCGCCTAGCGTTGCTAGCTGCCTACTTCTGCAACTCGGTCCAGATGGCGGTCTGATATTCCAGCGCCTTGCCGGTGCAGACCGTCACGAAGTGCCCGTTGGAGGCGAACTCGGCCGGCGTCACGATCTCGGGCGCGGTCTTCATGTCGTCGGGCATGAAGGCGTCCGAGCCACTGATGCCGTTGGCATAACGGGCAAAGGCCGACAGCATGGCGGCATTCTCGGGGGCCATGATGAAATCGAGAAACAGATAGGCGTTATCGACGTTCTTCGCGTCCTTGAGCAACACCACATTGTCCATCCACAGATCGAACCCCTCCTTCGGGTAGCCGTAAGCCACATCCGGGTTGGCCAGGCGCGATCGCATCGATGCGCCGTTCCAATCGACCGTCGCAGCGTAGTCGTTGTTGGTCATCTTCTCGACCGTGGAATAGTCCATCGCTATCCACTTGGGCTTGGCCGCCAGCAGCGCGTCGCGCACCTTCTTCATCACCTCGGCGTCTTCCGAGCAGATCTCGCCGCCCTCATACATCGTGGCCAGCGCCATCACGTCGCCCATTTCCGGGACCACGTTGATCTTGCCGGCGAGTTCGGCCGGTGGATCCATGAAGATCGCCGAGGTGTTGATGTCGCCGCCGTAAACCTTGGTGTTGACCGAAATCCCGGTCGAACCCCACTGCCACGGCACCGACCATTCGCGGCCCGCGTCCCAGGCCACGTCGCGCCATTCCGGGGCGATGTTCTTGTGGTTGGGCAGGCGGGCAAGATCAAGCTTCTGGATCAGCCCTTTCTCGGCGTAGATGCTGACAAACCCGGCCGAGGGCACCACCAGGTCAAAGCCCGAGGCCCCGGCCTCGATCTTGGCCAGCGCGGTGTCATTGCTGTCGAAATCGGTAATTGTGACCTTGACGCCGGTGGCGGCCTCGAATTTCGCGATCAGCTCGGGGCTGGTGTAGTTGCCCCAGTTGTAAAGGAACAACTCGCCCCCGGCACTGGCCAGCGTGGTGCTGGCCAGCAGCAGGGCAGTTGCGATCAGGGTCTTTCTCATCATCGTCCTCCTTGGTTGGTGGTAGGGTGGTCGGGTGTTCAATCCCGTTTCCGGCTGAGCAGAAAGAAGGCGCTGAGCAACACCAACGTCAGCGCGAGCAGGGCCGCCGAAATCGCGTTGACATCGGGCTTCATCGCCCGACGCAACTGGCCCATCATGTAGGTCGGCAGGGTGTCCTGACCGGGCGACTTGATGAATTCGGTGATCACCACATCATCAAGCGAGATCACGAACGCCAGCATCGCCCCGGCAAATACCGCAGGCATCAAGAGCGGCAGTGTCACCCGCCGGAGGGTCTGCCAGCGGCTGGCGTAAAGATCGGCGGCGGCGGTCTCCAGCGTCAGATCCATGCCCTCGAGCCGGGCCCGGATCGGCAGGTAGGCAAACGGGATGCAGAACGCCGAATGCGCGAGGATCAGATAGCCGAGGCCGCTGTAGCCGGTGGCCTTGCGGATCATGGCAAAGAAGATCAGCAGCGCCACCGCAGTCACGATCTCGGGCACCATCAGGGGCTGGTTGATCATGGCGTAGATCACGCTCTGGCCCCGCACCGCCTGCCGCCTTGTGGTGCCAAGGGCGGCCATCGTCGCCACCAGCGTCGCGATCAGCGCCGCCGCCGTCGCCACCACCAGCGAGGTCAGGGTGGCGTCCTTGACCTGCTGATTGCCCCAGGCCACGCCATACCAGCGCAGCGAGAACCCGCCCCATTGCGAGATGCTGTCCGAGCCGTTGAACGAATAGGCGACCAGGGTGGCGATCGGCGCGTAAAGCCCAAGAAACACGATCACCGCGATGGTGCCGAACCCCGGCAGGCGGGTCACAGAAAAGCTGCGGCGCGGGGGCAATGGGTCAGCCATCCTTGCGCTCATTGCTCAGGGTGCGCACGTAGATCAGCAGGGCGATCATCACCACCACCAGCAGCAGGATCGAGATCGCCGCCCCCAGCGGCCAGTTCCGGCCCTGCCCGAATTGCAGCTCGATGAAATTGCCGATCATCATCAGCTTGCCACCGCCCAGGATGCGCGGCGTCACATAAGCCCCGAGGCAAGGCACGAACACCAGAATCGACCCCGCCACGATCCCCGGCCTGATGATCGGCAGGATCACCCGGCGCAGCATCTGCACCCGACCCGCGTAAAGGTCGTAGCCGGCTTCCAGCAGCCGGGTATCGAACCGGTCGATCACCGCGTAAAGCGGCAGCACCATCAGCGGCAGATAGACATAGACCATGCCGATCAACACCGCGGTGTCGGTGTAGGTGATTTGCAACGGCGCCGCAATCAGCCCCAGCTTCAGCAGCACCGCGTTCAGCAGCCCCTCGTTGCGGATCACCTGATTGATCGCGAAGGTGCGGATCAAGAGGTTGGTCCAGAACGGGATGGTGATCAGGAAAAGCCAGATCGGTCGCGCCTTCGGCGGCCGGGTGGCGATGAACCAGGCGGTCGGAAAACCCACCGCAAAGGTGATGACGGTGGTCAGCAGCGACAGCTTGACCGAGCGCCAGAAGATTGTCAGGTGCGCATCCGCCAGCCGCAGGGTACCGTCGAAGATGTCGCGCGTGACCACGATCCCGGTCCAGCCGTCGAGCGAGAACCGCCATTCGACATTGCCGTATTGGCCGGGGCTCAGAAACGAATAGGCCAGCACGATGACCAGCGGCCCGGCGGCGCCAATGGTCAGCAGGATCAGCGCCGGGGCCGACAGCGCCCAGCCGTTGCGGGTGGCGGCGCTTCGGGCGCGATCCTCAAGGCCTGTCCCCCGCGCCGCCACCCCCTCAGTCCTCCAGCACTTGCACCGAACCGGGGGCCAGGATCAGGCCGACGCTGGCCCCCGCCTGCAACCCGGCGTCACCCGAGGCGGGACTCGCCAGCCGCGCCACGACCTCGCTGCCATCCGCCAGCGTCAGGTGACAATGGGTGTCGGTGCCGAAATAGACCCATGCGCGGACTTTCGCGGGCAGCGCCCCCGGCGCGTCGGCCGCCACCATGCGCACCTGCTCGGGGCGCACCGTGACGGTCACGGCACCACTGCGCCCGCGCAGATCGTCTGCCGCGATTTCGCCCCCCGCCGCGAGGCGCAGCCGCCCGCCTGCGATCTGCGCGGGCAAAAAGTTGCTTTCGCCGATGAAACCGGCCACGAAGCGGTTGGCCGGGCGGGTATAGATCTCGACCGGGCGACCGATTTGCAGGACCTGCCCCGCCCGCATCACCCCGATCCGGTCGCTCATGGTCAGGGCTTCTTCCTGATCGTGGGTCACAAACACGAAGGTGATGCCGGTTTCCGACTGAAGGCGCTTGAGTTCGACCTGCATTTCCTTGCGCAGCTTTAGATCAAGCGCCGACAGCGGTTCGTCGAGCAGCAGCACCGATGGTTGCGGTGCCAGCGCCCGCGCCAGCGCCACCCGCTGTTGCTGACCGCCCGAAAGCTGGGCGATCTTGCGGCTGGCAAATTCCTCCATCCGCACCAGCGCCAGCATCCGTTCGGTGGTGGCGGCAATCTCGGCACGCGGGCGGCGCAGCATTTCCAGCCCGAAGCCGATGTTCTGTGCCACCGAAAGATGCGGAAACAGGGCATAGCTCTGAAACACCGTGTTCACCGCACGCCGGTTGGGCGGCAGGGCGGTGATGTCGGCCCCGTTCAGCAATATCTGGCCCGAGGTCGGGGTCTCGAAACCGGCGATCAGGCGCAAGAGGGTGGTCTTGCCGCAGCCCGAGGGGCCAAGCAGGGTGAAGAACTCGCCCTTGTCGATCCGCACCGACACGTTGTCGAGCGCCCGGACCGCCGCCGCACCCTGCCCAAAGGTCTTGACCGCATCCCTGGCTTCAACCGCAACCTCGGCCAACCGCTCCCCCTTCGATTTCGCCCGGCCCCTGCGCCCTCACCTTTTCCGCCTTATCGTTTGCTTGCAAGTTCTTTTGCATGCAGCTTCGGGCGCCTGGCGGCCCAGGGGGCAGCGCGCTCGAGTTCGGCACAAAGTGCGATCAGCTCTTCGTCGGCGCCAAAGCGCGCGCCGAGATGGATGCCAATCGGCAGGCCGGTGGCACTGGTGCCAAGTGGCACCGAGGCGGCGGGCTGACCCGAGGCGTTGAAGATGGCACAGAATGGCGAATAGGCGAAAATGCCGTTGGGGCCCATGCGGTAGCCGAGGTAGTCTTCGCTGGTGTGGGCAAAGCGGCCGACCCGGGCGGGCGGCTCAGCCAGGGTGGCCGACAGCAGGATGTCGGGGCCGGTGCCGGTTTCGGGATCGAAGAATGCAGCCATCTGCCGCCCGAAGGCATGAATTTCGCCGACCGCCTGCAAATAGCGGGTCGGGTGCAGGGTCTGGGCGTAGGCATGGGCGCCGCGCCCCACCCCCTCGACCAGGTCGGCGCCGAGCGCGCGGCCCTTCAGGCCCGAGGTGATGCTCAGCGCGGTGCCGATCGCCACGATATCGGTCCAGGCGCGCATCATTTGCACCACATCGGCGTCAGGCCGCAAGGGGATCACGTGGTGGCCCAGGCTTTCGAGCAGCAAGGCCGCCTCGTGCACCGCCTTAAGGCAATCGGGGTGGATCGGCGTGCCGGTGAAGGTTGTGTCAACCAGCGCCACAAGCAGCCGCCGCGGCGGGCGGCTGATCGCGTCGGCATGGCTGCGCCGCAAGGGCGGGGCGCGGTAGGGGGCACCAAGGTCGGGCCCCTCGCAGGCGTCGAGCATCACCGCGGTGTCGCGCACCGAATGGGTCAGCACGCCGTCGATCGCCATCCCCGCCCAGCCCTCGCCCGCGTAAGGCCCGTCGGGCAGGCGCGCCCGGGTGGGCTTGAAGCCGAACAGCCCGCAGGATGACGCCGGGATGCGCACCGAGCCGCCGCCATCCGAACCATGGGCGAACGGCACGATCCCCGCCGCCACCGCCGCACCCGAACCACCCGATGACCCGCCCGAGGTGTGATCGGGATTCCATGGGTTGCGGGTGGGCGCGCCGTAAACCGCGGCCTCCGTCGCCGCTCCGATCCCGCCCTCGGGCGAGGTGGTGCGCCCAAAGGTCACCACGCCAGTGGTGCGCATCCGGGCAAAGATCGCGCTGTCGCGCTGGTAGCGGGTGTTGGCAAACAGACGCGAGCCGTTGTGACTGGGAAAATCCTTCGCCTCGCAGCCCAGATCCTTGATCAGGAACGGCACCCCGCGAAACGGCCCCTGCGGCAGGCCCCGCGCAATCGCGGCGCGCGCCACACCCTCCTGCATCAGCACAACCGCGTTCAGCGTGGGGTTCAGTTCGGCGACGGCGGCAAGGGCGGCATCCAGCAGTTCACCCGGACTGACCTCGCCCCGCGCGACCAGCGCGGCAAGATCGGTGGCATCGACCGCGGCAAACCTGTCCAGCATCGCATTCCCCATCTGGCTATCAAGACCCTTCGGCCCGCGGGCCGCCGCCGCATGTTGACGCGGACCCGGTCGCGGATCCAGCCTCTTTCGCCGCCGGGGTGTCGCAAACCGGCCATCGGGAAGATCGGACCGCGCCCGGTTCAATCGGCGCTGGCACCATTGGCCAGTAACGGCGTGAGCTCCTGGATCAGGGCCGTACGGGTGACCGGCTTTACGAGACAGCCGTCAAGCCCGAGGGCCCGCAGCCGCTCGCGCTCACACCCGCGCTCGCGTTAGCCGTCAGCGCCACCACCGGCACCCGGCCGGTGCTGCCGGGCAAGGCACGGATCGCGCGCAAGGCGGCCGGCCCGTCCACTTCGGGCGATTTCTGATCAACCAGCACCAGATCGACCGGCGCCTTGGCCAGCACCCGCAGTGCCCCGGCAACATCTGCGACTTCCAGCACCGACGCACCGAGAACACGCAGGCATTCGATCACCGCCAGCGCGCCCATGGATACATCGTCGATCACCAGAACACGCTTGTCGGACATCGGCATGGCAGACATCGCGACAGCTGGTGCGGGCAACTTGGCCCCGGCTGGCGGCAACGGTGCGGACAGCGTCAGAACGAAGTGGGTGCCTTCGCGTGCCGCCTCCGGGGCTGCGCCAGTCGCCTGCACCACCAGATCGCCCCCCATCTGCCGCGCCAGAGAGTGACAGATCGCAAGGCCAAGCACCGGCGCGTCGTCCGGTCGTGGTGCCGATTCCGCCGACGCGAAAGGCGCCACCAGCGCCCGATGCTGATCGGCGGTGATGCCGGGGTGGCTGACGGACACCTCGATCCGCAACTCTGGCGGCGCGTCCCGTCTTGCCGGCGCAGCGCTTGCCAGCACCCGGATGCTGCCCTTCGTGATATTCTTCGCGGCGTGCGACAAGAGATCCGACAAGCACTGGCGCAGGCGCTTCGGATCGAACATCGCGTGGCTCGGCAGGTCGCGTGCGAATTCGACAGCGAGATGCAACCCGGCGGTCTCGACATAGGGCGCGTAAAGCGCAAGGCTCGCTTCGATCTCGGCGCGCGTATCGCAGACCACCGGGAGGATCGTCATCCGACCATCCTGCAGCGCGGCCAGATCGAGAATGTCGTCGAGCACGGTTCCAAGGCCTTCGGCCTCGGCAATCAGCACCTGCAAGCGGTCGCGGCTGGCCTCGTAGCGGGAACTGTGCAGCTCGGCACGCGCCATCGCCACAATCACGTCCAGCGGCGCGCGCAGCTCCTGGCTCATCTGGCTTAGAAAACGCCCCTTCGCGGCGTTCGCGACCTGCGCCTCGGCACGCCCCGCGGCGATTTCGCTGTGTTTCGGCATGCAAAATTGACCCCCTTGGCGGGGTGATCGGCGTCCAATTTTGACCCCCCTCATGTTGTGTCAGACCGTCCGCTGTGGGGCAGCGGACGGAGGGGGAGTTGAAGCGAG
>Ga0172374_1000095_pt1 | contig 74619 bp, 73 predicted proteins | sample LakKiv3m_FD_114536 | JGI IMG/M metagenome (GOLD analysis project Ga0172374, IMG submission 114536) | Freshwater microbial communities from Kabuno Bay, South-Kivu, Congo - kab_092012_10.3m | ecosystem: Environmental > Aquatic > Freshwater > Lake | place: Democratic Republic of the Congo... | reverse complement strand
TTCCAGCGCGATCAGTGCTTCTTTCTTCTTGCGATCTTCAAATGAAGCAATCGCCTTGGCAACCTGCCCTGACAGCTCTTTCAGTTCCTTGAGCGACAGTTGGTTCAGATCAATTGACACGGGTTTGTCCTTTATCAGGGAATGGTGGTATTTGTTACCGGCATAATCGCACCAAGGCAATTAGATTTCTTGCCGAATGATCTTTGGCCTTGCCGCCGGTCCAGTCGCCGCCCGCAGGGCATTGCGCTATTTCGGGCTGCGTTTGGCCAGAATGCGTTGCAGGGTGCGGCGGTGCATGTTCAATCGCCTTGCGGTTTCGGATACATTACGCTCGCACATCTCGTGGATGCGCTGGATATGCTCCCACCGAACGCGATCGGCCGACATCGGGTTTTCGGGCGGCGGCGGCAGTGCTTCGCCGCGCGACAGCAGGGCCGAGACCACCTCTTTGGCATCCGCCGGTTTCGACAGATAGTCGATCGCGCCGATCTTGACCGCCGCCACCGCAGTCGCAATGGCACCATAGCCGGTCAGCACCACGATCCGGCAATCGGGCCGCCGCCCGCGCAAGATCTCGACCACATCCAGACCGTTGCCGTCTTCCAGCCGCAGATCAATCACCGCGTAAGCGGGCGGGCGGGCTTCGGCGATCGCTTTTCCGTGCGCCACGCTTTGCGCAACCTCGGGGGTAAAACCCCGCTTTTCCATGGCCTTGGCCAGACGCTTTACAAATTGCTCGTCGTCATCGACCAGCAACAGCGTCCGATCCGCACCTAGGTCGGCGTTCGATTCCTCAACCATCCCGGCTTTCCCCGTTCTGCGCTTGTCCTGAACCTAGGCCGTATGGGCGGCTGGGTCAAACCTAGATGGCGGGCGGCATCGCGCGCACGAAACAGGCAACGGTTTCGGCCATCGCTTCGGGGGTTGCGTCGCGTTTGAAGAATTCGGCGAACCCCACCCCCGGCAGCATCAGATAGGTAAAGGTCGAATGATCGACCAGATAATATTCTTCGTCCGGGTTTTGTGCCTTGTAATAGGTCTTGTAGGCCTGTGATACCGCCTTGATCTGCTGAGGTGTTCCGGTCAGCCCGATCATCCGCGGATGCAGGGCATCGGTAAAATCGGCCAATGCGGCAGGTGTGTCGCGCTTGGGGTCGATGGAAATAAAGACCGGCGTGACCTCGACCCCCATCATGTCGAGCAGATCCACCGCTTCGGCATTGCGGGCATTGTCCACCGGGCAGACATCGGGGCAAAAGGTATAGCCGAAATAGACCAGCGACGGCTTGGTCAGAACATCCTTGTCAGTCACCGCCGCGCCGGTCTCGTCGATCAAGCTGAACGGCCCGCCGATATCGGCGCCCGCCGGGCTGTTGTTGCGACAAGCGGCAAACAGGTCATTGGCGCCACGAAAGAAGGCAGCCCAGACCGATATCGCCACCACGGACACCGTCACGGCCAGCGCCAGCGCCGCATAAAGTCTTGTCATTGTCGTGTCACCTCGCCGGAATCGTTGCTATGGTCATCGGGCAACCTGATGGATTTGACAATGGCAAACCGTCCCCGACCACCCCTGCGACCCGAGATGAACCTGTCCGACTTCGGGCGCCTGTTGCGCGAAAGCCGAACCGACTGGCTGCGGCTGCGCACCCTGATCCTGCTGCGGTGGATGGCCATTACCGGCCAGATTTCGGCGGTTTTTCTGGCGCATTACGCCTTTCAGGTAAGCCTGCCGCAGGCGTTGTGCTACAGCGCCATCGGCATTCTGGTGCTTGCCAATCTGGTGTCGGTCTTCCTGTTTCCGGAAAACACCCGGCTGTCGGAGGGGCAGGCGCTGCTGACGCTGCTGTTCGATCTCGCGCAGCTCGGGGCGCTGCTTTATCTGACCGGCGGGACGAGCAACCCCTTCGCTTTGCTGGTGCTGGCACCGGTGACGGTTTCCGCCACCGCGCTTGATCTGCGCACCACCGTGGTGCTTGGCGCGGCCGCGATCGGCATCGTCACGCTGAATGAATTCTTTTACCTGCCCTTGCTGCTTGCCGATGGCACCACGCTGACGGTGCCTGCGCTGTTCGAGTTCGGCTTCTGGGCCGCGATCGTGGTCGGCGTCCTGTTTCTCGGGGTCTATTCGCGTCGGGTGGCAACCGAGATCCGCTCGATGTCGGACGCGCTGCTGGCCACCCAGATGGCGCTGGCGCGCGAGCAGAAGCTGACCGATCTGGGCGGGGTGGTGGCCGCGACCGCGCACGAACTGGGCACGCCGCTCGCCACCATCAAGCTGATCAGCAGCGAGTTGATCGACGAGCTTTCCGACCGGCCCGACCAATGCGAGGATGCCAGGCTGATCCGGGTTCAGGCCGACCGTTGCCGCGACATTCTGCGCTCGATGGGGCGGATGGGCAAGGACGACCGGCTGCTGCGCCAGGCCACCCTTGGCAGCGTGCTGCGCGAGGCCGCCGAGCCGCACCTCGATCGTGGCAAGCGCGTCATCTTTGATCTGCGCCCCGCCAGCGGTGGCGCGGCGCACGAGCCGGTCATCCGGCGCAGCCCCGAGGTCATTCATGGCCTGCGCAACCTGATCCAGAACGCGGTCGATTTTTCCCGCAGCGCGGTCTGGATCGACGCGGTGTGGGGTGGCTCGTCGATTCTGGTGCGGATCAGCGACGATGGCGATGGCTTTCCGGTGCAGGTGATCGGCCGGATTGGCGAGCCCTTCGTGCGCGACCGCCGCAGCGCCCAGGATCTGGCGCACCGACCGGAATACGAGGGCATGGGCCTGGGCCTGTTCATCGCCAAGACCCTGCTCGAGCGATCGGGCGCCGAGCTGACCTTTTCCAACGGCCTTGACCCGTTTCTGACGCGCGAGGAAAACCCCGAACGCTGCGGCGCGATCATCGAGCTGGTCTGGCCCGCCGAGCGCCTTGTTGCCCCCACCGATCAGCCACTGGGGGAAAATACCCCGATCAAGGTCTGATGCCGTATTGCTGCGTCACCGACGCCTCGCCGGCGTTTCTGTTAACGTGCCGTTAACAACTACACCCCAAGGTTGATTTACTAAATATTCACGACCTTTGGGGGGCCTGTGATGACGATCGATTGGACCTTGGGCCTAGAGCTGGTGATGGTGGCGGTAGCGGCGGCCGTCGCGGGCCTGCTGGCGCTGACGGCGATACAGGCCAAAGCCCGCCCGGCGCGGATCTTGGCCGACATGCAGGATGGCACCAGCTTTCTGTTCGACGGCCAGGCGCTGGTCGATGCCACCCCCGGGGCCAGGGCGCTGTTGTCGCTTGGTGCTGCCCGGGGCGCACCCTGGCAGCGCCTGGTGACCTATCTTGCGCCGCAGTTTCCCGATTTCGAGGCCCGGATTGCGGGCCTTTCCGGTGATGGCCGGCTGGCCATGGCCTCTCGGGAAGGCACGGCGCTGCCCCTGCTGCTTGAGGCCGAACTGCGCGGCGGCTTGACCCGGATCACCCTGCTTGATCCGGAAGAGCAAAGCCACGCGCCCGGGCCCGAAGCGCTGTCGCTGCGCGCCGCACAGACCGAGCTTGATCAGTTGCGCGATATCGTCCGGCGGGCACCGTTGCTGGTCTGGCGCGAGGACGCCCGCGGCAACGCAACCTGGGCCAACGCCGCCTACGTGGATGCCGTGACCCGGCGCCTTGAGCCGGGGCAAGACCTGAGTTGGCCCTTGCCGCACCTGTTCGAACCCACCGCCACCGCGCAAGGGGCGGCGGGGCAACGGCAGATGCTGGAACAACCTGACGCGCCGCCGCGTTGGTTCGATCTGATCGGTTTCAACGAAGGCGACGGGCGGTTGCTGTTCGGCCTGCCGGTCGATGCCGCGGTGCAGGCCGAGGGGGCGCTGCACGACTTCATGCAGACCCTGACCAAGACCTTCGCCCATCTGCCAATCGGGCTTGCGATCTTCGATCGTCAGCGCCAGCTTGCCCTGTTCAACCCGGCGCTGCTGGATCTGACCGGCTTGCAGCCCGATTTCCTGGCCTTGCGCCCCACCCTGTTCGCCTTTCTCGATGCCATGCGCGACGGCAACATGATTCCCGAACCCAAGGATTACCGATCCTGGCGCAGGCAGATGGCGGAGTTGGAAAAGTCGGCGACCTCAGGGCTATACGAGGAAACCTGGAGTCTGCCCTCGGGCCAGACCTACCGCGTGATCGGGCGCCCCCACCCCAATGGCGCGCTGGCGCTGATGTTCGAGGATATTTCGACCGAAATGTCGCGCACCCGGCGCTACCGCGCCGATCTCGAGCTGGATCAGGCGGTGGTGGATGCGCTGGACGAAGCGGTGGCGGTGTTTTCGCAATCGGGGCTGCTGGTGATGTCAAACGCCGCCTATGCCGCCCTTTGGGGGCATGATCCGGCGGCCACTCTGGGCGATGGCGGCATCGCCAGCCTCTGCGCCCACTGGCGCGAGCATAGCGCGCCGTCGCCGGTCTGGGACCAGGTCGAGGCGTTCGTGGCGAACCTCGGCGAGCGCAAGCCTTGGTGCAGCGCCGAGCGGCTGATCGACGGGCGGCTGGTCGAGTGTCGCCTGGCCCCGCTGCCGGGCGGGGCGACCCTGATCACCTTCCGCATCACCACGAAGGCGGTCGAGCATGCCCCGAAATTGGCGGGCGCAAAGCGCAGCAAGACGGCCTGACGGGGTTGCAGCGGGCAAGGGTGGCAGTCATGCTGGCGGTATGGTCAGTATCGCCACCGCGCCCTTGTTCCTACCCACACCCGAGGCGACCGCCCGGCTGGGTGCCTGGCTGGCCGCGCATTTGCGCCCGGGCGACGTGGTGCTGCTTGACGGGCCGATCGGCACGGGCAAGACCCACCTCGCGCGCGCCCTGATTCAAGCCCGCCTCGGCCGTATGGAGGATGTGCCCTCGCCCAGCTTCACCTTGTTGCAGACTTACGAGGACGGGCGCGGCGACATCTGGCACGCCGATCTTTACCGCCTGTCCCACCCCGACGAGGTGATCGAGCTGGGGCTCGAAGGCGCTTTTCAGACCGCGATCTGCCTGGTCGAATGGCCCGACCGACTGACGGGCCTGACCCCGCCCGACGCGCTTAGGCTGCGCCTGTCATACCACCACGACGGGCGGCTGGTGCGGATTTCCGGCGGGCGGCCAGAGTTGCGGGCGGCACTGGATCGCGACTGGCGGCATCATGCCTGACCGCGCGGCGCTTGCTCAAGCCTTTGCCGCCAGTGCCGGATGGGGCGCTGCCGCGTTGCGGCCGCTGGCGGGCGACGCCTCGGCAAGGCGCTACTTTCGCCTGACCCGGGGGGACAGCTCGGCGGTGCTGATGGACGCCCCACCCGGTCAAGGCGACAGCCCCGCCAGCTTTGTCACCATCGGCCGCCATCTGCTGGGTCTCGGCCTTTCGGCACCGCAAATTCTGGCCGAGGATCTGGCGCGCGGCTTCCTGCTGCTGGAAGACTTGGGCGACGGGCTTTTCGCGCGCCTGCTCCCCGGCGAGCTTGCGACCGAGACCCGGCTTTACGCCGCCGCGACCGATGTGTTGGTGCATCTGCAACAGCGCCCCGCCCCAAGCGCCCTGCCCGACCTTGCCCCCGCCGCCTGGGCCGACGCGGCAAGCCTGGCGTTGAGCTGCTACCGCTTTGCCATCACCGGCACCCGCGCCGATCCGACCACCTTTACCGCCACCCTGACCGCGTTGCTTGGCCGTTACGCCGATCAGCCGCGGGTCCTGATCCTGCGTGACTATCACGCCGAAAACCTGCTGTGGTTACCGCAGCGCGAGGGCTTGCGGCGGGTCGGGCTGATCGACTTTCAGCTTGGCCAGATGGGGCAGCCGGGCTACGATCTGGTGTCGCTATTGCAAGACGCCCGCCGCGACGTGCCCGCCGCCGTCGAGGCCGCGATGACGCGCCGTTTCATCGCCGCGACCGGTGCCACCGCCAGCGCGTTTGCCATCGCCCATGCCGTGCTTGGGGCGCAGCGCGCCTTGCGCATCCTCGGCGTCTTTGCCCGGCTGGGCGTGCGCGATGGCAAACCCGCCTACCTGCGCCTGATCCCGCGGGTGTGGGGCCAGTTGCAACGCAACCTCGAGCACCCGGCGCTGGCACCGCTGGCCGCGATCTGCCAGGATCTGCTGCCTGCCCCCACCCCCGCCCGGCTGGAAAGGATCGCTGCGCAATGCCGCCCTCACCCGCTGCCCTGATGCTGTTCGCGGCAGGCTTCGGCACCCGGATGGGCGCGCTGACAGCGAACTGCCCCAAGCCGCTGCTGCAGGTCGCCGGGCGTGCGCTGATCGACCATGCGCTGGCGCAGGCCGACGCGGCCGGGGTGGGCCGCAAGGTCGTCAACCTGCACTACCTGCCGGACCAGCTTGCTGCCCACCTTGCCCCACGCCGCGACATTGCCCTGTCATGGGAGCGCGAAGAAATTCTTGAAACCGGCGGCGGCTTGCGCGCGGCGCTGCCGCTGCTGGGCCCCAGCCCGGTGTTTACGCTCAACAGCGATGCGGTCTGGACCGGGGCCAACCCCCTTGGCGAGTTGCGCGCCGCCTGGGACGCGACGCGGATGGACGCCCTGCTGCTGCTGGCGCCCACCGGACGCGCCCTTGGCCACGTGGGCGGCGGCGATTTCGTGCTGGATGAGAGCGACCGGATCAGCCGCGCCGACAGGGCGACGGGGCTGGTTTATCTCGGCGCTCAGATCATCCGCACCGACGGGCTGGCCGCCACCCCGCAGCAGGCGTTTTCGCTTAACCTGCTGTGGGACCAGATGATTGCCGCGGGGCGCGCATTTGGCGTGGTGCATCAGGGTGGCTGGTGCGACGTGGGCCGCCCCGAAAACCTCGCATTGGCCGAGGCGATGCTGGCGCGCGACCATGTTTGAAGGCCCCGGCCCCCACCTTTTCGCCCTGCCGCCCGGCGCGGATTTTCCCGCCCTGCTGATCGCGGGGCTCAGGGCGCGCCTGCAAGGCCAGCCGCCCGAAGCGATGGCGCGAGTGCTGCTTTACGTCAACACCACCCGGATGCGGCGGCGGATTGTCGATCTTCTGACCGCCAGCGGGGCCGGATTTCTGCCCCGCATCCGGCTGGTCACCGACCTTGGCGAAGGGTTGGCGCTGCCCGGCTTTCCCGCCGCCATGCCCGCGCTGCGCCGACGACTGGAGCTGGCGCGCCTGGTGGCGGGGCTTCTGGACGCCCAGCCCGATCTGGCCCCGCGCGCCTCCTTGTTCAGACTGGCCGATAGCCTTGCCTCCCTGCTTGACGAGATGCAGGGCGAAGGGGTCAGCCCCGCCGCCATCGCGGCGCTTGATGTCTCGAACCACTCGGCGCACTGGCGGCGGACGCAGGATTTCATGGCGATCGTCTCGCCGTTCTTCCAGCCCGCCGAGGCCCCCGATCCGCTGGCGCTGCAACGCAGTCTGGTGGGCGCGCTGACCAGGCGGTGGGCGCACACCCCGCCACAAGGCCCGGTGATCGTGGCCGGATCAACCGGCTCGCGCGGCACAACCGCGCTGTTCATGCAGGCGGTGGCACGGCTGCCACAAGGCGCGCTGGTGCTGCCCGGTTTCGATTTCGATCTGCCGGGCGCGGTGTGGAAGAGCCTTGGCGACGCGCTGACTGCGGAGGATCATCCGCAATACCGCTTTCGCTGCCTGCTCGATGCGCTCGGGTGTGGCCCCGGCGAGGTGCGACCGTGGGTTGCGACTCCAGCCCCAAGCCCGGCGCGTAACAGACTGATTTCACTATCTTTGCGACCGGCCCCCGTCACCGACCAGTGGCTGACCGAGGGTCGACGGCTTGATGATCTCGATCAGGCGACCGCCAATATGACCCTGATCGAGGCCCCGACCCCGCGCGCCGAAGCGCTGGCGATTGCCCTGATCCTGCGCGCGGCCGCCGGGACCGGCCGGACCGCCGCCCTGATCGCGCCAGACCGCAACCTTGCCCGTCGGGTCACCGTGGCTCTCGAGCGCTGGGGCATCCTGCCCGACGATAGCGCCGGGCGACCGCTGGCGCTGTCGCCGCCGGGGCGGCTGTTGCGCCATGTGGCGGCGCTGTTCGGGCGGCGAATCACGTCCGAAGCGCTGCTGGCGGTACTGAAACATCCGCTGACCGCGGCCGGGGCGGGGCGGAGCGGCCACCTGCGCCTGACCCGCGCGTTCGAGCTCAAGCTGCGCCGCTATGGCCCGGCCTTCCCCTCGGTCAAGGCGCTGGCCGAATGGGCGGCGGCGCAGCGCGACCCGCTGGCACCGGCCTGGGCGGCATGGCTGGGGCAAGCGCTGGCGGGGGTCGAGGCGGTCGCCACCCGTCCGCTTGCCGACCACGTGGCCCGGCACCTTGCCCTGACCGAGACCCTGGCGCGCGGACCGGATGGCGCAGATGCCGGCATTCTCTGGCAGCAGAAATCCGGCGAGGCCGCGCTCGCGGTGATGCAGGAGTTGCAGCGCGAGGCCCCGCATGGCGGCAACCTGAGCGCGTTCGACTATCGCGACCTGTTCGATTCGGTGCTTGATCAGGGCACGGTGCGCGACGACGTTCTGGCCCATCCGCGGATCCTGATCTGGGGTTCGCTCGAGGCCCGCGTGCAGGGGGCGGATCTGGTGATCCTGGGCGGGCTCAACGATGGCGCCTGGCCGCAACTGCCGCCGCCCGACCCGTGGCTGAACCGGCAGATGCGGCTGCAAGCCGGGCTGCTGCTACCCGAGCGCCGGATCGGCCTTGCCGCGCATGACTATCAACAGGCGGTGGCCGCCGCCGACGTGGTGCTAAGCCGCGCCAGCCGCGATGCCGAGGCCGAAACCGTGCCGTCACGCTGGCTGAACCGGCTGACCAACCTGCTGGGCGGCCTGCCCGATCAGGGTGGCCCTGCCGCACTGGCGGCGATGCGGGCGCGGGGGGCGCGGTGGCTACGGCTGGCGGCGGCGCTCGAGACCCCGACGACGGCCATCCCACCCGCCCCCCGCCCCGCCCCGCGCCCGCCGGTTGCCGCCCGCCCCGCCACCCTGCCCGTCACTTCCATCAAGACCCTGATCCGCGACCCCTACGCGATTTATGCGCGCCATGTCTTGGGGCTGGAAAAGCTCGATCCCCTGCACCAGTCGCCCGACGCCCGATTGCGCGGCTCGGCGCTGCACACCATTCTCGAACGTTTTGTCAGGGAGCGCACGGTAACCGAAAGCCGTGCCGAGGCGCGCGCGCGCCTCATGGCAATCGCTGCGCAGGTGCTGGCAGTTGAGGCCCCCTGGCCCGCCGCGCGCGCGTTGTGGCAGGCCCGTCTTGCCCGCGCCGCCGATTTCTTTCTGACGGTCGATGCCGCCGACGGGGGCACCCCGCTGGCGCTGGAACAGCCCGGCAAGATAACGCTTGCGCCCCTGCCCTTCACCCTGACCGCGCGGCCCGACCGCATCGACACCCTGCCCGACGGGCGGCTGCATCTTCTTGATTACAAGACCGGCGCCCCGCCCACCGCTAAGGAACAGGCGCTATTCGACAAGCAATTGCTGCTCGAGGCCGCGATGGCCGAACGCGGGGCCTTCGCCCTTGCCGCGTGCAGGGTGGCGAAGGTCAGCTATGTCGGTCTGGGCACCAGCCCCAAGGTGGTAGCGACCGACATCACCGCCGAATTGCTGGCCGAGGTCTGGGCCGACCTGCATACGCTGATCACCCGCTACCAATCGTCCGAGCAAGGGTATCTGTCGCGCCGCGCCGTCTTGTCCGAACGCGAGGGCGGCGACTACGACCACCTTGCGCGCTATGGCGAGTGGGACCAGAGCGATTTGCCGCGACCCGAGGATGTGGGATGACCCGCGACGACGCCACTGCGCGGCAGGTTGAGGCCGCTGATCCGCGCCGCTCGACCTGGCTTGCCGCCAACGCCGGCTCGGGCAAGACCCGGGTACTGACCGACCGGGTGGCGCGGCTGTTGTTGCAGGGGGTCGATCCGGGGCGGATTCTGTGCCTGACCTATACCAAGGCCGCCGCATCCGAGATGCAGAACCGCCTGTTTCGCCGACTCGGCAGTTGGGCGATGCTGGAGGATGCCAGCCTGCGCGCGGCGCTGGTCGAGCTTGGGGTCGAAGGTGCCCTGGCCGACCCAACGCTGGCGGCGGCGCGGCGCCTGTTTGCCCGCGCGATCGAGACCCCGGGCGGCTTGCGGATCCAGACCATCCACAGCTTCTGCGCCGGTCTGTTGCGCCGCTTTCCGCTCGAGGCCGGGGTGTCGCCGCAGTTCACCGAGCTTGATGATCGCGCCGCCAGCCTGTTGCGCGATGAGATTCTCGATGAGCTGGGCGAGGCGGGCGCGCTCAACGATCTGGCGCGCGCCTATACCGGCGAGGATTTTGCGCGTCTGGCGCAAGAGGTGGCCGAGAACGGCGCGGCTTTTGCCGCACCTTTGTCGCTTGCCGAATGCCGCCTGCGGTTTGGCCTGCCCGCGGGGCTGACGACCGAGGGACTGCTTGCGCATGTATTTCAGGGCGGTGAGGGCGGTCTGCTGGCCTCGGTCAGCGCCGTGCTGGCAACCGGATCAAAGCAGGACATCAAGGCCGCCGACACCTTGCGCAGCGCGGCACCCCTGAAGCCGGATGCGGCTCTGTTACAGCTGTTAGAGACTGTTTTGCTGTTCGGTAAGGATTCCAATTCACCCTTCGCTGCCAAGATCGGCACGTTTCCGACCAAAACCACCCAAGCGCGACTCGGGGCGCTGCTGCCCCCCCTAGAAGATCTGATGCGTCGGGTCGAGGCCGCCCGCCCGCAGCGCCTGGCCCTTGCCGCTGCCGAGCGCACCCGGGTGATGCACGAATTTGCCGCCACTTTTCTGCCGCACTATGGCGCGCGCAAACTGGCCCGCGGGGCGCTTGATTTCGATGATCTGATCGCCCGCGCCAGGGCGCTGCTGACCGATCCTGGCGTGGCACAGTGGGTGCTGTTCCGGCTCGACGGCGGCATCGACCATATTCTGGTGGACGAGGCGCAGGACACCTCGCCCGACCAATGGCAGGTGATCCGGTTGCTGGCGCAGGAGTTCACCGCCGGGATCGGGGCGCGCGATGTCGCCCGCACCATCTTCGTGGTGGGCGACAAGAAGCAGTCGATCTATTCGTTCCAAGGCGCGGATGTGGCGGCGTTCGATGCCATGCAGGCACTGTTTCAGGCCCAACTGGCGGAAATCGACACGCCACTGCAAGGGCTTGAGCTGGAATATTCGTTCCGCTCGTCGCCCGCGATCCTGCGGCTGGTCGATCTGACCTTCGGCGACTCGGCGCTAAGCGAGGTTGGTGGCAAGGTGCACCACATCGCCTTCAATCAGGCCATGCCGGGGCAGGTGGAGTTGTGGCCGCCGATCCTGCCGCAGAGCGACCCCGAGCCTGAAAACTGGTTCGATCCGGTTGACCTTGCCAGCAGCGCGAACCCCGCAGTGGTGCTGGGCAAACAGGTGGCCGAACGCATCAAGGCGATGATCGACGGAGGGGTGCAAATCCCGACCGATACGGGGCCGCGCCCGGTTCATGCCGGGGATTTTCTGATCCTGGTGCGGCGACGCTCGGCGATTTTTGCCGCGATCATCCGTGCCTGCAAGGCGCTTGGCCTGCCGATCGCCGGGGCCGACCGCCTGAAGCTCGGGGCGGAACTGGCGGTCAAGGATCTCGCGTCACTGCTGGCCTTTCTGGCAACCCCTGACGACGATTTGGCCCTGGCCGAAGTGTTGCGCTCGCCGCTGCTGGGGTGGTCGGAAAAGCGGCTCTATACGCTGGCGCAGGGTCGCAATGGCACCCTCTGGGGCGCGCTCTTGCAAAGCAACGCGCCGGAGACCCAGGCGATCCTGCACGATCTGCGCGACCGCGCCGATTTCCTGCGTCCGTTCGATTTGATCGAGCGCGCGCTGACCCGCTTTGGTGGCCGACAAAAGTTGTTGGCGCGGCTGGGGGCCGAGGCCGAGGACGGTATTGACGAGTTGCTGAGCCAGGCGCTGGCCTATGAACGCAGCGAGGTGCCCAGCCTGACCGGCTTTCTGACCTGGCTGCAAACCGATGAGGTCGAGGTCAAGCGCCAGATGGATTCGGCCGGCCGGCGGATCCGCTTGATGACGGTGCACGGGGCCAAGGGGCTGGAAGCGCCGATCGTGATCCTGCCCGATACCGCCGACCACATACCCCGTGACCGCGCCGAGCTGGTGCGGCTGGCCGATGGCACCACGGTCTGGAAAGCCGGTGCCGAGCAGAACCCGCCCGCAACGCAGGCGGCGATTGATCTGCGCGCGGCCAAGGCGGCGGCGGAACGGCTGCGCCTGCTTTATGTGGCGATGACCCGGACGCAAAGCTGGCTGATCGTGGCGGCGGCAGGCAAGCTGGCCAAAGGCGACGCCTGGTATGACCTGATCCGGCAAGGGCTGGAAGCGGCCGGGGCAGCCCCGCGCCGGGAAGGCGGGCTGATCTACCGGCTGGGCGACTGGCCCGCGCCGCAACCCGGCCCGCCCCCCGATGCGGGCGGGCTCGAGCTGCTGCCCGACTGGGCGCTGCAACCGGCCCCGACCGCGCCGCATCCGCCGGTTGCCCTGTCGCCGTCAGACCTGGGGGGGGCCAAGGTGGTGCCGGGCGATCCGGGCGAGGGCGATCCGGACGCCCTGCTGCGCGGCACCCGGCTGCACCTGCTGTTCGAGCATCTGGCGGGGCAGGACCCGGCGCTGTGGCCCGCGCTTGCCGATTCGCTGCTGGGCGACAGCCCTGACAAACCCTCGCTGCTGGCCGAAGTTGCCGCGGTTCTGACCGCCCCGGATCTAGCATCGTTGTTTGCCGCCGAGGCCTTGACCGAAGTCGCGATTACAGCCGAACTGGATGGCCAGCGTCTTGTGGGCACCATCGACCGCCTGATCGTCGCACCCGACCGGGTGTTGGCGATCGACTACAAGTCGAACGCGCTGGTGCCCGCCACCTGCGCCGAGGTACCCGAAGGGCTGCGCCGCCAGATGCGCGGCTACGCGCTGGCGCTGGCGCAGATTTACCCTGACCGGCAGATCGATTGCGCCATCCTGTGGACCAAGACCGCGTGCCTGATGCCGCTGGCAGCCGTCTGATCACCCAAGCGTGAGCTCACGCGCCCGTGCATTGCCCTGCGCGGCAGCGCTGGCGATGGTCGGGCGAGCAGGAGGGTGGCATGAAAAGGTTGGCTCTGGGTCTGGTTGTCGGGCTGGTGGTCGGTCGTGCGGCATCATCTGAGAGCAACAAGCGATCCTGGCGGGCGGGTGCTTCTGGTGTGTCGAATCCGATTTCGAATCGGCGCCGGGGGTGATCGAGGTGGTGTCGGGCTACACCGGCGGCACCGTCGCCGATCGCAGCTACAAGCAGGTTGGCGGCGGCACAACCGGGCACCGCGAGGCGGTCGAAATCACCTTCGATGCGTCGCGGGTCAGCTACGCCGAGATCTTGCAGCTGTTCTTCCGCTCGATCGACCCGCTTGACGCCGAGGGGCAGTTTTGTGACCGCGGCGAGCCCTATCGCGCCGCGATCTTCGTCTCGGATCCGGCGCAGGAGCAAGCTGCCGTCGCCGGCAAAGCCGATGCCGAACGCGCCCTTGGCCGCAAGATGACAACGCCGACCCTGCCGGCATCCGCCTTCTGGCCAGCCGAGAGCCATCATCAGGATTACTAAAAGGGTCAGGACTACGTGCTGACCCGCGTCGGCCCGCAGCGCCAGGCCGATGGCTATCGTTATTACCGCAAGGCTTGCGGGCGCGATGTCCGGGTGCGCGAAATCTGGGGCGGAGAGGCCGCGTTTGCCAACCGGCACTGAGCCCGGCGCGCCGCCTCAGCCTACCTTGCACGCGGCCATTACCGCCATGTTCAGGATGTCGTTCACGGTCGAATTGGTGGCGCAGATCTGGATCGGTCGGCTGACGCCGGTCAGTATCGGCCCGATCACGGTGGCCCCCGCCATTTCCTGAATCAGCTTGACCGAGATCGAGGCCGAATGCCGCGCCGGCACCACCAGAATGTTGGCGGGCCCGGTCAGGCGGCAGAACGGATAGGCAACCATCGCATCGGGATTGAGAGCAACATCGACCGTCATTTCGCCGTCATACTCGAAATCGACGCTCAACCCGTCCAGAACCTTGGGGGCCCGGCTCATCTTGATCGCCCGTTCCGACACCGGATGACCGAAGGTCGAGAACGAAACGAACGCCACCCGCGGCTCAAGCCCCAGATCGCGCGCCACCCCCACCGCCTTGATCGCGATCACTGCCAGATCGTTCTCGTCAGGCCATTCATGCACCAGGGTGTCGGCCACCAGGACGATCCGGCCCTTGTGCAGCAGCGCGGTCACCCCCACCGCGCCGTCTTCGGCGGTAGCATCGAACACATGGTTGATCAGTTGCAGCACATAGGCCGATTTGCGCGTGGCCCCGGTCACCAACCCGTCGCCATGGCCATGGGCCAGCATCAGCGCCGAGAACACATGTCGGTCACGGGTGGCAAGGCGGTGAATGTCGCTGCGATCGAAGCCACGGCGCTGCAGCCGGTGATAGAGAAAATCCTTGTAGGCATCGAGATGCGGGGTGTTGGCGGCGTTCACCACCTCGATCTCGCCGACCGCTTCGCCGAGACCGGCGGCCTCGAGCTTTTCACGCACGTCGGCTTCGCGCCCTACCACCAGCGCCTTGCCCAGACCGGCGCGCTGATAGGCGACGGCGGCGCGCAACACGCGGGGGTCATCGCCTTCGGCAAAGATCATCCGCGCCTGCGCCGTCGTGGCCCGCGTGTGCAGCGCCTCAAGCATGCTGGCGGTCGGGTCCATCCGCGCCTTGAGATCCATCTCATAGGCGTGCAGATCGGCAATCGTATGGCGCGCCACGCCGCTTGCCATCCCGGCCTTGGCCACCGCCGGCGGGATCCGGTAGATCAGGCGCGGATCGAACGGCGTGGGCAGGATGTAATCGCGCCCGAACGACAGCTTGCGCCCGTAGGCCATGGCAACTTCATCGGGCACATCCTCTCGCGCCAGCGCCGCTATCGCATGGGCGCAGGCGATCTTCATCTCATCGTTGATGGCGCGCGCATGGATATCGAGCGCCCCGCGAAACAGGTAGGGAAAGCCCAGCACGTTGTTGACCTGATTGGGGTAATCGCTGCGTCCGGTGGCGACGATCGCATCCTCGCGCACGGCGCGGGCTTCTTCGGGCGTGATTTCGGGATCGGGGTTGGCCATGGCAAAGATGACCGGGTCTTTCGCCATGGTCGAAACCATCGCGGCGGTCACCGCCCCCTTGGCCGAAACCCCGAGAAAGACGTCCGCCCCCACCATCGCCTGTTCGAGGGTGCGCAGCGGGGTGTTGGCGGCGTGGGCCGATTTCCACTGGTTCATGCCCTCGGTGCGGCCCTGCCAGATCACCCCCTTAGTATCGCACATGATGCAGTTGTGGTGTTTCGCCCCCAGCCGCTTGATCAGATCAAGGCAGGCAATTCCAGCCGAGCCTGCCCCGTTAACCACAATGCGGCAATCGGCGATCTTCTTGCCCGTCAGCTCGAGCGCGTTCAGAAGTCCGGCCGAACAGATTACGGCGGTGCCGTGCTGATCGTCATGGAACACCGGGATGTCCATGATTTCCTTGAGCCGCTGCTCGATGATGAAGCATTCCGGGGCCTTGATGTCTTCCAGGTTGATGCCGCCGAACGCCGCCCCCATCAGCCGCACCGCCGCGATGATTTCATCGGGGTCTTCGCTGTCGAGCTCGATGTCGATGGCGTTGACATCGGCAAAACGCTTGAAAAGCACCGCCTTGCCTTCCATCACCGGCTTGGCGGCCAGCGCGCCCAGGTTGCCCATCCCGAGAATGGCGGTGCCATTGGTGACGATCGCTACCATGTTGCCCTTGATGGTATAGTCATAAATCTGCTCGGGATGATCGGCGATGGCTTGCACCGGCACCGCGACCCCGGGCGAGTAGGCCAGACTCAGATCACGCTGGGTTGCCATCCGGGTGGTTGCCACCACCTCGAACTTTCCGGGGCTCGGCTCCTTGTGATAAGCCAGCGCCTCATCCGGGGTGATCTTCATACTGGTCATCGGCCAACGTCCTTCCTGCAAGCCCCCAAGTCATAGCCCTGCCGCGTGCCCCTGCCAACAGCCTTGCACTTGCCGCTTTTCCCGGGCGAGGCAGTTTTGTAGGGTTGCGGCGGATCACAGGGAGATGCCGGTGACAGATGACCCGATCACGCCGATGATGGCGCAGTATCTGGCGATCAAGGCCCAGCACCGGGATGCCATCTTGTTTTTCCGGATGGGCGATTTCTACGAGATGTTTCAGGACGATGCGGTGGCCGCCGCGGCCGCGCTCGACATCGCGCTGACCAAGCGTGGCAAGCATCAGGGCCAGGATATCGCGATGTGCGGGGTGCCGGTGCTTGCCGCCGAGGGCTATCTGCTGACCCTGATCCGCAAGGGCTTTCGGGTGGCGATCGCCGAGCAGATGGAAGATCCGGCGGAGGCGCGCAAGCGCGGCGGGAAATCAGTGGTGCGGCGATCCGTGGTGCGCCTTGTCACCCCCGGCACTCTGACCGAAGAAAGCCTGCTCGAGCCCCGCCGCGCCAACTTTCTGGCCGCTTGGGCGTTGGTGCGCGAACAGGCGGCGCTGGCCTGGGCCGATATTTCCACCGGCGAATTCCGGGTGATGTCTTGCCCGATGACGCATCTGGCCCCGGAGCTGGCCCGGCTTGCGCCGCGCGAGGTGCTGCTATCCGAGGCCCATGTGGCGAATACGGGCAAAATAGTGACTGAATCCGGCGCGGCCGTGACCGTCTGCGCGCGCTCGGCCTTTGACAGCACCGGCGCCGAGCGCCGCTTGTGCGCGCTGTTCGGGGTGGCATCGCTGGCGGGTTTCGGCAGCTTTGATCGGGCTGGAGTGGCGGCGATGGGCGCGCTGGTCGATTATCTGGAGCTGACGCAGCGCGGCAAACTGCCGCTGCTGCACCCGCCACAAATCGAGGTCTCGGGCGAGGCGATGCAGATCGACGCCGCCACCAGGCGCAACCTGGAGATTACCACCGCCCTTTCGGGTGGGCGCGATGGGTCCTTGCTGGCGGCGGTCGATCGCACCGTGACTGCCGCTGGCGCGCGACTGCTTGAGCGGCGGCTTTCCAGTCCGTCGTGCAAGCTTCCGGTGATTGCGGAACGGCTGGCGGCCGTGTCTTTTCTGCTGGAACAGAGCCGCTTTCGCGAAAGCCTGCGCGATGGTCTGCGGCGCGTGCCCGATCTTGAGCGCGCGCTTTCGCGGATTGCCCTTGATCGTGGCGGGCCGCGCGATCTTGCCGCGATTCGGGCGGGCCTGAGCCAGGCCGAAGCAATTGCCAGTCGCATCCCGGCGGACGCGCCCGCCGCGATTGCCGTTGGCGCCAAAGCCCTTGTCGGTCATGGCACCCTGACCGATCTGCTGGAACGGGCGGTGGTTGCCGAGCCCCCGCTCGTGGCGCGCGACGGCGGCTTCATAACCGCAGGCTTTGATCCTGAACTGGATGAAACCCGGCGGCTGCGCGACGAAGGGCGCAGCGTGATCGCGGCGCTGCAAGCGGATTATGTTGCGCAAACCGGCATCCAGAGCCTCAAGATCAAGCACAACAACGTGCTGGGCTACTTCATCGAGACCCCCACCAGCCACGCCAGTCGGATGCTGGCGCCGCCCTTGAGCGAGACCTTTATCCACCGCCAGACCACGGCCGGTCAGGTGCGCTTTACCACCCTAAGTTTGTCGGCGCTGGAAACGCGTATCCTGAACGCGGGCAACCACTCGCTGGAGCTTGAAAAGCAGCACTATAGGGCGCTTATGGACGCAGTTCTGGCGCAATCGGGCGTGATTGGCGAGGCCGCAGCCGCCTTGACAGAGCTTGATGTGGTCGCGGGCTTTGCCGACATCGCGGCGTCCGAGAACTGGTGCGAGCCAATGGTCGATGACAGCCACGCGTTCGATGTCGTCGGTGGCCGCCATCCGGTGGTGGAGCACGCACTGCGGCGGCAGGGCGGCTCGCCATTTGTGGTCAATGATTGCTCGCTGACCCCTGGCCCGACTCCAGCGATCTGGCTGCTGACCGGGCCGAACATGTCGGGCAAATCGACCTTCCTGCGCCAGAATGCGCTGATCGCGCTGCTGGCGCAGGCGGGCAGTTTCGTGCCGGCGACGGCGGCTCATATCGGCTTGGTCGGTCAGCTTTTCAGCCGGGTCGGAGCGTCGGACGATCTGGCGCGCGGGCGCTCGACTTTCATGGTGGAAATGGTCGAAACCGCGGCCATCCTCAATCTGGCGGATGACCGGTCGCTGGTCATCCTCGATGAAATCGGGCGCGGCACCGCCACCTACGACGGCCTGTCGATCGCCTGGGCGACGCTTGAACACTTGCACGACGTGAACCGCTGCCGCGCCTTGTTCGCCACCCACTACCACGAGATGACCGCGCTGGCCGAGAAGCTGGCCGGGGTCGAAAACGCCACCGTAACGGTCAGGGAGTGGCAGGGCGACGTGATCTTTCTGCACGAGGTGCACAAAGGGGCCGCCGACCGCTCGTATGGCATTCAGGTGGCGCGCCTTGCCGGGCTGCCCGCAGGGGTCGTCGCGCGCGCCAAATTGGTGCTCGAGGCGCTTGAGGCCGGTGATCGCGAAGGCGGCGGGCATCCTCAGGCGCTGATCGACGATCTCCCGCTGTTTCGCGCCGCACCGCCCGCAAACGCGACTCCCACACCGCCCGCGAACCCGGTAGCGACACGCCTGCACTCCGTACAGCCCGACGAACTGACCCCGATCGAGGCGCTAAGGCTGATCTATGAACTGAAAGAGCTTGGCAAAAGCTGATCTGGTTTCCGCTTTCTTGCTGGCCGAAATACCCTCGAGGGGGAGGTCGCAAGGCCGTGGGGGGGCTGAAAGCCCCCCCTTTTCTTCAGGCGCCTGTCGCGTTGGACGAAACCCCGACCTGGGCCGGGCGCAGCAGGCGATCATGCAGCATGAAGCCCTCGGTCATCACCTGGATGATTTGCCCGGCTTTGGTGCCCGGCAGCGGGGCCTCGAACATCGCCTGATGGCGCTGGGGGTCGAACATTGCGCCGATCTCGGGCACGACCGGCGTGACGCCGTGCTTGGTCAGAACATTCAACAACTCGCGCATGGTCAGCTCGACCCCCTCGATGAGGGCCTTGGCCACGGCGCGTTGATCATCATTGGTCGAATCCAGCGCGCGCCGCAGGGCGTCGTAAACCGGCAGCAGATCGCGCGCGAGCCTTGAGCCGCCGTATTGCTCGGCCTCGCGGCGATCGCGCTCGCCACGCTTGCGGGCATTTTCGGCATCGGCCAGGGCGCGCGTGAAGCGATCGCGCAGCGCGTCGCGCTCGGCGCGCATCGCGTCCAGCTCGTCGCTGCCGACATAATCCTCGATCTCGTCTATGCCGGAATCTTCCGGTGCAAGCTGGTCCTGCGCCATGTCGTCTTTCCTTGTCTCAACCATTTGTCATCCCTTGCCGCGCTCGGAAATCATCCGACCCACGAGCTGCGCCGTGTAATCGACGATCGGGACGATGCGGCCATAGTTCAACCGCGTCGGACCAATCACACCGACGGCGCCGATGATCTTTCGATCAGCGTTCATATAGGGAGAGACCACCAAAGAGGAACCCGAAAGTGAAAAAAGCTTGTTCTCGGAGCCAATAAAAATGCGCACCCCTTCGCCGGTTTCGGCCAGTTCCAGGAATTCGGCGATGTCGCGGGTGCGTTCCAGATCGTCAAACAGGCTGCGGATGCGCTCGAGATCCTGCGCCTCGGCGCCGCCTTCCAGCAGATTGGCGCGCCCGCGCACGATCAGGCGCTCGCTTTGCTCGCCGGCGTTTTCCCACAGCGCCAAGCCGCTTTCGACCAGCGTGCGCGCCAGCGCATCGATTTCCTGCCGCCGGTTGGCAATCTCGTGCCCCACGGTCTGGCGCAGATCGGCCAGGGTCTTGCCCTCGGCCAGCGCATTGAGAAAATTCGCGGCCTCCCGCATCGACGCAGGGGTCTGGCCGGGCGGCGGCGTAAAGACGCGATTCTCGACATGGCCATCGGCAAACACCAGCACCACCAGGGCGCGGTCTTGCCCGAGACTGACAAAGTCGAGATGCCGGATCGGCGAATCATGTTTCGGGGCCAGCACCAGACTGGCACCGCAGGTGATGCCCGACAGCACCGCCCCGATTCGGTCAAGCCGGGTCGCGACATCGCGGTCATTTCCGCCCAGGGTTGCGTCAATCTTTTCGCGGTCGGCCTCGGCCACGGTCCCGACCTCGAGCAGCCCATCGACAAACATCCGCAAGCCCAGTTGGGTTGGAATACGCCCGGCCGAGACGTGCGGGCTGTCGAGCAGACCGAGAAATTCGAGATCCTGCATCACGTTGCGGATGGTGGCCGCGCTGATGTGCTCGGGAAAGCTGCGGGTCAGGGTACGCGATCCGACCGGTTCACCCGAGGCCAGATAGCCCTCGACCACACGGCGAAACACCTCGCGCGAACGCTCGGTCATTTCCCTGAGAATTTTCTGGCCGTCTGACATCGCTGCTCACCCGGGGCCGGCAACATTAATGACTGAGCGGGTCCAAGGTCAATGACACTTGCATCCCGTAGGTCAAGATGGGTATCTGGCCGCAATCAGTGAAGAGGAAAATGCGATGCGCCCGTCAGGCCGACACCTAAGCCAAATGCGCCCGATTTCGATCGAGGTCGGGGTGATGAAACACGCCGAAGGATCGTGTCTGATCCGGATGGGGGAAACCCACGTGCTGTGTTCGGCTTCGATCGAGGACCGCGCCCCATCGTTCCTGAAGAATACGGGGTTGGGTTGGGTTACAGCGGAATACGGCATGTTGCCGCGCGCCACCAACAGCCGCAACAAGCGCGAGGCGGCGGTCGGCAAGCAGACCGGACGGACGCAAGAGATTCAGCGCCTGATCGGGCGGGCGTTGCGGGCCGGGGTCGATCGCTCCGGACTTGGCGAGCGCCAGATCGTGATCGACTGCGACGTGCTGCAAGCCGATGGTGGCACCCGCTGCGCCGCGATCACCGGTGGCTGGGTAGCGCTGCGCCTGGCGGTGAACAAGCTGCTGAAATCCGGCATGATCACCTCGAATCCGATTGTTGACCATGTCGCCGCCGTGTCGTGCGGGATTTATGCCGGCCAGCCGGTGCTTGACCTCGATTATGCCGAGGATTCGGCGGCGGGGACCGATGGCAATTTCATTCTGACCGGGAAAGGGCGGCTGATCGAAGTGCAGCTGTCGGCGGAAGGGGCCACCTTTTCGCGCGCCGAGATGAGCGAGTTGCTTGATCTGGCCGAGGCGGGGGCCGCAGCACTAGTGGCGGCCCAGCAATCGGCGCTGGCGGGGTGATGCGCAAGTTCTTGGGCAGCAGGCTGCTGGTTGCGACCCACAACCCTGGTAAGCTTGAGGAAATCGGCAAGCTGCTGGACCCGTTTGGAGTCAGCATCGTATCAGCAGGCGAGATGGGTCTCGCCGAACCCGCCGAGACCGAAGACAGTTTTCTCGGCAACGCCCGAATCAAGGCGCATTTTGCTGCCAAAGCGACCGGGTTGCCCGCGCTCGCCGATGATTCCGGGATTTCGATCGACGCCCTGGGGGGTGCGCCGGGGGTCTATACGGCCGATTGGGCGGAAACGCCGTCCGGGCGGGACTTTGTGATGGCGATGACCCGGACCTGGGCTGAACTGGAGGCAGTTGCCGCCCCTTTGCCGCGCCGGGCGCAATTTCGCTGCACCCTGGTGCTGGCCTGGCCGGATGGCCACGACGAGGTGTTTGAAGGCATGATGCCGGGGCAGGTGGTCTGGCCGATGCGCGGCGATCAGGGCCACGGCTACGACCCGATCTTTCAGCCCGACGGCTTTGCTGTAACCTTCGGCGAGATGGGCCGTTCGCAGAAGAACCAGATCAGCCACCGGGCCGATGCTTTTCGCAAACTGGTAGCGGGGTGTTTCACGTGAAACGTATCTCGACCGGCTCGCCGTTCGAGGCGACGATGGGTTACAGCCGTGCCGTGGTCAAGGGCGGCTGGTGCTTCGTGTCGGGCGTAACCGGCTACGATTATGCCACCATGACCATGCCCGACGGCATCGCGGCGCAGGCGCAGAACTGTTTTGCCACCATCGCCAGTGTGTTGCAGCAGGCGGGCTTTGCCATGGCCGACATCGTGCGGGTGCACTACACGGTGGTTGACGCGGGGTTGGTCGAGGCACTGGTGCCGGAACTGGGGACGGCGCTGGGCGCGATCCGGCCCGCGGCGACCATGGTGATTGCGGGGCTGATCCGCCCCGAAATGTTGGTCGAGATCGAAGTCACCGCGTTCAAGGGTTGATGCCGGAGGAGCTGATGCAGGACTGGCGGCACGGCGGATTCGGGCTTTACCTGCACTGGCCGTTTTGTCAGTCGAAATGCCCTTATTGCGATTTCAACAGCCACGTCGCGGCCCGGATTGATCAGCCACGCTGGCAACGGGCCTATCTGGCCGAGATCGACCGGGTCGGCTGTGAGACCGCCGGACGGGTGCTGAATTCGGTGTTTTTCGGCGGCGGCACCCCGTCGCTGATGGAGCCCGATCTGGTGGCCGCGATTCTGGCGCGGGTGCGCGAAACCTGGCGCTTGGCCAATGATTGCGAAATCACTCTCGAGGCCAATCCTGGCTCGGTCGAAGCGGGGCGCTTCCGCGGCTATCATGACGCCGGGGTCAACCGGGTCTCATTGGGGATTCAGGCGCTCAACGATACGGATCTGCGTCGGCTGGGGCGACGGCACACAGTCGGTGATGCTCGCGCAGCGATCGATGTGGCACGCGCTACCTTCGATCGGATCAGCTTTGATCTGATCTACGCGCGCCAGGACCAAACACTGGCGCAGTGGCGCGACGAGCTGCAGGTGGCGCTGGCAATGGCGACCGATCACCTGTCGCTCTATCACCTGACGGTCGAAGAAGGTACCGTTTTCGGTGACCGGCTGGCGCGCGGCATGTTGCGCGGGCTGCCGGGCGACGACCTTGCCGCCGATTTCTATTCCGTGACCCAAGAGCTGTGCGAAGCGGCGGGCCTGCCCGCCTACGAGGTTTCGAACCACGCGCGACCGGGAGCCGAATCGCGCCATAACCTGATCTACTGGCGCTGCGGGGATTATGCCGGAATCGGGCCTGGCGCGCATGGCCGACTGACGTTGAACGGCAAAAGGCGGGCGACCGAAGCGCCAAGAATGCCCGAGCTATGGTTGGCATTGGTTGAAGCCGGGGGTTGCGGCGAATCGGTGCACGACGTGATGGCCTCGGACGATCAGGCGCTGGAATACCTGATGATGGCGTTGCGATTGCGCGAGGGCATGTCGGCATCGCGTTTTGCCAGCCTTGCCGGGAGAAAAGTAAATCCTAACAGATTGGCGGGAATGGTTGAAATTGGCATGTTAGAGACACATAGAGACCAGATTATTGCCACGCCAAGCGGCCGGATGGTGTTGAATTCGGTGCTTGCCGAACTGGCGGCAGACTAGGCCGTGCCGGTGTTCTGGCTGGTCTTCGGCTTGATTGCGCTGGCGCTGGCGGTGGTGGGTATCGTCACTCCGTTGCTTCCCACGGTGCCATTCCTGTTGTTGGCAGCGTTCGGCTTTTCGCGCTCATCCAAGCGGCTGCATCACTGGCTGCTGGGGCATCCCGTTCTGGGGCGGCCGATTGCTGATTGGCAGGGCCGCGGCGTTATCCGGCGGCGGGCCAAATGGCTGGCCAGCGGCTCGATGCTGGGGGCGCTGATCCTGTCGGTTGCCTTCGGTCTGCGCCCGGTTCTGCTGGTCGCTCAGTTAGTGGCGCTGTGCTTGGTCGCGCTGTTCATATGGACCCGTCCCGAGGCATGACCGACAGCACCCGGCACAGATTATCGAGATCATCGAGAGTGTTGTAGCGAATTGTGATGGTGCCGGACTCGCCACCAGGCTCATGGTTGATGCTGACCGACATGCCGAGATTAGCCGCAAGATCGGCCTCCAGGGCGCGGGTGTCCGCATCCTTTTCGTGCGGGTCACGGTGGCGGCGGGCCAAGCCCTGCGCACTCGGTTTGATGGCCCTTGCCAGGGCTTCGGTCTCGCGCACCGATAGCCCGCGCGCGATCACCTTCCGGGCCAGATCCGACGCATCGGGCGAGGTGATTAGGGCCCGAGCGTGCCCCGCCGTCAGCTTGCCGTCGCGCACCAAGGCCTGAACATCTTCGGGAAGGTTGAGCAAGCGCAACAGATTGGCGATGTGGCTGCGGCTTTTCGACAGGGCCTCGGCCAGCTTTTCCTGAGTGTGACCAAAACGCTCCATCAACTGGCGAAATCCGTCTGCCTCTTCAATAGCATTCAAATCGGCGCGCTGGATGTTTTCGATAATCGCCACTTCGAGCACTTCGGAATCGTCGAAATCCCGCACCAGCACTGGCAGTTCATGCAGTTGGGTCAGCTGCGCCGCCCGCCAGCGCCGTTCGCCCGCGACGATTTCGAAGCTGTCCGACCCCGCCACCGGCCGGACGATCAGGGGTTGCAGCACACCGCGCTGACGGATCGAGGCGGCCAGATCCTCGAGCGCCTCGGTTGAAAAATCGCGTCTCGGCTGTTGGGGGTTGGGGGTCAGCTTTTCAATCGCGACCAGACGATCGCTGCGGCGTGCTGGGGTGCGGCCATCATCGGTCTCGGGCGGTCTGACTTCGAGATTGATGTCAGCCATCAGGGCCGAAAGCCCGCGCCCCAAGCCCCGCCGTTCGGGTTTCCTATCCATCAGAGCGTTTCCTTTTGTTGCCCCGTCGCTATGCCATGGCGCGCGGCGATCTCCAGGGCCAGGGATCGATAGGCCACGCTTCCACGCGAGGTCGTATCGTAATCCAACACCGATAAGGCATGGGACGGCGCTTCGCTGACCCGGACATTGCGCGGGATCACTGTCTTGAACACCAGATCGCCGAGGTTCTGGCGCGCATCGTTCTCGACCTGTTGGGAAAGGTTGTTGCGGCCGTCATACATGGTCAGCAGGACGCCCTCGATCCGCAACTCGGCGTTGACCGTCTGGCGCACCTCGCGGATCGACAACATCAACTGCGACAGGCCCTCGAGTGCGAAGAATTCGCTTTGCAGCGGCACCAGCACCGAATGACAGGCCACCAGCGCGTTCACCGTCAACAGACTGAGCGACGGCGGGCAATCGATCAGGATAAAATCGAAGGCAAAGGCATCCATGGCCGGTTGACGCAAGGAATCGTGCAGCAGAAAGCTGCGCTTTTCATTCGCGACCAGGTCCATGTCAGCCGACGCAAGATCGGAGTTAGACGGACAGATCGATAGCCGTTCGATTTTCGTGGGCCGAATCACATCAGCCAGCGCCGCCTCATCGAGTAAAAGATTGTAGGTTGTCAGCTTGCGCATGGCGGCGTCGATACCGAGGCCGGTCGAGGCATTGCCTTGGGGATCAAGATCGACAAGCAGGATGTGCCCGCCCAGTTCGGCCATGCCTGCTGCAAGGTTGATTGCCGTCGTGGTCTTGCCGACACCACCCTTCTGATTGGCGATCGCTATGATTCGCGGCTGATGGCGGCGGGTCGGGTCAAACATGAGACAAGTCTTTCACTTGCAGAATGGCAGCAGCTGGGTCGGTTTTGCTTGGTGTAGCCGATAGTTCGAATAGCCAGTGTTTTCTGGCATCCTCGACCTCGGTACGATAGGTTGCGCCCTTGAGAAACAATGAAATACCCTTGGGCGAAAGGTGGCGGTGAGCGAAGCCGAGCAGGGTGTCGAGCGGCGCCAGGGCGCGCGCAGAAACCACGTCAGCGCCAAGACGCGCGCTGCTTTCGATACGCTCCGCGATCACTTGCACATCAAGCTCGAGGCTGCGGCTGGCCTGACGAAGAAATTCCGCCTTTCGCTGATCGGATTCGACCAAGGTCATCCTCATTTCCGGCCCTAGTTCCGCAGCAAGGATGGCCACGACTAGTCCGGGAAAGCCACCGCCACTGCCAAGATCGGCCCAATGCCGGATTGTGGCAGGTGCCAGATCATAAATCTGCGCCGAATCAAGAATATGGCGATTCCATGCGTCGATTGCCGATGCTCGTGACACAAGATTGATCGCCGAATTCCATTTCGTTAGCAGTGAAACCAGCCGCTCAAGGCGCTCGATTGTTCCACGTGAAACATCATGATGTGCGAGGACATTGCCGGTATCGCGGGTCATCCGACAGCCTTGTCTCGACGCTGGCGGCGAAGTCTTGCAAGAATAAGGGTCAATGCTGTCGGCGTCATCCCTTCGATCCGCCCCGCCTGCAACATGTTCACCGGCTTGGACTTGGTCAGCTTCGCCTTGAGTTCGGCTGAAAGGCTTGCCAGAGCCGCATAGTCGAAGCCGTCAGGAATTTCCACGAGCTCATCGCGCCGCAAGGCGTCGACATCCGATTTTTGGCGATCGCCGTAGGGCGCATAAAGTGCATCGCGCCAGATCTGGACCTGCAAATCAGGCTCCAAAGCGCCAAATTCCGGGCAAATGGCCCCGACAGAATGGATAGATGCGTCCGGAAAAGCCAAGACGGAAAGCGCGGATCGCCAAACGCCGTCGTGACTGATCGTGATCCCCATGCCGCTAATCGCCTTTGGCTGAAGCCAAAGGTCACTCAAGACCGACTTGCAGCGCACCAACTTTTCCTGCTTGGCCTCGAATATCGCGGCGCGCTGCTGCGCGACACAGCCCAGACGCATCCCGATTGGCGTCAGCCGCTGGTCCGCATTGTCAGCGCGCAGCGTCAGGCGAAATTCCGCACGTGATGTGAACATGCGATAAGGCTCAGTCGCGCCGCGGCTTAGAAGGTCATCAAGCATGACCCCGATATAGCTTTCGGAACGACTGAACAGGATCGGCGGGCGATCGGTCGCGGCCAGCGCGGCATTAAGCCCCGCCACCAGCCCTTGGGCGGCCGCCTCTTCGTAACCCGTGGTGCCATTGATCTGGCCCGCGAAGTACAGGCCGGATAGCGCTTTCACTTCCAGCGTGGGGCGCAATCCGCGTGGATCAAAGAAATCATACTCGATAGCATAGCCCGGCTGCATGACGCGGGCGGCCTCTAACCCCGCGATCGACTGAACGTAGGCTACCTGCACATCAGCGGGCAACGAGGTAGAAATCCCGTTTGGATAGACGGTTGTATCGTCAAGCCCTTCGGGCTCAAGAAAAACCTGATGCGCGGCCTTGTCGCCAAAACGAACCACCTTGTCTTCGATCGACGGGCAATAACGTGGCCCGACACCCTCGATATGGCCCCCATACATCGCCGAGCGCGACAGGTTTTGTCGCACAATATCGTGCGTCTTCAAGTTCGTGTGGGTGATTCCGCATACCACCTGCTTCACGAACGGCTTGCGGTTCAGAAAGGAAAACAGCACCGGCTCCTTATCGCCTTCCTGAACCTCCAGCCCACGCCAATCGATGGTGGTTCCGTCAAGCCGCGGCGGTGTGCCCGTCTTCAATCGCCCTCTTTCAAGCCCCAGATCACCCAGGCGATCCGCCAGCCGCACCGACGCGACATCACCCGCCCGGCCCCCCGAGTGACTAGTGTCGCCGATGTGAATCCGGCCATTGAGAAAGGTTCCCGCCGTAAGAATGATCGACCTTGCCAGTATCTCGGATCCGTCGGCCACAACCACACCATATACCGCTCCCGACTCTACCAGCAGGTCAACCACCTCGCCCTCGAAGATTGTCAGGCGCTCCTGCATCGCAACCGCACGCTGCATTGCCGTGCGATAAAGGCTGCGGTCTGCTTGCGCCCGCGGGCCCTGCACGGCCGGCCCCTTGCGACGGTTCAGCAAACGAAACTGAATCCCCGCCTGATCCGCAACACGGCCCATCAAGCCATCGAGAGCATCTATCTCTCGGACCAGATGCCCCTTGCCCAAACCGCCGATGGCCGGGTTGCACGACATTACGCCGATGCCAGTTTTCTTCAGTGTTATCAGCGCTGTCGTCGCCCCAAGCCGGGCCGATGCCGCCGCCGCCTCCACGCCGGAATGGCCTCCTCCGATCACCAGGACATCAAAGTGTTTCACGTAAAACAGCCTCACTTGCCGATACAGAAACTGGCAAAAATCTCGTCCAGCAGCCTTTCCACATCAACCCGCCCAACCAGCGAGTCCAGCGCGCGGATCGCGCGATGAAGTTCCTCCGCCGCCAGCTCCACCCGCGCCGCCTTACCTATTACCTCAGCCCGCGCCGATTCCATAGCCCCGATCGCCGTCACGATAGCCAGCCGATGGCGCTCGCGCGTCACCGTTCCCGCCAGTCCGCTTCGCGCCACCAGCCGCTCTGCAATGGCCGCCACCAGAGCATCCAACCCCTCGCCGGTAAGGGCCGAGACCCGCAGCCCGTTTCCCGCCCGGATATCGCATTTTGCCAGAACGATGATATCGTCCGGCGTCGGTTCGATCCCGGCAATAGCCTCGTCGCCATCTGGCAACAACACCCGCAAATCCGCCATCGCCGCCCGCGCCCGCGCCCGGCTGATCCCGATTTCCTCAACCCGGTCCACCGTTTCACGCAGCCCGGCGGTATCAAGCAGCGTCACCGGCAGTCCTTCAAGCACCATCCGAACCTCGATCACATCGCGCGTGGTGCCTGCAACCTCAGACGTAATCGCTGCCTCTCGCCCCGCCAAAGCATTCAACAAACTTGATTTTCCGACATTTGGCGGACCCACGATCGCAACCTCGAAGCCGTCACGGATGCGCTCTGCCATGCGCGCGCCGTCGGCCTCATGGCGCAGACTGGCCAGCAGACCATCCAGCAACCGCAGCACTTCGGGTGTCACATCGACCGGCACATCCTCGTCGGCAAAGTCAATGGTCGCCTCAAGCAGCGCCGCCGCGCGGATCAGATCGTGCCGCCAGCCATCGCAAAGCACGCCGACAGCTCCCGACAGCACCCGCAGCGCCTGCCGTCGCTGCGCCTCAGTCTCGGAATCGATCAGATCAGCCAGCCCCTCGATCTGCGCCAGATCAAGCCGACCATTCTCGAGAGCACGCCGGGTGAACTCACCGGGATGCGCCAGCCGCAGCCCCTCCTGCTCGCCCAGCGCCCGCAATACCGCAGCCACGGTTGCAACACTGCCGTGCAGATGCAGCTCTGCCATGGCCTCGCCGGTATAGCTGGCGCCGGCGGCAAACAGCAGGATCAGCCCTTGGTCAAGAACGCCGCCGCGCCACCTGAGCTTGCGCAGAACCGCCCGGCGCGGCTCCGGCAACCGCCCGGCCATCGCCGCGACCGCCAGGTGCGCTTTCGGGCCAGACAGCCGCACCACCGCAAGCCCCGCCTTGCCGCGCGCCGTGGCAGCGGCATAAATCGTATCCATGATTGCACAAACCTCTGATCCGGAGCGCTTTCAGGTGTTCATGGAATCGAAGAACTCGGCGTTTGACTTGGTCTGCTTCAACTTGGAGATCAAGAACTCGATCGCATCCGTGGTTCCCATCGGCGTCAAAATCCGGCGCAGCACATAGGTCTTTGCCAGATCGGTCTTGTCCACCAGCAGTTCTTCCTTGCGGGTGCCGGATTTCAGGATATCCATCGCCGGGAATACCCGTTTGTCGGCCACTTTCCGGTCCAACACGATCTCACTGTTGCCGGTGCCCTTGAATTCCTCGAAAATCACCTCGTCCATCCGGCTGCCGGTATCAATCAGCGCGGTGGCAATGATGGTCAGCGACCCGCCTTCCTCGATGTTGCGCGCCGCTCCGAAAAACCGCTTGGGCCGCTGCAGCGCATTGGCATCCACGCCGCCGGTCAGCACCTTGCCGCTTGACGGCACCACCGTGTTGAACGCCCGCCCTAGCCGCGTGATGCTATCGAGCAGGATCACCACATCACGTTTGTGCTCGACCAGTCGCTTGGCCTTTTCAATCACCATCTCGGCCACCGCCACGTGCCGCGTTGCCGGTTCGTCAAAGGTCGAAGACACCACCTCGCCTTTCACGCTGCGCTGCATGTCGGTCACTTCCTCGGGCCGCTCGTCGATCAAGAGCACGATCAGATAGCATTCCGGATGATTGGTGGCGATCGAATGGGCAATATTCTGCAACAACACCGTCTTGCCGGTGCGCGGCGGTGCCACGATCAGGCAGCGCTGGCCCTTGCCGATCGGCGCGATCAGATCAATAATCCGGGCCGAGCGATCCTTCATTGCCGGATCCTCGATCTCCATCTTGAAGCGCTCTTCCGGGTAAAGCGGCGTCAGGTTATCGAAATGAACCTTGTGGCGCGCCTTTTCCGGCTCATCAAAGTTGATCCTGGTCACTTTCGTCATGCAGAAATAACGCTCGTTCTCACGCGGCGCCTGCATCACGCCCTCGATGGTATCACCGGTCCGCAACGAAAACTGGCGCAGAATCTCCGGTGAGACATAGATATCGTCAGGCCCCGGCAGATAGTTGGCCGAGGGACTGCGCAGAAAACCGAAGCCGTCCTGCAAGACTTCCAGCACCCCGTCGCCGCCGACCTCCCAGCCTTCCTCGGCATGTTCCTTCAGCAACGAAAACATCATCTCGCCCTTGCGCATCGAAGGAGCGTTCTCGATCTCCCACTCCTCGGCCATCGCCAGCAGATCGGCAGGCGTTTTTGCTTTCAGCTCGGCCAGGCTCAAACGGTTAACGTGCATGGCTATTCATCATCCTGGGTAAACCGCAGTTGGAGCGGCCATATGACATATGCAAAGGGAAGCGCATCAGGCCGGACGGCCTTGCCGCGCCGCTGGTACCCCCGCCCCGCATCAAAGTCAATATTGCCGACAGACGCGCTGTTTTCAGAACTTCACAATCACCGACAGCACGATCACGACCATCAGCAAGGTGGGCACTTCGTTCATCAAACGGTATTGCCGCCCGCTCAACCGGTTGCGCCGGGCCACAAAATCCCTGCGCCGAGCCGCCAGCCAGAAATGCACCACCGTCATTGCCACCACCGCCAGCGCCTTGCTCCACGGCCAAATATCATCCCAGTACACCCCGGCCTGCGGCGTGAAAACCAGCGCCAGACCAAACCCCCAGCTGGCAATCATCGCCGGTTGCATGATCGCCTGCAGCAAGCGGCGCTCCATGGTCTGGAACATAACGTCGGTCTCCGATCCCGTCGGCACCTGCTCGACATGATACACAAACAACCGCGGCAGATAGAACAGCCCGGCCATCCAGGCCAGCACCGCCATCACATGCAGCGCCTTAACCCAGAGGTAAATCTCTGCCAGAAAATCACCGATCATCGCCGCACCCCCGGGTCAGATCCGTTCTTAATAAGAACTAAAGGTAAAGGGAATGATGATGATGCAAGGCCGGTGGATAATGGGATTGCTGCCGTTATCCACCATTCCATCGCCACACCTGGCGCTGTGAACAATCGCGGGAGAACTTGCTTCCACTTCTGCATCTCCCTTGAAGAACGATTTATTATCAGTCTGTTACAAACACTACCAGCTCGAAATTCGCCGCCCCGCTTTGTCCACCGCCGACGGATAAGCCTGTTGTCCCGCCCGCCCGCCGACACTTGTCCCACGGTGCACAACGACGGCGTGGCGCTTGACAAACCCCGCCTTGGCCCCCCACCACCAGAACACGCCAGTTCGGCGTAGAAACCGCCGACCGGAACAAACACAGACTATCCACAGCATCGCCCCATGCCGCAGCGTCTCATCCTGGCCTCGTCCTCGGAAATCCGGTTGCGCCTGTTGCGCGCGGCCGGGTTGGCGGTGGTCGCTCACCCCGCCCGGATTGACGAGACCGCCCTCACCGCCCGCCTGACCGCCGAGTCAGCCACCGCGCGCGACATAGCCGCCACCCTGGCCGAGCTGAAGGCGAACAAGGTTTCCCGGCGTTTCCCCGCCGAATTGGTGCTGGGTTGCGACCAGGTGCTCGACTTTCGCCACCGCGTCTGGGGCAAACCCGCAAGCCCCGCCGAGGCTGCTACACTGCTAAAGGCGTTGCGCGGCCAAAGCCACCGCCTGCTGTCCGCGATCGTGCTGTTTGACCAGGGAAAGCCGGTCTGGCGACACGTCGGCGAGGCCCGTCTCATGCTGCGCAATTTTTCCGACCCCTGGCTCGCTGGCTACCTTGCCCGCAACTGGGAAAGCGTGCGCCACTCGATCGGTGCCTATAAACTCGAAGAAGAAGGCGTGCGCCTTTTCACCGCCGTCGAAGGCGACTACTTTACCGTTCTTGGCCTGCCGCTGTTACCGCTGCTGGATTATCTCGGACAACGAGGATTGATTGCCACATGACTGATCATCCGCGCATTCCTCTGGCCGGGGTGATCGGCTCACCGATTGCCCACAGCCGCTCGCCGATGTTGCACGGCTACTGGTTGCAGCGTTACGGTCTCAAGGGCTTCTACATCCCGATGGATGTTGCCCAGGCCGACCTTGAGCGGGTGCTGCGCAGCTTGCCGCTGATGGGGTTTGTCGGGCTCAATGTCACCATCCCGCACAAGGAAACCGTGCTGGCGCTGGCCGACATCGTGACCGATCGCGCCGCCCTGATCGGGGCCGCCAACACCTTGATCTTCCGCAAGGATGGCAGTATCCACGCTGACAATACCGATGGCGCGGGCTTCATCGCCAACTTGCGCCAGAATGCCCCGCACTGGCAACCGCAAGCCGGGCCTGCTGCGGTATTCGGGGCCGGGGGTGCCGCGCGCGCAGTGGTTGCGGCCCTGATCGAGGTCGGCGTGCCCGAGATCCGCCTCGCCAACCGCACCCGCGCCCGCGCCGAGGCGCTGCGCGCAGATTTCGGCGCCAAGCTGGTTGTTCACGACTGGGTGCAGGCGGGAAACATGCTGGAAGGGGTGGCAACCGTGGTCAACACCACCGCCCTCGGCATGGTCGGCAAACCCGACTTCCGGGTGCCGCTCGATGCCCTCAGCCCGCAGGCGCTGGTGACCGATACGGTTTATACCCCGCTCAAGACCGCCTTGCTGATCGAGGCCGAAGTGCTTGGTTGCACCGTGGTCGATGGTCTTGGCATGTTGCTGCATCAGGCCGCACCGGGGTTCGAGCGCTGGTTCGGCCGCCGCCCCGAGGTTGACGAGGCCACCCGCCAGGCGGTGCTGAGGGCATGACAGCGTTCCGGCTAGGCCTGACCGGCTCGATCGGGATGGGCAAATCCACCACCGCCGGTTACTTTGTAGCCCTCGGTATTCCGGTCTGGGATGCCGATGCCGCCGTCCACCGCCTTTACGCCCAAGGTGGGGCAGGGGTTGGTGCCATTGCCGCGCTGTGCCCTGCGGCGGCGGCGGGTGGCACGGTGGATCGCTTCGCCCTGACCGCCTGGATCGCCCGCGATCCCGCCGCGCTGGCGCAGATCGAGGCCGCCATTCACCCGCTGGTAGCCGTCGACCGCACCGCTTTCCTGGCCGCCGCCCCGGGCGATCTGGTGGTGCTCGACATCCCGCTGCTGTTCGAGACCGGTGCCGATCGCGAGCTCGATGCAACCCTGCTGGTCACCGCCCCTCCGGCGTTGCAACGGGCCCGAGTTCTGGCTCGCCCCGGCATGACCGAAGCCCGCTTCCACGCCCTGCTGGCCCGGCAGCTGCCCGACGCCGAAAAACGAGCCCGCGCCACCCACATCATCGAAACCCTGGGGTTGGAGGCGGCGCGACAGGCGGTGCTGGCTCTGATCGCCTATATTCGCGAGGGCCGCCATGCGTGAGGTCGTGCTCGACACCGAAACCACCGGGCTGGAACCGGCCGATGGCCACCGAATCGTTGAAATTGGCGCGCTCGAGCTCCTCAACCACATGCCCACCGGTCGCAGCTTTCAACGCTACCTCAACCCCCAGCGCCCGATGCCGCCCGAGGCGTTCAAGGTCCACGGCCTGGGGGATGACTTCTTGCGCGACCAGCCGGTGTTCAGCACCATCGCCCGCGAGCTGCTCGATTTCATCGGCGAAGCCCGGCTGGTGATCCACAACGCCGCATTTGATCTGAAATTCCTCAACGCCGAGCTGGCGGCGGCCGGCTTGCCGACCCTGCCGTTCGAGCGGGCGCTGGATACAGTCTTGTTGGCGCGACAGAAATTCCCCGGCTCGCCCGCGTCGCTCGATGCGCTGTGCCGCCGCTTTGGCGTCAATACCGCGCGCGACAAGCATGGTGCCCTGCTTGACAGCGAAATTCTGGCCGAAGTCTATCTCGAACTGATCGGCGGGCGGCAACCGCACCTGGTGCTGGCCAGCACCGACCGGGCCGCCAGCACCAAGCCCGGCCTCACCGCAAACGGGCGCGCAAAACCACGCCCCCAGCCCCTGCCCCCGCGCCTGACCGCAGCCGAATCCGCCGCCCACCAGAACCTGGTAGCCAGCTTGGGCGATGGTGCGATCTGGAAAAAGCGGGACTGACTCCCGTTACTGGGTCACCTGCGGTGCCGTCGCTGGCGCGTTTTCGGCGGCGCGGCGCGCCAGTTCTTGCCGGTAAAGCGCCAGAAAATCGACCGTGTCCACATTCAGCGGCGGGAAGCCGCCATCGCGCGTCACATCCGAAACGATCCGCCGCACGAAGGGAAACAGCATCCGCGGGCATTCAATCAGCAAGAACGGATGCAACTGATCGTCGGGCACGCCCTCGACATGAAAGATGCCGCCATATTCCAGCTCCAGCAGAAACAGCGTATCGCCGTTGACCTTGTTCTTCGAGGTCACCCGGAACTTAGTGATTACCTCGAACTGGTGCTCGATGGTGCGTTTGCGTGCGTCCAGGCTGACCGCCACCTGAATGTCGGGCTGCACCTCGCCGCCGGTCAGGCCCTTCTGCGCCACCATGTTCTCGAACGACAGGTCGCGCACGAATTGCGCCAGCACACTCATCTTGACTTGCGGCGGCCCTGCGGGGGCGGCGCCATTGGCCTCGGTCATCGGTCTCTCCTGCGTAAAATCGGTCTGGCCATTGCTGGTCTGCGGCCTTCTCTAGCAGGTCGAATGACCGGCCTCAATGCCGGCTCCCGCCCATCGGGTCGGGTTTGCCGGGCCTTTCGTGATCGAGATCAACGAAATCGCCATCAATCACCCCGCCGTGCTGTGCGCGCGCGCTGCCGAAAGTGACATGATCCCACTGCACCCGTCGCGCCAGCGCCGCGATCACCGCCCGTCGCACCCTCGGCACCAGCAACATCAGCCCCACCGCATCGGTGAAAAAACCCGGCGTCAACAACAGCATACCGGCAATCACGATCAGCGCGCCATGGGCCAGCGGCGACAGCGGATTGCCGAGGCCCCGGCTCGAGCGTTGCAGCTCGACCAGCACCGCGCGCGCCTGACGATGGATCAGGGCGGTGCCCAGCACCCCGGTCGCCAGCACGATCCCCAAGGTCGGCCACAGCGTCAGCCAACCCCCGACCACGATGAAAAGCGCGATCTCGATCAGCGGCACGGCGATCAAAAGTGCAAAAAGCCACATCGGCGGTCTCCTTGAGGCGGGGTATCTTGGCTCAGACGGTGGACTTGGCCGTACCCGTGTCTTACATAAGTTCCGACGGGATGTGTTCCAACCCCAAAGCCTGACCCCAGAGGTTGCCATGAAGTCTTCGCTGATCCAATTGCTTGTGCTGGCCGGGATCGCCGTTTTCCTGATCATCAAGCTCAAGAACGTGCTCGGCACCCGTGGCGGCTTCGAAAAACCGCCTCTGCCGCTCGACGATGACTCGCCGCGCGGCAAGGGCAGGCTCGAAGTGATCGAGGGCGGGCCGGATCACGACATCACCGATCACGTGGCCGAACGGGGTGCTGCCGCCAAGGCGTTGGCCGCGATGAAGGCGGTCGAGCCGTCATTTTCGGTCACCACCTTCCTGCAAGGGGCGCGCGGTGCTTACGAGATGATCCTGATGGCGTTCGAAAATGGCACGATCACCGAGATCCGCCCCTTTTTGTCCGACGAGGTTTATCAATCCTTCGCCAAGGCCGTCGAGGCGCGCGAGGCTCAGGGGCTAAGCGTCGAGGCAAAGTTTGTCGGCCTGCGCGAACTGGCCTTGCACGAAGCCAGTTTTGATCGCGACACCGGCATGGCTGAAATCTCGGTGCGCTTCACCGGCGAGCTGACCTCGGTGGTGCATAACAAGGCGGGCGAAGTTGTCGAGGGCAGCGCCAGCGCGGCCAAGCGCCAGCGCGATGTCTGGACCTTCGCGCGCCGCATGGGGGTGGACGATCCGAATTGGCAACTTGTCGCCACCGGGGACTGATGCGTGCCGTGCTGCGATCCTTGGCAGTGGCGTGGCTGGCGATGACTGGCCGCCCGGATCCGGGGGCGGCCGAGATGCTGACCTTTGCCCAGCTAGACGGTTGGCCGCAAGACGATCACCGCGCCGCACTGGTGGCCTTTCGCTCCACCTGCGCCACCCTGACCGAGCCGGAATGGCGGCCGCTGTGCCGTCTGGCCCTGGCCACCGCCGACACCGACGCGGCCGCCCGAGCCTTTTTCGAGCTGTTCTTCCGCCCCTTGGTCATCGGCGATCCGCCCGCGCTGTTCACCGGATATTATGAGCCTGAATTGGTCGGATCGCCTTATCGCACCGAGCGCTTTGCCTACCCGATCTATGCCAAGCCGCCGGAACTGGCCGAGAGCAGCCCGTGGTATAGCCGCGACGCGATCGAAAGCGGGGGCCTGCTCCGAGGGCGAGGGCTCGAGATTGCCTGGCTTGACGACCCGGTAGATGTTTATTTTTTGCAAATTCAAGGCTCTGGCCGTATCCGTATGCCTGACGGCCAAGTCGTTCGGGTGGGCTATGCCGGCAAGAACGGCCAGCCTTACCGCTCGATCGGGCAGGAACTGGTGCGCCGTGGCAGTCTGACCGCCGATCGGGTGTCCGCTGCGGGCATCGCGGCCTATGTGCGCGCCAACCCTGATGCGGGCAGTCGGCTTCTGGCCCACAATCCGTCGTTCGTGTTCTTTCGCAAGCTCGCCAATCTGCCTGCCGATCAGGGGCCGATCGGCGCACTGGGTCGCTCGATCACCACCCTGCGCTCGGTTGCGGTCGATCCGGCCTATACTCCGCTTGGCGCGCCGGTCTGGATCGAGAAAGACGGTCAGGCCCCGATCCGCAGTCTGATGATCGCTCAGGATACCGGCGGCGCGATTCGCGGGCCACAACGCGCCGATATCTTCTACGGCACCGGGCCGGGCGCGGGCGCGGCGGCGGGCGGCGTCAAGGATGGTGGGCGCATGGTGGTGCTGCTGCCGATCGAGCAGGCCTATGCCATGATGCCCGACGGCTGAGCCATGACCCATCGCCGTCGTCTGCGCCCCGAGGAACAGGAACTGTGGCAGGCGGTGTCGCGCACCGCCAAACCGCTGCACCCGGTGCTGGCGCGGCAGCCGATCATGAACCTGCCCGCGGCACTGATCCAGACGGCGGCGGCGGTTCACCCCGCACCAGCCTTCGGGCGGTTTCGCATCGGCGAAAAGGCACCAGCCCACGCCATTCTGCCGCCGCTCAACGACCGGCTGGCGGCCGCGCCGCTGAGGATGGATGCCAAAGCTTTGCCCGCATGGCGCGCGGCAAGTTGTTGCCTGAGGCGCGGCTCGATCTGCATGGCCTTAGCTTGGCCGAGGCCCACCCCGAGCTCACCCTATTCATCTTGAACGCCCAGAGTGCGGGGTTGCGGCTGGTGCTGGTGATCACCGGCAAGGGCAGGCCGGGTGCCGATCACGGCCCGATCCCGCGGCCCCATGGCGTGCTGCGCCATCAGGTGCCGCAGTGGTTGCGCCTTCCGCCGCTTGGCCCCGCGGTGCTGCAAGTGGCCGAGGCGCATCTGAAACACGGCGGCTCAGGGGCCTATTACGTTTACCTGCGCCGCCAGCGCTAATTCGCGCCGCGACCGGCGCACGCCAACCGCCACCAGCGCGTAAGCGAGCAGGATATAGGCGGCGATTCCCAGTATATGGTGCGGAAAATTGATGCTGGCATCAATCAGCGCCCCGGTCAGGCCCGGCCCGATCGCTGACCCCAGCCCCATGATGGTTGCCGCCGTGGCCTTGATCGCGCCGATGCTGCGGGTGCCGCAGAACTTGACCCGGAACGCCACCGGCACGGCCGAGGCCGCCCCCGAGGTGAACCCCATCAGCACCATCACCGGCGCTGCCACCGCCCATCCCCCCGCCCGCCCCTCGTGCGCCATGCTTTGCGGCATGCGCCCGCGCCGCAGCAGCGCCACCAGCAGCCGCAGCGCCAAGATCACCGCCACAGCGCCCCCGGCCAGGGACTGGCCGCCATCGCAGTGCAAGCCAGCGCCAGCTTGGCCGGAACCACAACTCCCAGACTGCGCACCCGAAAGCGGTCGGTCAGCCCGTCCGCCCACAGCATCACGGCGGCGGAAATCGGGGTGGCGACGCCCCAGGTCGCGCCCCGTTCGCCATTGCTGAGGTCGAACTCGGCCCTGATCTCGCCGCCGAACAGCGAAATGAAATGGTCTGGTCAAAACGCGACAGCAGCGCCAGCAGAAAGCCTGCCGGCAGAAAGCGCGTTACCGCGCAGAAACGGGATGAACGGCGCGGTACCGATACGGTGCGGCGACAGCAAACGATGCCGGGCATAGGCCCGCTTATCGCGCTGGCGGTCGAGGCGTTTGCGCCCAACATGGCGCACTTCCGCTGCGGACGTGATTTTGCGGCCCGGCTTGGTCTCGTGCCGCGCCAGCACTCCTCTGGCGGCAAAGAGCGGCTCGGGCGTGTGTCCAAGGCCGGACAAACTGACATTCGCGGTTTCCTGGTCGTTGGCGCAATGTCACGGCTGAACTGGCTCGGACGCAAATCCATCTCCGAAAGATCGTGGCTGGCGAGGCTGATGGCCACCGTGATCCGGTTCGGTTCAGCGCGAAGCCAGCCAGGATCGAGAACCTGATCGATCTGCACCAGCACATGGTCGTCGGGGATCAGGTCCCGCAACGACCCGGTGATGAAAAGTTCCAACTGACCCCGTTCCTTCCGACTTAGCATCGCCGCCTCTCTCATCTACCGATAAGCGAAGTGAATCAGAGGCACGGGGCTTCTTCAACAGCCCCCACTGGACGGTTCCCCCGCCGAGCGGCCGCCCGGATCCTTGCCTGAAGGCCGAAGGCCGCAAGGCAAGGGGGGGGGTGGCCTTGGCTGAGTGTTTGAAAATCAGGCAAGAACAGAAGGGGCGAACGCCGTTCCCATCAAGGCTCATCCTGCTTCAAATGCGATTGCCTCGGGCGAATAACCGCCGCCCCTACCCTGGCACGCGATCGCGCGCTATGCTGGCGCCATCATGTCCGCCCTGTGCCGCGACTGTCTGACCCTGTTCATGCGCGACCCGCAGGCAGCGGCTGTGCGCTGCCCGAACTGCCATTCGCCGCGCCTCATCGACCACCCCGAACTCGACCGCCTGGCGATTGCCCACGTCGATTGCGACGCGTTCTACGCCTCGGTGGAAAAACGTGACAATCCGGCCCTCAGGGACTTGCCGGTGATCGTGGGGGGTGGCACGCGCGGGGTGGTTTCGACATGCTGCTACATCGCGCGCATCCGGGGCGTTCGTTCGGCGATGCCGATGTTTCAGGCCCTGAAGCTTTGCCCCGACGCGGTGGTGATCAAGCCCCGGATGCAAGTTTATGCCGGGGTCTCGCGCCAGATCCGCGCCCTGATGGAGGCCTTGACCCCGCTGGTCGAGCCGCTCAGCCTCGACGAGGCATTTCTTGATCTTTCCGGCACCGCCCGGCTGCATGGCGCGCCGCCTTGCCTGCTGCTGGCGCGGCTGGTGCGGCAAATCGAGTCCGAACTCGGCATTACCGCTTCGGTCGGGCTGTCGCACAACAAGTTTCTGGCCAAGATCGCCTCCGACCTCGACAAACCGCGCGGCTATGCGGTGATCGGTCGGGAAGATACCGCGAGCTTTCTGCGCGGCAAGCCGGTGCGCATCCTGTGGGGGGTGGGCACCGCCACCCAGGCCGCGCTCGAGGCCGCCGGTATCCGCCGAACCGACGATCTGCTGCGCTGGGAGCGCACCGATCTGGCCGCGCGCTTTGGCCAGACCGGCAGCCATCTGTGGCATCTGGCGCGCGGCGAGGACAGCCGCCCGGTTGAGCGCAATGCTGCGGCAAAATCGATCTCCAGGGAAACCACCTTCGACGCTGACACCGCCGACCGCGAGGTGCTGGATGGTCATCTGTGGCGGCTGGCCGAGCAGGTGGCCGACCGCGCCAAAGCCCAAGGCGTCGCGGGGCGCAGCGTCATGCTGAAGCTGCGGCGCAGCGACTTCACCCTGGTCAGCCGCCGCCGCACCTTGCAGGATGGCACCCAGACCACAGATCGCATCTACCGCGAGGTCCGCGCCCTGCTGGAGGCGGTTCCGGGTCCCGGCCCGTTGCGCCTGATCGGGATCGGTCTGGCCGATCTTGGCCACGCCGTCGGGGCCGACGGTGCCGCCGACCTGCTCGACCCCGACGCCGAAAAGCGCCGGGCCGCCGAGCGTGCCACCGACCTGATCCGCGCCCGCTTCGGGCCGGATGCGATTTTCAAGGGACGGGCGCTGCACTGACCGGTGGGCGGGCAAAGGCCACCGCCAGGGCGGGGTCGAGCGGCAACCGCGCCGTCAGACCCCAGGTCGCGAACAGCTCGGCAAAGGCGTCAAGATCGGCCGCCCGCGCAGCCAGCAGCCGGTGGGTCAGAAACACCAGCAGCGGTGGGGCAACGGCCGCCTGCGCATAGGCCGCCGCCAGAACCCCGGGCCGCAAGCCGGGATCGCCCAGCGCCAGGGTCTGGGGCTGGGCCGCACGCAGAAAGGCTGCAAGCACGGGGGCGTCAGCGACCAGCGGCGATGCCACGACGCGCCGCCGGTCCGAAGGCACAATCCCGTTCTGCGCCCAGATCCGGGTCAGGGCGGTATGCAGGCCGGGCGATTCTTCCTGCACGGTCAGGCACAGATCGGGGCGCTGGCGCGCCAGCAGCGCGGCTATGAAGCCGCAACCCGCGCCGACCTCGGCGTGACTCGCCCCGCGCGGCAGCATCCGCGGCAAGCCGCGCGCCAGGTTGCGCTCGAACTTGCCCTCGGCAATCAGCGCCAGCGTCGGCGGGGTGAACAGCCGGGGATCGGCGGGCAGGGCGATTTCATGGTTCTTGTGCCACGACAACGGCGGCTCGACCGCCATGTCACCCACTGGGGCAACATAGAACCCGCCCACCGCCGGCGCGGCTTTCGCATCCTTCTGACGCGCGGCCTTCTGGCGCTCGGTGGTGGTTTTTTCGACCCGGCTCATCAGAACCGCGATCTTTTCGGGGTCGCGCGCCTGCGGCGGCTTGGCCTCGACCTGATCAATCGGGATAAGGCTGGCGGCCTTCAGCCCCGCCACCATCTCGTTGTAGGCGTCGGTGCCCTTGAATTCGGCCAGCCGGGCCTCGGCGCGCCCAATGGCCGCAAAGTGCAGCCGGTGCAATTCGGGGTCGGCCAGCAGGGCTTCGAAGATGCGCTGGCGTTCGACCGAGTAGCGCAGCATCGAATCGTCGCGCACCTCGTTGCGGTCTTGCAGCGCCCAGTAGTCGGTATTGTATTTGTCTTTCTTGAAGTTGACGTTGCCACGGAACCTGCGGATGGCATAGCTGTCGATTGATTTCACCGCATAATGGTTCATCTGCGCCCAGTCGTAGCCGATGGTGCGGTTGATCGAGCGCCAGCCGCGAAACCTGAAATAATCCTCCATCGGCGCGCCCGAGCCGTTCAGCCATTTCACCGAGTCGGGAAAGCCGGTCTCAAGCCATTTGTTCTTGATCTTGGGGCGGTGGATGCCCAGCTTCCAGTGCTCGGGGTCGAACTGGAACAGGGTTTTCACCCCCCAGCCCTTGTTCCACATCGGCGGTGCGGCATAGAGATATTGCTCGGTCACCGGATCGCGCGACCATGCTTGAACCCCGCCCGAACCGAAGATCCGCCAGGTCACCACCATGCCGTTGGCCCCGCGCGCGTTGATCGCCGTGATCAGATCGTCAAGCGTGCCGTCACCGTATTTGAGGCACAGGAATTCGTCGGCATCGAACACCATCACCCAATCCGAGCTGCCCACCAGCGGCTCATCCTGGGCGTAATTCAGGGCCGATGGCTGGGGCCGCAGCCCTGCGGGAATGGCGTTGCGGCGATGGTAAGCCAGCCCCATTTCTTCCAGCCGCATCAGCATGGTGTCGGTGCCATCGGTGCAGTCGTTGGTATAGACCACGATGTCGGTAAAGCCGACCGCCAGGTGATGGGCGATCCATTCCAGCACGAACGGCCCTTCGTCCTTCATCATCGACACGGCGGTGATGCGGCCATGCGGGCTGATTCGGCGGGTCAGGCCGGACGGCGGGGCGGGCCTTGGAGCCGTTCTTCTTTTGGTTGCCAAGCCTTGCCTCTTGCGCGCTGGACACGCGGCAAGGGTTAGGGCAATATCCCAGGCAACGCAAAAGAAATCACTTTTCAAGGTGATTGTTGACTGTGAGGCGACAATGGCAGTTTCCACCAGCAAGAAAGCTTCGCCTGCCAAGGCCAAGGCCGCGCCGGTGCGGAGGCCGGTCGCGTCGCTTTGGATCGGCGAGCGCCTGCATTACCTCAATCAGCTCTGCCTTCTGAGCCATGTGAAGCAGGGCCACCCGACCACGCTTTACTGCACCGATACCGTCACCAACTTGCCGGAAGGCGTGATCGTCAAGCCCGCCACCGACCTGATGGCGGTGGATATGGAGATTGTGCGCCAGACCTCGGAATCGTTTCTGTCGAACGTGTTCCGCTACAAGATGATCAAGGCCACCGATGCCGTCTGGATCGACTGCGACGCCTATTGCCACAAGCCTTTCCCCGACGAGATGACCAACATCTTTGCGGGCCACGGCTTTCGCGGCGCGCTGAATTGCGGCGTGGTCTATATTCCGCCGGACGGCGCGCTGATCGAACGGTTGATGGATTACTACGACCACCTGCCGGCCGCGCCGGCCTGGTTCAACAAGCAGCAGCGCAAGCGGCTGGATCGGCAGGATCCGTCGCTGCCCCACGCGGTGCGGCTATACAATGCCGAACGCACCTGCTTTGGGCCGCAGGCTTTCACCTGGTTTGCCCAGCAGACCGGCGACTACGACAAGGCGCTGTCACCGGACTACCTTTACCCGGTGCCGTTCCAGCTTAACGACGTGTTCTACGACCCCTACGGCCGGGTCGAGGGCCACTTTACCGCCAACACCCTGTCGGTGCATCTTTACACCAACGGCACCAAGCCGTGGTGGCGCAAGAATCCGCCGCTGGAGAATTCGTATATCTGGCGGATGTGCCGCGAGCTGGGCGTGAACCCGCAAGACGCGCTGGAAGAATAGCCGATGGCGGAGCCCGATCTGACCTTCGTCTATATCGTCGAGCCGCCCGATTACCAGATCTACGCCTGCACCCTGCTGGCCTCGATCCGGCGCTATTTCCCGCCCGAGGTCAAGGCGATCGGTTATTGCCCGGCACACCGGATGGCCGAACTGCACCCGGCGGTGATCAAGGCGCACGCCATGATGGGGGCGGAAATCCGCCCGATGAAAACCCTCGAGATGTGGGATACCCCCTACCCACACGGCAACAAGATCATCGCCGCGATGCAGCCGCGCGAGGGCGCATTTTCGGCATTTGTCGATTCCGACGTGCTGTTCCTGCGCCCCAATTCGACCGCCAACCTGTGCGCGGCCGGGCTGGTTTCGGTATCCGCGGCGGCCTCGATGGTGTGGGCCGAGCAGTCGATCTGGGATACGATCTACGGCACTTTCGGCATGCCGATCCCCGCCCAACGCATCCGCCTGATGCGGCAATCGGGCAAGCCGGTGATCCCCTATTTCAGCGCCGGGCTGGTGGTGTTTCCCGAATCCCCCGGCCCCGGCGGGCGCTTTCCCGAGGCCTGGTATGACGCCGCGCGCCAACTGGACCGGGTCGAGGGGCTCGACCAACGTCGCCCCTATCTCGATCAGATGACCCTGCCCATCGCGATCCAGCGCGCCGGTCTTGGCTGGAACATCCTGCCCGAAGAGCAGCACTATATCCTTGGCGGCCGCCTGCGCGGTGCGCCGCTGCCCGAGGGGCGCGAGATCTACACCGTGCATTACCGCCAGCAAGCGGTGCTGAAAGAGGCGGGCCTGCACAAGGTGGCACAAGCGACCCTGCATTCGCAGGTCGGGGTGCCTTATGTGCGGCGGCTGACACCCGACGCCGCGCAGGTGCCTGTCGGCTGCGCCGAATCCCGAGCCGAGGCGGAATAGATGGGCATCAGCCTGATCCCCGCGATGTTTCTGGCGCGCCATGCCAAGGATGTGGGCAACGCCAAGCGCGGAATTATCCTCGGGCGGCAGAAGCTGCACCTCCACGGGCGCAAGCTTGATCGTTTTGCCGCCGGCGCCAGACATCAGGGTCTCGATATCACCGCCGCCGATCTGGTGCAGGCTGACGGCTTTACCGAGACCTTGTTCGCGCGCCTTGGCTATCCGCCGATCGAGGCGCTGGATTTCACCGACAAGGAAGGTGCCCAGCATATCCATGATCTCAACAAGCCGGTGCCGGCCAGCCTCAAGGCCCGGTTCGACATCGTGATCGACGGCGGCACGTCCGAGCATATCTTCTACATCGGCCAGGCGCTTGACAACTGCCACGCGATGCTGCGTCCCGGCGGGCTGATGCTGTCGTTCGTCTCTTGTGACGGGTGGTTCGGCCACGGCTTCTTTCAGACCGGGCCGGACGTGCCATGGCGCTACTGGCACCACGCGCGGGGCTACGAAATGCTCGAAGTGTCGGTGGTGGCGCGCAAGGTGGCGCTGCGTCTGACGGCCATTCCCGACCCGACCGGGGTGCCGCGCGGCGGGGTGAGGGCGCTGTCCGGGCCGCACATGCTGCTGATGGCCTGCCGCAAGCCGCTAACCGCCCCGAAATACGCGCCGCCGATTCAGTGCCATTATGTCGAGGAAGTGCCGGATGACTGACAGCGAAGCCGCCGCCCGGACCGCCGCTCCCCAACTTTCGAAGGCCGAGCAGCGCGCGCGAACCATGATCCGTCGCCAGAGGCGCAACCTGCGCAAGGCCAGCGCCGAGGGCTTTCTGGCCGGGGTGGCGGCGATGCTGCGGCCCGGTGATCTGGTGATGGATTGCGGCGCCAACGTCGGCGCCATCACCTCCATTCTGGCCCAGACCGGAGCGGATGTGCTGGCGTTCGAGCCCGACCCTTTCGCCTTTGGCGAACTGTCCGCCCGGCTTGCCGATCACCCGCAGGTCACCCTGATCAACGCGGCGGTCGGGGCCTCGGCCGGCACGGTGCGGCTGATGCGGGCGACCAATTTTGCCGATAACCCCGCGGGAGCGTCGGTGAAAAGCACGATCCTGCCGGGTGGGCGCGCGATTGATGTCGAAACCGGTTTCGACGTGGCGCTGCTCAGCTTTCCCGACCTGATCCGCGAAAAGATCGCGGCGGGGCGCGAGGTGGCGTTCGTCAAGATGGACATCGAGGGGGCCGAGCTGGACATCCTGGAAGCCCTCGACGCGCAAGGCTTGCTGGCGCAGATCCGCTGCATCGTGGTCGAAACCCACGAGCGCAAGTTCAAGGATCTGCGCCAGCGCTACCAGGCCCTGCGCGAGACTCTGGCGGCGAAATACCCCGGCAAGCGGGTCAATCTCGACTGGATCTAGCGCGGTATCGGCCGCGATGGTGGACGGCGTTCAGGCCTTATTCTCAAAGGTTCGGTCAGGTCCATCCCCCTTGCCTTACAGCCTTGCGGCCGTCCGGTCCCGGTGCTCGGCGAAGGGCGCCTGCCGGGTTGTCAGCTTTCCCTCAAACCGCATCCCTGGTGCCGCGGGCGCGGAGTTCTGAACCAGCAGGCAAACCTCAGTCGAAGGTTCCCGTCACCCGCCCGAACAGCATGAAGGCGCGGGCGGTGCGGGTTTCGGCCAGATCGGCCAGTTCGGCGTCGCTGGCGTTCGGCGCAAACTCGGCGAAGGTCTTGTCGAACGTGCGCAGGAAATGGTGGGCGGCGTCGCGAAACACCGGGTCTTCGCGCATCCGCCCGGCGGTCAGGGCAAGGCTCGCGCGGTCGCGGATACCGCCAAGCCCCGCCAGCGCGCGCCCGCGTTCTCCGGCCGCAAAGCGGCGCCAGATTTCGGGGCGGGCGCGGTCGGGCTTGAGGTCATCCATGTAGATGCCGTCCTGGCTGAGCAGGGTCAGCACGTCCTGGGCGGCGCGGATCAGGCGCGCGACCGCGTGATCGGCCAAGCCAAGGCGCAGCGCGCGAAAGCCGTCCTTGTCATCGGGATTTTCGGGAAATTGCAGGGCCCGGATGAAATCGGCCACCGACAGCGGCGGTTGCAGCGCTTCGGCGGGGGTGCCAAGGGCCAAGGTCGGTTGATCCTCGCCCGGCAGCGCCGGACGTGGGGCCGCGAGCGCGGCCTTGTGATCGGCGGATGGCACCGTAAGCGCGCTGTCGCGGCGCGAGCTGAAGCTTGCCAGCACGGTTTCGGTCTGGCGCTGGGCGGCGGCAATCGCGTCAAGCTTGCGGTCGAGCGCGGGCCTGAGGATGCTGCCGGATGCCCCCATCTGCTGGGTCAGCACATAGGCGTTGCGCATCGCATCCACCGCCGCTTGCAGACGCCCGGCCTCGCGCCGCAGCGCACGCACCGAGCGCAGGGTGCTGAGCGTGACCCAGATCAGCGCCAGCGGCAGAAACACCACCAGGAGCGCCATCACCAGCCCAAGGATACCTTCGCCCGCGTTGCGCGGCGAGCCGACCACGTAACCTACCACCGCCGCGACCCAGACCACGCTCAGCGCGGCGGCCATCAGTTCGGTCACAGTCATGCCACCCCCGACCTCAGGCAGCGGGGTCGCGGCGGGGGCGAAGGGTGTTTCCTGCGGATCGGCCATGGGGCTCCTTGCCAAAGGTCTGGTCGGGTGTGGCAGGTCAGACGTAGCGGATGGTCAGCACCTCGTAGCTGCGCCGACCGCCGGGGGTCTTGACCTCGACGCTGTCGCCTTCATCCTTGCCGATCAGGGCGCGGGCCAGCGGCGAGCGCAGGTTGAGCCGACCCCGCTCGAGATCGGCCTCGGGTTCGCCGACGATCTGAAAGGTGCGTTGTTCGTTGGTGTCTTCATCGACTAGGGTCACGGTCGCGCCGAACTTGATGGTGCCCGAGAGCTTGCCGGGGTCGATCACCTCGGCCCGCGCCAGAATCGCCTCAATCTCCTTGATGCGGCCCTCGATGAAGCTCTGCCTTTCGCGCGCCGCATGGTATTCGGAGTTTTCGGCCAGATCGCCATGTTCGCGCGCCTCGGCAATCGCCCGGATCACGGCGGGACGCTCGATCGACTTGAGCGTTTTCAGTTCTTGATCAAGCGCGGTGTTGCCCGCGCGGGTCATCGGAATCTTTTCCATCTGCCTCTGGTCACAAAAGAGCAAAGTCACAGCCGTTTGAGGCCATGACCCTGGTGCCGGTTTCATTTTCATCACCTGACCTCAGCCCGGAAGCAATTGCAAGGGAAATGGCAGGTTTTTGTCAGGCGGCGCGGCACCCGGCCCGCGCCCGGCGCGATTGACCTTGCCCCGGCCTTGAGGCACTGCTGGTGCAAATCGGATCGACCCGGTGGCAAGGCGCGCCGGGGCCGCGGCAAGGAGGGAACCATGACCGACCGGATCGAACGCGAGTCGATGGACTATGATGTGGTGATCGTGGGGGCGGGACCGGCGGGGCTGTCGGCGGCGATCCGATTGAAGCAGCTCGACCCCGAGCGCTCGGTGGTGGTGCTGGAAAAGGGGTCCGAGGTCGGCGCTCACATCCTGTCGGGGGCGGTGCTCGATCCGGTCGGGCTGGACGCCTTGCTGCCCGACTGGCGCGCCCGCGGGGCACCCATCACCACGGCGGTGACCCGGGACAATTTCTATTTTCTGGGCCCCGCCGGCAAGATCCGCATCCCAGGCTGGCCGATGCCGCCGCTGCTCAGCAACCACGGCACCTACATCGTGTCGATGGGTAACGTCTGCCGCTGGCTGGCGCGCGAGGCGGAAGCGCTGGGGGTCGAGATCTTTCCCGGCATGTCAGCCTCGGCCCCGGTTTTCGGGGCAGCGGGCGAGCTGGTCGGGGTGGTGGCGGGCGAGTTCGGCAAGCAATCCGACGGCACGCCCGGCCCGAACTATGAGCCGGGGATGGAGCTGCGCGGCAAATACGTGCTGCTGGCCGAAGGCGCGCGGGGCTCGCTGACCAAGGAAATGATCGCGAAATACGACCTCTCGCAGGGCCATTGTCCGCAGAAATTCGGCCTTGGCATGAAGGAAATCTGGGAGATCGACCCGGCCAAGCACCGCGCGGGCACCGTCAGCCACACCATGGGTTGGCCGCTGGGTCGCAACGCCGGCGGCGGTTCGTTTATTTATCACGCCGAGAACAATCAGGTTTTCATCGGCTTCGTGGTGCATCTCAACTATCACAACCCGCACCTTTACCCCTACATGGAGTTCCAGCGCTTCAAGCATCACCCGATGGTGGCCGATCTGCTCAAGGGCGGCAAGCGCATCGCCTACGGGGCGCGGGCAATCTCGGAAGGTGGCTGGCAGTCGATCCCCAAGATGGTGTTTCCCGGCGGGGCGTTGCTGGGCTGCGCGGCCGGGCTTCTGAACGTGCCGCGCATCAAGGGCAACCACAACGCCATGCTCAGCGGCAAGACGGCGGCCGAGGCCGTTCATGCCGCGATCGATGCCGGGCGGGCGGGCGACACGCTTGACGCCTACGAGATCGAGGTGCGCAGCGGCGCGATCGGGCGCGACCTCAGGAAGGTGCGCAACGTCAAACCACTGTGGTCGAAGTTCGGGCTGGTCGCCTCGCTGGTGGCGGGCGGGTTCGACATGTGGACCATGAGCCTGTTCGGGGTCTCGCTGTTTGGCACCCTCAAGCACGGCAAGACTGACGCCGCCGCCACCGGCGAGGCCCGCGATTTTGCGCCGATCTCCTATCCCAAGCCCGACGGCATCCTGTCGTTCGACCGCCTGACCAATGTCGCCTTTTCCTTCACTAACCATGCCGAAAGCCAGCCTGCGCATCTGCACCTGACCGATCCGGCGGTACCGATCGCGGTCAACCTGCCGCGCTACGCGGAACCGGCACAGCGCTATTGTCCAGCGGGGGTTTACGAGGTGGTGGCGGAATCGGGCAAGGAACCGCGCTTCGTGATCAATTTCCAGAACTGCGTGCATTGCAAGACTTGCGACATCAAGGATCCGTCGCAAAACATCACCTGGACCACCCCGCAGGGCGGGGATGGGCCGAATTATCCCAACATGTAAGGCGGGGGCGGTTGACGATTGCGCGATCCGGGGCTGGATTCATACGGCCCTTATTGTGTTTTGCGCCGGATGCCCTAGCTGGTAATCGAATGAGCGGAGTTTGCCATGCCCCGAGACCCCTCGCGCCCAATCCTTGCTCTGGTGCTGGCAGCCTTGCTGGCCCCCAGACCAGGTGTCGCGCAAGATATTGACGCCGGGGCTTACCTCGCGGCGCGCATCGCCGGCGCCAGCAGCGATTACGCGGCGGCGGCCGCCTGGTTTACCCGAGCGCTGGTGGCCGATCCCGGCGATCCTGCCCTGCTTGAGGCCGCGATTGTGGCCAACCTCGCGTTGGGCGAATTCGATACCGCCACCACGGTTGCGGGGCGGTTGCACACCGTTGACGCCCGAAACCAGATCGCCGCCCTGGTGCTGCTGGTCGATCAGGCCAGGCGCGGCGATTTCGTCGGGATGCTAGCCGAAGCCAAGGCGGGTCGCACCATCGGGACGCTGGCCGACGATCTGGTGGCGGCCTGGGCCGAGCAGGGTGTGGGCCAGATGTCGCAAGCCCTGGCCGACTTCGACAAGGTTGCCTCCACCCCCGGGCTCGAAGCGTTCGGCCTTTACCACAAGGCGCTGGCGCTGGCTTTGGTGGGCGATTTCGAGGGCGCAGACGGCATCCTTTCCGGGCGCGCGGCCGGGCCGTTGCGGGGCACCCGCAACAGCGTGATGGCCCATGCCCAGATTCTGAGCCAGTTGGAGCGCAACCCGGATGCGCTCGAGTTGCTGGGTAAGACCTTCGCGCCGGGTCAGGATCCGGCGATTGACGCCCTGCGCAAGCGCCTTGAAGTGGGCGAGGTGGTGCCGTTTGATGGCGTTCGCTCGGCGACGGACGGTCTTGCCGAGGTGTTCTTCACCCTGGCGTCAGCGATGCAGGGCGACCCGGCCAATGCCCTGACGCTGATCTATGCCCGGATCGCAGCCTACCTGCGCCCCGATCATACCGATGGGCTGCTGCTGATGGCCGGGTTGCTGGAAGATCAGGGCCAGCACGAACTGGCCTCGGGCATTTACAGCGAAATCCCGACCTCCGATCCGACCTTCTACGTGGCGGAAATCGGGCGGGCTGATGCGCTTTATGCCGACGGCAAAGCCGATGCGGCCATTGCGGTGTTGCAGGCCCTGACCAGCAGCGATGGCCAGAAAATGGCGGTGCAGGCGGCGCTGGCCGACACGCTGCGGCGCGAGGAGCGCTACGGCGAGGCGCGCAATGCCTATGACGCGGCCATAGCACTTGTCGGCAAGCCCGAGCATCGGCACTGGACGCTGTTCTACAGCCGCGGCATCTGCCTCGAGCGCCTGAAGCAGTGGCCTGCGGCGGAGGCCGATTTCCGCCGCGCGCTGGAACTGTCGCCGGATCAGCCGCAGGTGCTGAACTATCTGGGCTATTCGTTTCTCGAAATGAACCAGAACCTTGACGAGGCGCTGGCGATGATCGAGCGCGCGGCCAAGCTGAAGCCCGACAGCGGGGCGATCATCGATAGCCTGGCCTGGGCGCTTTACCGACTGGGCCGTTATGGCGATGCGCTTGAACCGATGGAGCGTGCCTCGGTGCTCGAGCCGGTCGATCCGGTGGTGACCGACCATCTCGGCGATGTCTATTGGGCGGTCGGGCGCAAGCTGGAAGCGCGGTTCCAGTGGCGCCGGGCGCTGTCGTTTGCCCCAAGCGAGGCCGACGCGCCGCGCATCCGCCGCAAGCTTGAGGTCGGGCTCGACGCCGTGCTGGCCGAAGAACGCGGCAAGCCGCTGCCGATCGAGGCGGCTGATGGCATCTGAATTTGCCGCTGCCAAGATCAACCTCGCGCTGCATGTCACCGGTAGGCGCAGTGACGGCTATCACCTGCTCGACAGCCTGGTGGCGTTCGCCGATGTCGGCGACCGCATTACCGTCGCGCCCGCCGCTGCCCTGAGCCTGAGCGTGACCGGGCCGCTGGCCGCCGGCCTGACGCAGGGCGGCGACAATCTGGTGCTGCGGGCGGCGCGCAGCTTCGGGGCGGGGCCGGGGGCCGCGATCACCCTTGAGAAGAACCTGCCGCTGGCGGCGGGAATCGGTGGCGGATCGAGCGATGCCGCGGCCACCTTGCGCGCGCTGGCGCGGCTGTGGCAACAGCCGCTGCCCGAGGCCGAGGCGGTGCTGGCGCTTGGGGCTGATGTGCCGGTGTGCCTCGCGGGCCGACCGGCGCTGATGAGCGGCATTGGCGCCGGGCTGGCGCCGGTGGTGTTGCCCGCGGCCTGGCTGGTGCTGGTCAATCCTGGCGTGGCGCTGCCGACCGCGGCGGTGTTTGCCGCCCTCGCCCATCGCGACCATGCCCCGCTGCCGCGCGATCTGCCGCAGTTTCAGAGGGTGGCCGATCTGGCCGCCTTCCTGCAGCTTGCGCGCAATGATCTGGAAGCCCCGGCGATCCGGATGGCCCCGGCGATCGCGTGCTGCAAGGCGGCGCTCGCCGCGATGTCGGGCTGCCTGCTGGCGCGGATGTCGGGCTCCGGGGCTACCTGTTTCGGGCTGTTTGCCGATCCGCGAACCGCCAATGCCGCAGCGCGGGCGCTGCGGACGGCGCAGCCGGGCTGGTGGGTAGCGGCGGGCAGGATGCTGGAGTGAAGCTTTATGCCAACGGCCCGAAAGGTTGACCTCAAGTCGATCGTCCCCGCCAGTCCGCCCCCCAGGCGGGCGCATGCCTGCGTGGGGAAGAGGCTCCTTCAAGAGCCGTTGATATTAGAACGTGATGCGGGTCAATGGAAACGTCCCAACCGACATTGCTCCGGGTTCCGACCCCTCGTCATCCGGTCTCTTGCCTGAAGGCCGCAAGGCCGCAAGGCACGGGGGCGGGCCTGGCTCGGCGCTTGAGAAATAGACGAGAAAAGTAGGGTGCGAACGCCGTTCCCATCAAGGCTCATCCTGCGTTACGACAGGCGCGCCACGACGTAACCCGCGAGGTCGGTCAGGATCGCCCGCAACGGGTGATCGGGCAGCACCGCCAGTGCGGCGCGCGCCTTGGCGGCCCAGGCCAGAGCATCGTTCTTTGCCGCGTCCATCGCCCCGTGCCGCGCCATGATCGCCTGCGCCTGCGCCAGATCGCCTTCCTGCTGGTCACCCTTCTCAATCACCCGCGCCCAAAAGGCGCGCTCGGCGGCATCGGCCCCTGCCACCGCCTTGATCACCGGCAGCGTCAGTTTGCGCTCGCGGAAATCATCGCCGGTGTTCTTGCCGATCACCGCAGCGCTGCCGCCGTAATCCAGCAGATCATCGACGATCTGGAACGCCACGCCCAAGGCATCGCCATAGGTGAAAAGGGCGCGCACCTGATCTTCGGGGACTCGTGCGATCACGCCGCCGACCTCGGTTGCCGCCGAGAACAGCGCCGCCGTCTTGCCGCGTACGACCTGCAGGTAGGTGGCCTCGGTGGTGGCCAGATCCTGCGCCGCCGTCAGTTGCAGCCCCTCGCCTTCGGCGATGGTGGCCGAGGCGTTGGCCAGGATGTCGAGCACCCGCAGGTTGCCGGTCTCGACCATCAACTGAAAGCTGCGCGAAAACAGATAATCCCCAACCAGAATCGAGGATTTGTTATCCCAGAGCAGGTTGGCGGTCGGGCGCCCGCGACGGCGCGCGGATTCGTCCACCACATCGTCATGCAGCAAGGTGGCGGTGTGGATGAACTCGACCACCGCCGCGAGGTGGATGTGGAACGGCCCGCCGTACCCGCACAGCCGCGCCGCCGCGAGCACCAAGAGCGGGCGCAGACGCTTGCCACCGGCCTCGACCAGATGGGCGGTCACCTGCGGAATACGCGGCGCATGTTCCGAGGCCATCCGCGCCCGGATCAGCGCGTTGACCTGCGCCATGTCGGCGGCCAGAAATCCCGCCAACTGATCATGCGGTGTCGGCAACGCCTTGTTCACCCGGTCACATCCCCGTCACCCGCCTCGACAAACCCGGCCCCAATCCGCTATCTGTCAGGCATGCAAGAACTTCTTCGCAGTGCCGACCCCACCGTCATCGCCTTTGCCTCGGCCCTGCTTCAGGGTGAGGATATAGCGGTGTTCGAGATCGACGTCCATATGAGCATTCTTGAAGGCAGCATCGGCGTCTTGCCACGCCGCCTGATGGTGGCCGACGACGATCTGGTGCGCGCCCGCATCGTGCTGGCGGACAACGCTATTGCGACCGGGTTCTGACGTGTTCGCGACGACCGACCTTAGCGATGACGCTTTTCTGGGCGGCAGGCTGCGGCTGTGGCAGCCGCGGGTGGGCTACCGCGCCGCGGTTGATCCGGTGCTGCTGGCGGCCGCGGTCGCAGCAAGACCCGGCCAGTCGGTGCTGGAGCTGGGCTGCGGCGCGGGGGCGGCGATCCTTTGTCTGGCGACAAGGGTGCCCGGCCTGACCCTGGCCGGAATCGAACTGCAAGCCCGCTACGCCGATCTGGCGCGGCGCAACGCCGCCCGCAACGGGGTGGCGCTGGCGGTGGAAACCGGCGATCTGGCGCAGCTGCCCGCCGTGCTGCGGCACGGCTTCGACCATGTCATCGCCAACCCGCCGTTCTATCCGGCCGATGGCTCGCCCTCGCCCGATCCGGGCCGTGATACCGCGCTGCGCACCGGCCTGGCTCTGGCGGCATGGTTTGATGTCGCCGCGCGTCGCCTGAACCCTGGCGGCGACCTGACCCTGATCCTTGCCGCCGCTGCCCTGCCCGAAGCTCTGGTTGCAATCGCCCCCCGGCTGGGCTCGGTTGCCGTGCTGCCGGTCGCCCCACGCGCGGGCAAGCCCGCCCACCGGATCATCCTGCGGGCGCACAAAGGCAAACGGGCGGCCTTGCGGTTGTTGGCCCCGTTCGTGCTGCATGATGGCGAGGCGCACGCGCGCGACCGCGACAGCCATACCGCCGCCGCAAACACTGTGTTGCGCGATGGCGGCGACCTTTGCGCGCGTTTTAGCTGATTTTCCCCCATATCGCCCCCGGACCCTGCCGAGTTTAAGTGACACGACTCGGGTTCTGTGGTGGAATCATCTGGCTCGGATCAATCACAGGAGAATGACCATGACCGTCGCTTCGCATCTCCAGGAACTCAAGCGCAAGCACGAGACCCTTTCGCAAATGGTCGAGCAGGAGCAGCGCAAACCTGGAGTTGACGACCTGCGGATTGCCGATCTGAAAAAGCAGAAACTGCGTCTGAAGGAAGAGATCAGCCGCCTGACCGAGGCCTGATCGCGCGGGCGCTGGCCTGGGCCGCCAGCGCTGCCCCGGCGGTGATCAGCACCGCCGCAAGCAGGATCGTGCGGGACGGCGGGGTGATCCCCGCCGCCACCAGCGCCAGGGTTGACAGCAGGGGGGCGACATAGGCCGCGACCCCCAAAAGCTGGATGTCGCCACGTTTCATGCCGATGTCCCAGGTGAAAAAGGCAATCCCCACCGGGCCTACGCCAAGCGCCACCACCGAGCCCCAGCCGATCAGGCCGATCGGCCAGCTGGTTGGCTCGAGCGCCAGATGGGCGACCAGCGACAGCACCGCGGTGGCCAGGCAAAACACCGCCACGCTCTCGGTCGGCACCGTGCCAAGGCGGCGCGAGGCCACGGAATAGACCGCCCAGGTGATGGCGCAAAGAAAGGCCAGCCCCAGCCCGGTGGCGGCCCGGGCGGCAAAAACCGCCCCGCCTTGCAGCACGATCAACGCGGCACCCGAAAAGGCCACGAGGGCACCGATCACGTGCAGCGACCTTAGCCGCTCGCCCGGCAGCAGGCCCGACAGCAGCACGATGAACAACGGCCAGAGATAGGCGATCAGCCCGGCCTCGGCGGCGGGGGCCAGACGCAGGGCGCTGAAATAGAGCAGATGGTAGCCGAAAAGCCCCGCCGTCCCGAAGGCATAGACCCGCCAACCAACGGCGCGCAGCGACCCGAAGCCCGCCCCGCGCCGCACCCAGACCAGCCCGATGCTGCCGCCGATGCCAAAACACAGCGCGCTGAGCAGAAACGGCGGCACCGGCGCGGTGCCGACCGTGAACAGCGCCAGCGACGACCACAGCAGGATCGCAAAGAAACCGATGATTGTGGCGCGGGCGCGGCTCATGGCCGCTAGCCATGGCGTGAAACGCGTCGCTCTTCAAGCCCTTGCGGCCTTTCATCGCGGGGCCGACGCGCGCCCGCGGATCAGACCATGAACTGCCCGCCGTTGGCCGAGATCGTGGAGCCGGTGATGAAGCCGGCATCATCGGAGGCGAGAAACACCACACAACGCGCGACCTCTTCGGGCGTGCCCAGACGCCCCACCGGGATCAGCGGCAGGATGCGCTCCTTCAACACTTTTTCATCAATCGCGCGCACCATCTCGGTGCCGATGTAACCGGGGCAGATGGCGTTGACGGTAATGCCCGCCCGCGCACCTTCCTGCGCCAGCGCCTTGGTGAAGCCCAGATCGCCCGACTTGGCGGCGGAATAGTTGACCTGCCCGGCCTGGCCCTTTTGCCCGTTGATCGAGCTGATGTTGATCACCCGCCCGAACTTGCGATCCCGCATCCCCGACCACAGCGGGTGGGTCATGTTGAACAGGCCGCTGAGGTTGGTGTCGATCACCTCGCGCCATTGTTCGGGCGTCATCTTGTGGAACATTGCGTCGCGGGTGATGCCGGCGTTGTTGACCAGTACCGCCACCGGGCCAAGCTCGGTCTCGACCCGCCGGATGCCCGCCGCGCAGGCATCATAATCGGCCACCGACCACTTGTAGCTGCGAATCCCGGTCTCGGCGGTGAATTTTGCCGCCGCCGCATCGTTGCCGGCATAGTTGGCGGCAACCGTATAACCGGTGGCCTTCAGGGCGATGGAAATCGCCGCGCCGATGCCGCGCGACCCGCCGGTGACCAATGCAACTTTCGCCATGATTCCTCCTGAATGGGCTGTGCTTGAAATAGTGTTACCCACAAAGAAAACGGGGCGCAATATTATTGCGCCCCTTCAAGATCAATTTACCACAAGGATCAGGCGCGCTCAATGCAGAGCGCCATCCCCATGCCGCCGCCGATGCACAGCGTCGCCAGGCCCTTCTTGGCATCGCGCCGCCCCATCTCGAAGATCAGGGTGTTCAGGATGCGGCAGCCCGAAGCCCCGATCGGGTGGCCCAGCGCGATTGCCCCGCCATTGACATTGACGATGTCGGTGTTCCAGCCCATGTCCTTGTTCACCGCGCAAGCTTGCGCCGCAAACGCCTCGTTGGCTTCGATCAGATCAAGATCGGCCACCGTCCAGCCCGCCTTCTGCAGCGCCTTGCGGCTGGCCGGAATCGGGCCGGTGCCCATCAACGCGGGGTCAACCCCGGCGGAGGCATAGCCGGCGATCCGCGCCAGCGGGGTCAGGCCTCGCCGCGCTGCTTCTTTCTCGGTCATCAACACCACCGCGGCGGCACCATCGTTCAGGCCCGAGGCATTGCCTGCCGTCACGGTGCCGTCCTTGGTGAAGGCGGGGCGGAGCTTGGCCATGGCCTCGAGCGTCGCGCCCTGGCGGATGTATTCGTCCTGGTCCACCGTCACCTCGCCCTTGCGGGTCTTGACCACGAACGGAATGATCTCGTCGGCAAAGCGCCCGGCCTTCTGCGCGGCTTCCGCCTTGTGCTGGCTGGCGACCGCAAATTCATCCTGCATCTCGCGCGTGATCTGCCACTTGCTGGCGACATTTTCGGCGGTGATCCCCATGTGATAACCGTTGAACGCATCCCACAGCCCGTCGCGGATCATGCTGTCGATGAAGTTGAGATCGCCCATCTTCTGCCCGGCGCGCAGGTGTGCGACATGGGTGGACATCGACATGCTTTCCTGGCCACCGGCCACCACCACGGTCGAATCGGCAAGCATCAGGTGCTGTGCCCCAAGCGCCACCGCCCGCAGCCCCGAGCCACAGACCTGGTTGACCGTAAACGCCGACGACTCGATCGGCAGCCCCGCCCGGATCGCCGCTTGCCGCGCCGGGTTCTGGCCCTGACCTGCGGTCAGCACCTGCCCCAGGATCACGTCATCGACATCGGCCTTGTCCACCCCCGCACGGGCCAGAACCGCCTCTATCACCTTCGAACCAAGTTCATGTGCCGGGGTGCCGGCAAACGCCCCGTTGAAGCTTCCGACAGCGGTGCGTCCCGCCGCGACGATTACGACATTGGTCATTCGTGGATCCCTTTCCTTGGCGCTGCGCGGGCGAAGGACCGATTTCGCCGCTCTGCAGCATTGCCTAAGCATCCTTGGCGAAAAGTGCAAGGAATTTGCAGATCCGCATGGCCAGCGTCGGCCTCCGGTTCCGGCGCAGCAGCGGTTTCAACCCGCCTTTTTCTGAGGGGCAGGCACAAAGACCGGGGCCATGGTCGGCGCGCCGAACAGATAGCCCTGCAGACAGTCGATCCCAATTGCGCGCAGGAATTCGGCATCTTCCACCGCTTCGACCGATTCCGCCACGGTGAACATGTTGAAATGCTGCGCGATCGTGATCAGGGCGCGGGCCAGCACCTGATTGTCGGGGTCGCGGTGAATGCCATGGATGAACTGGCCGTCGATCTTCAGCACGTCAAAGAAGAAATCCTTGAAATGGCGAAACGACGTTGGCCCCGCCCCGTAATCATCGAGCGCAAAGGCAATGCCCTTGCGTTGCAGATCATCCATGAAGGCCATCACCAACTCAGGCACCTGCATCATCGAGCGTTCCGGGATCTCGAGAATCAGCCGCTCGCCGATCGTGGGCGAGACCCGCAAACCCTGCGACAGCACCTGCATCCAGCGCGGATACCCGATCGAGCGCGCCGACATGTTGATCGCCAGCCGGATATCGGTGTGGCGCGCCAGGGTCGCGAGACCGATTTCCAGCGCGGCACAGTCGATCAGGCGCCCGAGTTCCTGGGTTTCCACGGTGGCCATGAAATCGCGCGCCGGGATCACCCGCCCGGTCTCGTCCAGCACCCGGATCAGGCCCTCGTGGAAGGCGACCCTGCCGGTGTCGGCCCCGAGCACCACCGGCTGATAGGCCAGGCGCAAGCGCTTGGTCTCCAGCGCGGCCTGCACCATGGCCAGGGTCTGACGATCGTTCTGCGCCACCGCGAAGGCGAGCGGGTTGGACGCCTCGCCCAGGTCGCCCCGCCTGCGCCTGCGCCTGCGCTCCGGTCCCTGCATTGCCGCCCCTTTCCGGTTGATCCATCGCCATGATGCCGCCACAAAGGTAAACAGACGGCAAAATTTGCCTCCTTGTTCCAATTGTCCGCATAATTGCCAAAGGTCCGACCCGATGCCCCAGTCGCAAGATCCCGCCCCGCAGCGCTGCCCGTGGTGCGGCAGCGACCCGCTTTACGTGGCCTATCACGACCACGAATGGGGTGTGCCCGAACGCGACAGCCGCGCGCTGTGGGAAAAGCTGATCCTTGACGGCTTTCAGGCCGGGCTGGCCTGGATCACCATCCTGCGCAAACGCCCTGCGTTCCGCGCGGCCTTTGCGGGTTTCGACCCCGAAACCATCGCCCGCTGGGGCGAACCCGAGGTCGCCCGCCTGCTGGCCAACCCGTCGATCGTGCGTCATCGTGGCAAGATCGAGGCCACCATGGTCTCGGCCCGTGCCTATTTGCGGCTGCAGGCGCGGATGTCGTTTGCCGAATATCTCTGGCGCCACCTTGATGGCGAACCGCTGCAAAATCGCTTTGCCAGCATGGCCGAGGTTCCCGTCGCCACCGATCTGTCGCGCCGCATCGCCGCCGGCCTGAAAGCGGAAGGCTTCAAGTTCTGCGGCCCGACCATCACCTACGCGTTCATGCAGGCCACCGGCATGGTCAATGACCACCTGATCACCTGCCCCCGCCACTACGCCTTGTCACCGGCAGCCAACTGATCCCAAATCATTTCATCTTGGCCCAGATATCCACGCAGCGCCTGCGCCGCCACTCAGCCGCCGATCAGCGCGCCCAGCACCGCGCGCGCGTTGGCGCTGTCCCACTCGGCTTCGCCGATCAGCCGACCCACCTCGCGCCCTTCCGGATCGAGGATCACCGTCAGCGGCAACCCCATCACCCCCATCTCATGCGCCAGATCCGATCCCGGGTCACGCCACACCGTCAGATGCGAAATCCCGCCCTCGGCAAGGAACTTGTCGATGGCGGGCCGCAGGTTGTGCCCGGTTGCCACCGCCACCACCGTGAAGCGCTCGCCCCCGAGCTCGGCGTGCAGCCGGTCGAGCCCCGGCATTTCCTTGCGGCAGGGCGCGCACCAGGTGGCCCAGAAGTTCAGCACCACCCAATTGCCGCGATACTCGGCCAGGGCATGGGGTTCATCGTCCAGCCCGATCAGCCCAACCTCGGGCAGGGCCTTGGGTTCGGCGCTGAACACCAGCTTCTTCATGTCGTCCTCGCGCAGCGCATCGGCCAGTGCGATATCGGCCGCCGCGGGATTTGCACCAAACACCAAGGCCGTATAGAGAACAGCAAAGCCTAGTCGCAACATCGTCCCTCCATAGGCCAGAGCATGACCCGTTTACCTTCGCAAGACACCCCGGCAGCCAACGCGATGTGGGGCGGGCGGTTTGCCGCCGGGCCGGATGCGCTGATGCAGGCGATCAATGCCTCGATCGGCTTCGACCGCCGCCTTTACGCCCAGGACATCCGCGGCTCGCGCGCCCATGCCGCAATGCTGGCGGCGCAGGGTATCCTTAGCCATAAGGATGCCGAGGCAATCGGGGAAGGCCTGCTCACGGTATTGTCAGAGATCGAGGCGGGAAAGTTCCCTTTCCGGGTCGAGCTGGAAGATATCCACATGAATGTCGAATCGCGCCTGAAAGAGATCATCGGCGAACCGGCCGGGAGGCTGCACACCGCGCGTTCGCGCAACGATCAGGTGGCGCTCGATTTCCGGCTGTGGGTGCGCGATCAGTGCGATGCCGCCGACGCCGCCATTGCCGCCCTGATGCGCGCCTTTCTTGCCCAGGCGGAAGTTGGCGCCGACTGGGTGATGCCGGGCTTCACCCACATGCAAAGCGCCCAGCCGGTGACCTGGGGCCACCACATGCTGGCCTATGTCGAGATGCTGGCACGCGACCGCTCGCGTTTCAAGGATGCCCGCGCCCGGATGAACGAATGCCCGCTGGGGGCGGCAGCGCTGGCGGGCACCTCGTTCCCGATCGACCGCGCCATGACCGCCGCAGCCCTCGGATTTGCCCGCCCCACCGCCAATTCGCTCGACAGCGTTTCCGACCGCGATTTCGCGCTGGAATTCATGGCCGCCGCCAGCATCTGCGCCATGCACCTGTCGCGCTTCGCCGAAGAGCTGGTGATCTGGTCCTCGGCGCAGTTCCGCTTCGTGCGGCTCAGCGACCGCTGGACCACCGGCTCGTCGATCATGCCGCAAAAGAAGAACCCAGACGCGGCCGAGCTGCTGCGTGCCAAGCTCGGGCGCATTCTCGGGGCGACGGTGGCGCTGTTCACCGTGATGAAGGGCCTGCCGTTGGCCTATTCCAAGGACATGCAGGAAGACAAGGAACAACTGTTCGATGCTGCCGACACGCTGATGCTGGGGCTGGCCGCGATGACCGGTATGGTGGCCGACCTCGCCGCACAGAGCGAAACCCTTGCCGCCGCCGCCGCCGCAGGCTTTGCCACCGCCACCGATCTGGCCGACTGGCTGGTGCGCGAGGCCGGGCTGCCGTTTCGCGAGGCGCATCATGTTACCGGCACCCTGGTGGCGCTGGCCGAACGCCGGGGCTGCGATCTGCCCGATCTTTCGCTGGCGCAGATGCAGGCGGTCCACCCCGCGATCCGGGCCGAAGTGTTAACCGTGCTTGGGGTGGAAAACTCGGTGCGCTCGCGCGTCTCTTACGGCGGCACCGCCCCCGATCAGGTGCGCGCCCAGATCGCCCGTTGGCAAAAGGCCCTGCAATGACCCAAATCCTGGCGCTGCTCACCCTTCTTTCGCTGCTGGCTGCCTGCGGCGTTGACGGTGCCCCGACTCCCCCCGGCCCCGCCGCCGCGCCGACCGGGATCAGCATAACGGGAGAGGTGAAACTCGGCGTGGTCAGCCGATGATCTCGCCGCTGCGCCTGTTCTACCTCTGCCTGGCACTCTGGGGGGCGCTGCACCCGATGGCCAACTACCTGTCCTACACCCGCGCCACCGAAAGCGGCCTGGGCGGGCTGATCGCGGCGTGGTTCGCCAACGCGGCCACCACCGGCCTTGCCTGGGACGTGCTGATCGCAGGCATCGCCCTGACCGTCTGGGTCGTGGCCGAAACGACCGTGCGCCGCAACTGGCTGGCGCTGATCGCCCTTCCGGTCACCCTCGGCATCGGCATCTCCTGCGGCCTGCCGCTCTACCTTTTCCTGCGCACCCGCCCGATCACCTGATTGCCTTGCCGTTACTCACTGGCCAAAATATCCCGGGGGTCCGGGGGCTGGCCCCCGGCCTGCTCCGGCCCCCAAGCGAAAGCCGCCCGATGGACCATTTCCTCTACCGCAACAAGCACCTCCACGCCGAAGACGTGCCGCTTGCCCGGATCGCTGCGACGGTCGGCACCCCGTTCTATTGTTACTCGGCCGCCACCCTGACCCGGCACTATCAGCTTTTTGCCGAAGCCCTTGCCCCGCTGCCGCACCGCATCTGCTTCTCGGTCAAGGCGTTATCGAATCTGGCGGTGCTCAAGCTGCTGGGCGACCTTGGCGCCGGGATGGACGTGGTGTCGGGCGGCGAATACCGCCGCGCCCGTGCCGCCGGGGTGCCGGGCGAGCGGATCGTGTTCTCGGGCGTCGGCAAGACCGAGGCCGAGATGCGGCTGGCGCTGAGCGGCGGTGTTCACCAGTTCAACGTCGAATCCGAGCCTGAGCTGCGCACCCTCTCAAGGGTCGCAACCGATCTGGGTATCCCCGCCCCGATCACCCTGCGGGTCAATCCCGATGTCGATGCGAAAACCCATGCCAAGATCGCCACCGGCATGAAGGAAAACAAGTTTGGCGTGCCGATCGCGCGCGCGCCAGCGGTCTATGCCGAGGCCGCCGCCCTGCCCGGGCTTCAGATCGTCGGCATCGACCTGCATATCGGCAGCCAGTTGACCGAGCTTGGCCCGTTTGAACAAGCGTTTGCCAAACTGGCCGATCTGACCGCCACCCTGCGCGCCCTGGGCCACCCCATCGACCGCCTCGATCTGGGCGGCGGGCTCGGCATCCCCTACAGCTCGACGAACCAGGCCCCACCGCTGCCGCGCGAATACGGCGCCCTGATCAGGCGCGTCCTCGGCCCCCTCGGTTGCGAGATCGAGATCGAGCCGGGGCGGCTGATTGCCGGCAATGCCGGGGTGCTGGTGGCGCAGGTGATCTATGTCAAGCACGGCGAGGACCGTGACTTCCTGATCCTTGATGCGGCGATGAACGATCTGGTGCGCCCGGCGATGTATGGGGCGCACCACGACATCGTGCCGCTGACCGAGCCCGCGCCGGGGCAGCACACCCAAACCTATGATGTGGTTGGCCCGGTGTGCGAGACCGGCGATACCTTCGCGCAGGCGCGCGCCATGCCGCCGATGCGCAATGGCGATCAGGTGGCGTTTCGCTCGGCCGGGGCTTATGGCGCGGTGATGGCGTCGGAATATAACAGCCGCCCCCTGATCCCCGAAGTGCTGGTGCAGGGCGATCACTTCGCCGTCATAAGGGCGCGTCCGACATATGAAGAAATCCTGAACCGCGATAGCATCCCGCCGTGGCTGACCCCGACCGACAGCCCGCAACCTGGCCCGGAGCATGACTGATAGCCCTTCGCATCCGACCCAGCCCGACCTGCGCTGGCCGCTGCGCCTCACGCTGGCCGGCCTCTGGGCCGAGCGGTTGTGCCGCGCCTTATGGCCGCTCTGGAGCATTGCGATCACCACCCTGGCGGCGCTTGGGTTGGGGGTGGCGGATCACCTGTCGCCCGCAGCGACCGGGGCCGGGCTGGGGCTGGCGGCGCTGGCCGCTCTTGCGGCGCTGAGCGCGGGCCTGCGCGGCTTTGCCCTGCCGCGCCGGGCCGAGGCGCTGGCCCGGCTTGATGCCGCCCTGCCGGGGCGACCGCTGGCGGCGCTGGCGGACACGCAGGCGATCGGGGCGGGCGACCGGGCATCGGTCGCGGTGTGGCACGCGCACCGCGACCGGATGGCGGCGCGTGCCGCCACCGCCCGGGCGGTGGCTCCCGATTTGCGGCTGGCCCGGCGCGACCCGTTCGCTCTGCGCTATCTGGCACTGACCGCGCTGGTGATGGCGCTGCTGTTCGGCTCGTTCGGGCGGATGGCGCCGGTGCCCGGCCTTGCTACCGCGGGTGGCTCGGCGCTGGCCGCGAGCCCGGCGTGGGAAGGTTGGGCCTCGCCCCCCGCCCATACCAGCAAGCCGACGATCTACCTTCCCGACGTCACCGCGCCGGAGCTGGCACTGCCGCTCGGCAGTCACGTCCAGATCCGGCTTTACGGCGAGCCCGGTGCCCTGACCCTGGCCGAGACCGTATCGGCGCGCATGGCGCCGCCGCCGGCCACAGGCCCGGTGCAGGAATTCGACGTTCAGCAAGGCGGCTCGATTGCGCTCGCGGGCCCAGGCGGGCGCGAATGGCGCGTCATCGCCCTGCCCGACGCTCCCCCCGTCATCCGCACCACTGGCGAGGCCCGACGCGGCCGCGACGGCAGCATGGAACTGCCGTTCAGCGCCGCCGACGATTACGGCGTGACCGGCGGGCAGGCCACCATCACGCTTGATCTTGCCGCCGTCGATCGCCGCTACGGCCTGACCGCCGCGCCCGAGCCGCGCGCGCCGATCACCCTCGATCTGCCGCTGCCGATCACCGGCAGCCGCGCTGATTTTGCCGAGGTGCTGACCGAAAACCTCTCAAAGCATCCGTTCGCCAACCTGCCCGTCACCCTTACCCTGACCGCGCGCGATGCCCTGGGTCAGCCCGGCCACACCCCGCCGCTCTCGGTCACACTGCCCGGCAAGCGTTTTTTCGACCCGCTCGCGGCGGCGCTGATCGAGATGCGGCGCGATCTTTTGTGGTCGCGCGCCAACGCCCCACGCACCGCCCGGATTCTGAAAGCCGTGACCAACCGCCCCGAAGACCTGATCCGCAATGAGCGCGCCTACCTGCGGCTGCGGGTGGCCCTGGCGCGCCTTGACGCCGATGCCGCGAGCCTTCAGCCAGCGGTGCGCGACGAGCTGGCCGAGGCGCTGTGGGAAATTGCCGTGCTGGTCGAAGAGGGCGATCTGGCCTCGGCGCAAGAGCGGCTGCGCCGGGCGCAAGACCGACTGGATCAGGCGATCAGCGACGGGGCCGATCCGTCCGAGATCGACCAGTTGATGCGCGATCTGCGCGAGGCGCTGGATGACTACATGCGGCAGTTGGCCGAGGAGGCGCAGCGCAACCCCGACAGCCAGATGTCGCAAAACCAGCAGGGGCTGGAGATGACCGCCGACCAGTTGCAGCAGATGCTCGACGAGTTGCAAGAGCTGATGCAGGAGGGCCGCACCGCCGAAGCCGCGCAACTGATGGAGATGCTGCGCCAGTTGATGGAAAACATGCAGGTCACGCAAGGCCCAGGCGGTCAGGGCGGGCAGGCGATGCGCGATCTGGGCCAGACCCTGCGCGATCAGCAGGGCCTTGCCGACGACTCCTTTCGCCAGTTGCAAGACCCCCCCAACGGCGGCCAGCCGGGCGATCAGGGCCAGCCCAAGCCGGACGGTCGCAGTCTGGCCGAGCGTCAGAATGATCTGCGCGACCGGCTCGATCAGTTGAACGGCAACACCCTGCCGGGGCCGGGCAGCGAACAGGGCGAGGCCGGACGGCAGGCGCTGGACGACGCCGGTCGCGCCATGACCGAGGCCGAGCGTGCGCTGCGGGGTGGCGATCTGTCCGGCGCGCTCGATCATCAGGCCGAGGCGATGCAGGCGCTACGCGACGGCATCGGGGCGCTGGGCCAGGCGCTGACTGAGCAGCAACGCCGCGCGGGCGATACCACCGAGGGCCAGGCATTCGGGCGCAACGATCCCGGTGCGGCGCGCGACCCGCTGGGGCGCGACCTGGGCGACGGGGCGCGCATCGGTTCGGATCGCAACCTGTTGCAGGGCGAGGATGTCTATCGCCGGGCGCAGGGCCTGCTTGACGAGATTCGCCGCCGCTCGGGCGAGCAGTCGCGCCCGGACGTTGAGCGCGATTACCTTAAGCGCCTGCTGGAGCCGTTCTAGGGCAGGACGAGCCCTTATGGGAACGGTGTTGGCACCTTCTTTTCTTGCCTGATTTTTAAACACTCAGCCAAGCCCAACTCTCCCTTTTGCCTAGGGGCCTTGCGGCCGTCAGGCAAGGGACCGGGCGGCCGTTCGGCGGAGAAACCGTCGCCTGAACGGCTTCCTGCCCCGCCTACCCCGCAAGGCCGCTGACCCGGTCCCCTGGGCCCGGAAACCCGGGGGGCAGGAGACTGGCGCAACCTGAGTCGTGAGGTTTCCATCACCCCGCATCCCGTTCCAAGCCCGACGCCCGGTTCAGCCGCTGCGGTCGCCGATGCCTTGCAGGGCGGTGATCGCCTGCCGCATCAGGCCATCAAGCCACAGCCGGGCGTGATCGACCGCGGCGACATAGGCCGCCATGGCATCGGCGCTGGCGGGAATTTGCTGCACGATCTTCGGGGCCATCACATAGGCCGCCGCCGCCGCTACCGCGAGCACCATCATCAGCACGAAGCCGCTGCGAAAGCCGCTGCGGCGGGCACCTTCATCAGGCCCGGCAAAATCTGCGATCTTGCGCGGACCTCGGTCGGAACTGGCGCGCAGCGACGAGTTGATTTCCTCGATGTCGGGAAACAACTCGCGCCGCGGCGCCACCGCGCGGGTGCCTGCATCGGCGGCTGGCGGCGCAGCATCAGGCTCAATGCCCTTGAGTTCGGCGATGCGCCGCGCCACCGGACTAACGGTCAGGGCCACCGCCGGGGCCGGTGCCGGCCCTGCCTCCAGCCCCAAGTCGGACTGGGTTTCCAGCGGCTGCCGCTGCTCGCTGCGCCGCGCCCGGGTCTCGCGTTCGGCTTCTTCGCGCAACACGTTGAGCACGCTTTCATCCAGCGATCGCCGCGGGGCCGGTGCCACTGTCGGGGCCGGGTTGACGCTGGCCGCGGGCGATTGCACTGCGGGCGCGGGTTGCGGCCCTGGCGTTGGCGCCGGTTTGGCGGCCGCCTCGGGGGGATCGAACAGCTCGGCCTCGGCGGTCGTTGCGGCTTCGACTTCCGGCGAAAGCTGAAACCAGGCATGACCGCAATTCGAGCACTGCACGTCCCGACCGCTTGCCGGAATCGCATCGTCGCCGACCTCATACTGTGCGTCGCAATTCGGGCAAACAAGCCGCATCCGTTCCGCCCCTGATGGCCACTCGCATGGCGCTGGGGATGTTGTAGCAATGATCCCGGCCATATCCAAGGGTTTGTGGCAAGGCATTCTCAGCAGCCCGATTGAAACCGCCGCGCGACTGGGCAATGGTGGGGCCGGGATCCGGGCCCTTGCCCGCGAGGAGCGATGCACGGTGATTGTGTTCGACAATGTGGCCCACAGCTATGGCGGCGGCGAGCTGTTGTCGGAAGTGACGCTGCGGCTCGCTCCGGGGTCGTTTCATTTTCTGACCGGCCCGTCGGGGGCCGGCAAATCGACTTTCCTCAAGCTGTGCTACGCCGAACTGCTGCCGACTGCCGGGCGGGTGACGCTGTTTGACCGCGAGGTGCGCAGTCTGGCGCGGGACGATGTTGCGAGGATGCGGCGGCGCATCGGGGTGGTGCATCAGGATTGCCAGTTTCTCGATCACCTGCCGCTGGCCGCCAACGTCACGCTGCCGCTGCTGGTGTCCGGCCGCGAGGTCGGGGCGCAGGATCTGGCCGATCTGCTGGGCTGGGTCGGGCTTGGCCAACTGGCCGCGGCCTTGCCGCCCGCGCTGTCGGGGGGCGAGCGTCAGCGCGCGGCGCTGGCGCGGGCGGTGATCATGGGGCCGGATGTCATTCTGGCCGACGAACCGACCGGCAACCTCGACTGGGAGATGTCGCTGCGGCTGCTGACTTTGCTGGTCGAGCTTAACAAGATGGGCAAGACCATCGTGGTGGCAACCCACGATCTCAACCTGATCCGAAGCGCCAAAGCGCAGGTGGCGGCAAGGGTGCTGCGCATCTCGAACCGTCGCATTCAGCTTGCGGGGGCAGACTTGTGATCCGCGCGCTGTTGGCCGATCTGTTCAAGCCTGATCGCCACGCCGCGCGGGTGGTGCCTGCCACCGGCCACACCGCCTGGCTGACCAGCTTTACCGCGGCGGCGATGACCTTTCTGGCGGTGTTCGCGCTGGCGCTGTCGCTGGCGGCAGGGCGGCTGGCCGATCGCTGGTCGGCGGCGCTGGCGCAGACCGCCACGGTGCGCATCGCCGCCCCCGCCGATCAGGTCGAGATCCAGACCCGGGCGGTTCTCGATGTGCTGGCCACCACGCCGGGCATTGCCTCTGCCCGCGCGCTGAGCGATGCCGATCAGCAGGCCTTGCTGGCCCCGTGGTTCGGCCCCGATCTGCCGCTTGAGGCGCTGCCGATCCCGCGCCTGATCGAGGTCACCGAAGACCCCGCCGGCTACGACAGCGAAGGCCTGCGCCAGCGCCTGGCCGCCGAGGCGCCCGGCGCGGTGCTTGACGATCATACCCGCTGGCGGCTCCCGCTGGCGGTAGCGGCGGGGCGGTTGCGGTTGCTGGCGGCGGTGTCGATCGTGCTGATCCTGACCACCGTGGCGGCGATGATCACCCTGGCCGCCAATGCGGCGCTGGCTGCCAATGGGCAGGTGATCAAGGTGCTGCGGCTGGTGGGCGCGCGCGACACCTATATCGCCCGCGCCTTCGTGCGCCGCTTCACCTTGCGGGCGCTGAGCGGGTCGGCGGTGGGGGCGGCGACCGGCCTGCTGGGCGTGGCCTTCCTGCCTGCTGCCGATGCCGCTGGCGGGTTTCTGACCGGGCTCGGCTTTCAGGGGGTCGACTGGGTGCTGGTGCTGCTTCTGCCGCTGCTGGCCGCCGTCATCGCCTTTTTCGCGACCCGTCGGGCCGCATTTCGCAAACTGAAAGAGCTGACCTGATGAAATACGCCATCCAGTGGCTGCGTTCGCTGATCTTCGTGGTCCAGATGTATCTGGCGATTCTCGTCATCATGCTGGCCTATACCCCGCTGGTGCTGATCGACCGCCGTCATGCGCGGCGCTGGATGCGGGTGTGCGCGCACTGGGTGCGGCTGTCGGCGGCCTGGATCGTCGGGCTCAAGACCGAGGTTCGCGGCGAGGTGCCGACCGGTGCGGTCCTGATCGCGGCGAAACACCAGTCGTTCCTCGACTCGGTGGTGCTGATCAGCGCTCTCTCGGCGCCGCGCTTCATCATGAAAAGGCAACTGGTGTGGATTCCGATCGCCGGTTGGCACGCCCTGAGGGCAGGCTTCGTTCCGGTCGATCGCGGCAAGCGCGGGGCGGCAATCAGGCAGATGCTGGCCGATGTCGAGAATGGGGCCGCCGAGCCGGGGCAGATCATCATCTACCCGCAGGGCACCCGCACCGCACCGGGCACCTTTCTGCCCTACAAGATGGGCAGCGCCGCCCTTTATGCCCAGCTTGGCCAGCCCTGCATTCCGGTGGCCACCAACGTCGGCGTGTTCTGGCGCCGGCATGGCATCTATCGCAAGCCCGGCGTGGCGGTGATCGAATTCCTGCCGCCGATCGAACCCGGTCTCGTGGCCGAGGTTTTCATCGCGCGGCTCGAGGCCACGATCGAGACCGCCTCGAACCGGCTGATGGCCGAGGCCGGGTTCAAAGGGTAAAGGCGATGGCGACCGATAGCGATGTGATGACCTACATCCTTGAGCAATTGCAGGGCGCGGGCAAGGTGACGGCGCGCCGGATGTTCGGCGAATACGCAGTTTATTGCGAGGGCAGGGTGGTGGGGCTGATCTGCGACAACCAGTTGTTCCTGAAACCCGCGCCGGGCGCACACGCGCTGCTGGGGCCGGTGGCGATGGCCCCGCCCTATCCCGGCGCGAAGCCGCACCTGCTGATCGACGACGGGTTGGAGGACCGCGCCCTGATGGCGCAGGTGGTGGCCGCCATCGCCCGCGACCTGCCCGAACCAGGGCCCAAAGCCCCACGACGCCCGCGCCGGGCCTGAACTGCGACGCTCATCGCCCCTGCCGGGCTTCTTCGCCGGCTCGCTGCTCAAAGAGTCACCGCACGCCCTTCGCTCCGCGCGAAAATCGGGAAATTGCTCCTTCTGCCCGCGCCTTGGCCACGGCCATCGCCGAGGCCAAGATGCACCATGTCAACAGCCCGGCCGGGGGTCATAAGCCCCCGGTCAGCGCCCGCCGGGGCAGGTGCTGGCCTCTGCCGGTGTTGGGGCGGATATCGCCCACTGCCAAGGGTGTGCGGCGGGGCGGTTCTGGCCTGAGGTAATCGGAGGCCAAGCGATTGCGACCCCGGATGTCGCGGGCGGCGCAGACGGCGGGGGATGCTTGCGTGCCAATGACCGGGACACCATGGTAACCCGATACATCCCCCTCTTTCTCAAGCATTCATCGCCGCGCGGGGTCGAGGCCTTTGCCCTGCTGGCCGGGCTTGAGGCCTCGGTGCGCGGCATGATGATCTCGGTCATGCCACTGACCGTCTATGACGCAGTCAAGGATGCGGGGGTGGTCAGCCGGGTGTATTTTCTGGCCGGGATCGCCTCGCTGATCTGGGGTCTGCTGGTGCCATGGGCGACAAGGCATCTGCCGCGGCGCTGGATGTATAGCCTCGGGGCGGGGCTTTATCTCGCCGGCATGGTACTGGCGATCGAAGGCGGGACGCTGGCGGTGCCGCTGGCGATCATGTGCAACGCGCTGGCCACGGTGACGATCTTTGTCTGTTTCAACGCCTATGTGCTCGATTTCATTCCGCGTGCCGAACTGGGGCGCGGCCAGTCGTTGCAGATGGTCTATGCCGCGACCCCCTGGGCGGTCGGGCCGATGCTCGGGGTGTGGCTGCGTGGGGTCTGGCCGCCGCTGCCGTTCCTGCTGGCGGCGATGTTCGCGGTGCTGCTGCTGGGCACCTTCTGGGTGCTGCGACTGGGCAATGGCAAGCAGATCACCCGTGCCAAGGGGCTGCCGCCGAACCCGCTGGCCTATCTTGGCCCGTTCTTTCGCCAGCCGCGGCTGGTGGCAGGCTGGCTGTTCGCGGTGATCCGTTCGTGCGGCTGGTGGGTCTATGTCGTCTATCTGCCGATCTTCTGCATCGAGGCGAGCCTTGGCGACAAGGTCGCCGGGGTGGCGCTGTCGCTCTCGAATGCGCTGCTGTTCGTCTCGCCGCTGATGCTGAGGCTGGTGCATCGCACGTCGGTGCGCAGCGCGGTGCGGCTGGCCTTTGGGTTGTGCACCGTGACGTTCGTCGGTGCTACCTTGGTCTCACCCTGGCCATGGGCGACGGTAGCGCTGATGATGGTTGCCGCGACGGCGCTGGTGCTGCTCGATGCGGCGGGGGGGCTGCCATTCATGATGGCGGTCAAGCCCTCGGCGCGCACCGAGATGGCGGCGGTCTATTCGAGCTTTCGCGATGTCTCGGGGATTCTGACGCCGGGGGTGGCCTATCTGGTGCTGCTGGTGGCGCCGCTGGCCACGATCTTTGCCGCCTGCGGCGCGGGCACTGCGGCCGCCTGGCTGATCGCCGGGCGGATGCACCCAAGGCTGGGGGTCCGGCGCCCGTCGCACGGCGGGGTGGTGCGGGGCCGTCGCAATCAGGGGGCCGAGGCTTCGGGTACGAACTTGTAGCTGGCGTGGCAGGCGGTGCACATCGCCAGCACATCGCCCAGCTCGACCAGCGCCGCGGCCCTGTCGCCGCTGGCCTCGGCGTTCTGCGCCAGGGTGTCGAACGCCGCGTGGGTGGCAAAGCCCAGGGTTTTCAACCCCAGCGGCAGCTTGCCCATCAGCGCCACCGGCTCTTGCCCGGTCGCGGCCATGCCGACGCTGCGGGCGGCGGTGGTGACGGCGGGGATGTCACCCGCCCCTGCCGCCGCGACGATGGCCTGCACCGCCACCAGAAAGGCGCGCATGTCGCTCAACACCAAGTCGCGCTCGGGGGCGGTGACCACGACGCCGGTGCGCTCGTCGCTGCTGGCGGTGACGTTGCCCTGCACCAGAAACAACCAGCCGCCTGCCGCCAGTGCGGCCAGCGCCAGCAGGTTGAGCCCGAGACTGATCTTGTAGCCAAGCCCCATTGGGCTCTCCCGATCCTGCATCCGCCTCTGGCTAGCAGTGCGCGGCGGGCGCGTAAAGCGCGGCTTCAGTCCAGCAGCCGCCGCGCTATCACCTGAGCCTGAATTTCCGCCGCCCCCTCGAAGATGTTCAGAATCCGGGCATCACACAAGATGCGGCTGATCGGGTATTCCAGCGCGAAACCGTTGCCGCCGTGAATTTGCAGCGCGTTGTCGGCCGCCGCCCAGGCGACGCGGGCACCCAGGAGCTTGGCCATCCCGGCCTCCAGATCGCAGCGCTTGCCGTGATCCTTTTGCCAGGCGCTGAAATAGGTCAACTGCCGCGCCACCATGATCTCGACCGCCATCATTGCGAACTTGCCCGCGACACGCGGGAATTCGACCAGGGCGCGGCCGAACTGGTGGCGCTCGGTGGCGTAGCGCAGGCCGACCTCGAGCGCGTTCTGCGCCACCCCGATGGCGCGGGCGGCGGTCTGGATGCGGGCGCTCTCGAAAGTCTGCATCAACTGCTTGAAGCCCTGCCCCGGCACCCCGCCCAGCAGGTTCTCGCCCTTGACCGCAAAGCCGTCGAACGCCAGCTCGTATTCCTTCATGCCGCGATAGCCCAGCACCCCGATCTCGCTGCCGGTCATGCCGGGCGTCGGAAACGGGACGGCATCGCTGCCGGGGGTCTTTTCGGCCAGAAACATGCTCAGGCCGCGGTAATCGCTGGTGGCGGGGTCGGTGCGCGCGAGCAGCGTCATCACATGGGTGCGGGCGGCGTGGGTGATCCAGGTCTTGGCGCCTGTCACCACCCAATCGTCGCCCTGCCTGACGGCGCGGGTGCGCAGACTGCCAAGGTCCGAGCCGGTTCCGGGTTCGGTGAAGACCGCGGTCGGCAAGATCGCGCCCGAGGCCAACCCCGGCAGCCACTGCGCCTTTTGCGCCGGCGTGCCGCCGCACAGGATCAGCTCGGCTGCGATCTCGCTGCGGGTGGCCAAGGATCCGACCCCGATGTAGCCACGCGACAATTCCTCGGATACCACCACCATGCCGGCCTTCGACAGGCCAAGACCGCCGAATTCCTCGGGGATGGTCAGGCCGAACACCCCCATCCCGGCCAGATCCGCAATCAGCTCGAGCGGGATCAACTCGTCGCGCAGGTGCCAGCCATGGGCAAAGGGCACCACACGCTCGTCGGCAAAACGGCGGAACTGGTCGCGGATCATCTCGATCTCGTCGTCGAGACCGGTCGACCCGAACGTGGCATGGCCATGGTTTTTCAGCATCAAGCCCACCAGCCGCGCCCGCGCCGCCGCCGTGTTGCCCTCCGCCATCAGCGCCGCCACCGCCGCCCCCGGCGCAGGCAGCACCAGCCCAAGATCAGAGGGGCGGGCGATCTCGCCCTGGCTCATCGCGATGCCGCCGCGAATCTGGCTGAGGTATTCGCCGAACGCGATCTGCAACAGCAAGGCGTCCATCTCGCCAAACTTGCCAGCCGCCGCCAGCCGACCCGCCCAAGCCTGCATCTGACGCAAGCTTTGCGCGTAAGTGGCAAGCCAGGCCAGCGCGTGAGCCGCAAACTGCTGCGCCTCGAACGCCGACGCCTGCACCTTGCCGCCCTGCGTCACCCGTTCGCTGAGCGCCGTGCGGGCCGCTTCCAGCAGCGCCTCGACCTCGGGCAGACTGGCCGCCGTCAGGCCCAGCAGATCGGGCAGGGCCGGGGCTGCGGCCTGCGCTGCGTGATCCTGGGGCATCGGAAACTCCTTATGCTGCACCTGCGAAGTGTAATAGGAAATTTGCAGGTGCAGCGCAACAAAAATGCGCGTGACACACGCATTTCGACTGAAAGTGTCGCGTCGTTTTGCCCGTGGCAGGGCGGTGGCAACGCGCGATAGCTGCTGCAACCGGGAGGGGCGAATGGATCTGGTGATGGGCGCGCTGGCAGCGCCCGCATTCTGGGTCAGCGTAGCGGTTACGGCTCTTGCCGGCCTGGTCAAGGGCGCGGTCGGCCTTGGCATGCCGATGCTGATGATTTCGGCCTTCAGTGCCTTTTTGCCGCCCGAGCTGGCGCTGGCCGGGCTGATCCTGCCCACCCTGGTGACCAATGTCAGCCAGGCGTTCCGTCAGGGGCTGGCGGCGGCCTGGGCCACCTCGCGCCGCTACCACCGCTTCCTGATCGCAACGGCGGTCTTCATCACGCTGAGCGCCCAGTTCGTGCGGCTGATCCCGCAGGATCTGTTCCTGCTGCTGCTTGGCGTGCCGATCACCGCCTTCGCGGTGCTGCTACTGCTGGGGCGCAATCTGGCAATCCGCCTGGAACATCGCAACCGCGCCGAATGGCTGCTGGGCGTGGTCGGTGGCCTTTACGGTGGGGTGTCTGGGGTGTGGGGGCCGCCGCTGCTGGTCTATCTCTTGTCGATCCGAGCCGACAAGGCCGAAGCCATCAGGGTGCAGGGGGTGGTGTTCCTGATGGGCACGGTGGTGTTGTGCGCGGCCCATCTGCAATCGGGCATCCCAAACGCCGACACCTTGCCGTTCTCGGCCACCCTTGCGTTGCCCGCTGTAGCGGGCCTTGCCGTCGGATACGGCATCCAGAACCGCCTTGATCACGCCCGCTTCCGGCGCTGGACCCTGATCCTGCTGGCCCTGACCGGCCTCAACCTTGCCCGCCGCGCCGTCGGGCTTTAGCTGGGTGCTGAAATACTGCCTCGCCGCCCACTTCGCGGTGCTCAGGGCAAGGCTTTGAGCCGCAAGAAAACGCTCCTGTGGGGGCTGTTGAAAAAGCCTGTTGGCTCTGATTCACTTTGCTGGTCAGAGATTTTGAGGCTGCGATTCTGGGTCGGAAAGAACGCGGGCAACTGGAGCTTTTCATCACCGGGTCGTTGCGGGGGCTGATCCCTGATGATCATGTGCTGGTCAGGGTCGATCAGGTTCTTGATCTTGGGTGGCTTCGCGCTGAGGTGGCCGACCTCTATTGTGCCGACAACGGCCGTCCCGGCATTGATCCCGAGGTTGCCGTGCGGCTGATGCTGGCGGGCTTCCTGATGGGGGTCGTTCAAGACCG
>Ga0172374_1000090_pt1 | contig 77524 bp, 80 predicted proteins | sample LakKiv3m_FD_114536 | JGI IMG/M metagenome (GOLD analysis project Ga0172374, IMG submission 114536) | Freshwater microbial communities from Kabuno Bay, South-Kivu, Congo - kab_092012_10.3m | ecosystem: Environmental > Aquatic > Freshwater > Lake | place: Democratic Republic of the Congo... | reverse complement strand
TGAGCGGGTAACGGGAGTCGAACCCGTATCTCTACCTTGGCAAGGTAATATAATAGCCGCTATACGATACCCGCAACGGTGCCGGGCCCCAGAATCGAACTGGGCACACAAGGATTTTCAGTCCTCTGCTCTACCACTGAGCTAGCCCGGCAATGATTGTATTGTGTAAAGATTACAATTCGCTCAAGTTCTCTGCTCGGACCCTGCCCGCCTCTGGCGGGACTGAGCTAGCCCGGCTTTTGTTTTTTGTGGACGATGCTGGGCTCGAACCAGCGACATCTTGCTTGTAAAGCAAGCGCTCTACCAGCTGAGCTAATCGTCCGCCGTTTGTGCCGTGGGGGAGACTCGCCCCGCAAACTGCGCCTTCGGCGAGTGCGGGGTAAAAACTCCCACTCGGTGTGCAGGCGAGAGGATTTGAACCTCCACGGGATTGCTCCCACAAGCCCCTCAAGCTTGCGTGTCTACCGGGTTCCACCACGCCTGCAAAATTTAAGTTACCGATTCCTTGCCCGCCAAAGCTTTGGCGACGGCGGGCGGCACCACGGCTTTTGATGCTTCTTTTGGCTGATCTTGTTCCGTCTTTTTGGCTGTCCCTTCAGACTTTTCGGCCTTTTCAGTTTCCGGTTCGGGCTCCTCCTTCTCTTTTTCTGCGGCAAATTTTTCCAGTTCTTTTGTTTTGAGTTTTGAAATGCGAAGGCCTTTTTTGCGAAGATAAAAAAGTTTTGCCCGACGAACTTGGGCTTGCTTCACGACCTCAATTTTCGAAATCGAGGGAGAATAGATTGGAATTGTGATCTCCACGCCCGTGCCAAAAGACACGCGACGGATGGTTGCCGTCGGGGAAGAGCTTTGACGCCCTTTCACGCCAATGACAATACCTTCGAATATTTGGATCCTTTCTTTTTCCCCTTCTTTGATTTTGCGATGAACCTTGACAATATCCCCCGCTTTGAGATTCGGGCGCTTCATAGCCGCGCGGATCTTCGCATTGAAAATCTTCACCTTTTCCATAACAAAAAATGACTTCTTAACGCTTTTTTATCTTATAATCTATCGGGCAAAACGTCAAGCTATTGACAATGGCATAATTTTCGTATATACTGTTATAGTGCCTGAGAAATAAGGGCCTTCAAAAATTACTTTTTCGCGAAGTATTTTTTTATTTTCAAAACAAGGCTTATGCAAAAGCTGGAGCTCGTCAAAAAACTGGAATATCTGATCGCTTTTCAGACTGATTGTCTTTCCAAAGGGGATTGGGATAGTTTTGACAAGGCGGAAAACGAAATAAAAAAACTCGAAGAGGCGATAATCGACGGGTCGGGAAATGAGGCCCTGAGTACGGCCTGAAATCCAATGTTTCACGGAAAATCCGACTGTTTCACAAGCACTTGACTTTTCTTTGCCAAAATGCTATACTACTCCGTTGAGTCCTGAAAAGGGCTTTTTGTTTTGAAAGCGCAAGCTTGAAGGACAATCTGCCTGAACTAGGGATTTGACGCTAACAATTCATCCAATTCAATGCGTATTTTGGCGACATTGATTCTGGCAGCGACTTTGATTTCGGCTGTTCCGGCGATTGCTGCCGACACGAACGATGCAAACCAAAATGGCACACAAAAATTGGAAACCAAAAAGACAATTTCTTTGAACGACAACTTTCTTATCGCGGCTTCTGCGCCTTTGGCATCTTCCAAAAATCCCAAGCAGAGCCTGTTCAGAAGCTATATTTTGGCGAAGGGAAGCTTTATCATCAACGCTTCCGCCTATACGGCTGCGGCCGACGAGTGCGGAAAATCCGACGGGATCACCGCCAGCGGTGCACAGGTGACGGAAGGCCGGACGCTTGCCTGTCCTCCGAGCTACAAGTTCGGAACCAAAGTCAAAATTGACGGAATGGGAATTTATGTCTGTGAGGACCGCGGTGGCGCGATCAAGGGCAACCACTTCGACATCTATATGCAGACCAAGCAGCAGGCTTTCGCTTTCGGGCGAAGAAACCTTGTCGCGATGGTCGTTGAATGAAAACCGCAAAGAAAAGGCCGGGCTTATTGCCCGGCCTTTTTGTTATTTGATAATCTTGTCCACTATCCCGTATTCCTTCGCCTCGACTGCGCTCATGAAATAGTCGCGCTCCGTGTCTTCCTGCACTTTTTTGATTTTCTGTCCGGTGTGTTTGGAGAGGATGTCGTTCAGCCGTTCTTTGACGCGGACAATGTGCTTCGCGTGGATGGCCACGTCTGTGGCTTGTCCCTGCGCGCCGCCCATCACCTGATGAATCAGCACTTCGCTGTTCGGGAGACAGAATCTTTTGTTCTTTTTTCCGGCAGCCAGAAGCAGAGCCCCGGCTGAAGCAGCCAATCCCACGCAGATTGTCGCTACATCGGCTTTCACATACTGCATCGTGTCATATATCGCCAGCGCCGCGCTCACACTGCCGCCCGGCGAATTGATGTACATCGTGATGTCGCCTTTGGTGTCCTGGCTGTCGAGAAACAGCAGCTGGGCAATGACGGCATTGGCCACATGATCGTCAATCGGCCCGCCCAGAAAAATGATGCGCTCCTTCAAGAGCCGGGAATATATGTCATACGCCCGCTCGCCATAGGCGGTTTTTTCAATGACGGTGGGGATGAGAAACTGGTTTTTTATGTCCATAATATTTTGCTTTTTTGATTACAAACTTGCCAAAAAATGAAACACTTTTTCGTTCGTCAGCGCGCCTTTCGTATAGTTGTACAGCCTTTCCATATCCACATTCTTTTCCATATCCGGCACGCTTTTATAATACGCCATCACCGTGTTCATTTCTTTCTCGATCTCGTCGGCGGGAACTTCGATTTTTTCCGCTGCGGCGATTTCGCGGAGAACCAGCGCCGCCCGAACTCTTTTTTCAGCCGTCTCCCGCCAGCCTTTGGTGATTTCGCTCTTTGACTTCTTGATATTTTCAAGATAGGTTTCGAGTTTGAGTCCCATTTGGGCAATATTTTGTTCAAACTCGGCCATCATTTTTTCCAACTCCTGCTCAATCAGAACCTCTGGCAGGTCAATCTCGCTTTCGGAAGCGATTTTCTCAATTGCCTCGGTGCGCCATTTTTCTTCGCTCTTCTTTTTCTGTTCCACCCCGATGCCTTCCCGAATACTTTTTTTGAGAGCTTCGAGGTTCTCAAAACTTCCGAGACTTTTCGCGAACTCATCGTCAATTTTTGGCAGTTCTTTTTTCTGGACAAGGCTCATTTTCACCTTGAAGCGGGCCGGCTTCCCGGCCAGTTCCTTTTGGTGATAATTTTTCGGAAAATTCAGGTCAAATTCTTTTTCATCCTTTTCTTTCATGCCAATGAGATTGTCTTCAAATCCAGGAATGAAATAGCTTTCGCCGATTGTGAGCGGGTGGCGCTCGGCCTTTCCGCCTTCAATCAACTTTCCGTCGACATATGCTTCAAAATCAATTTCCACCCGGTCGCCGTTTCCTGCAACGCGCGAGACAGTGACAAGTTTTGCCCGGCTATTTTGCAATGTTTCAAGTTCTTTTTGGATTTGCTCGTCCGTCACTTTATCTGTTTCGGGTTTTTTGACAGACTTTATATCTTTTCGATAATTTGACAATTTGATCTCCGGCATCACGGCCACAACAGCTTTGAATTCGAGGTCATTTCCCCTGGCGATTTTGGTGATGGTGATTTTCGGCTCACCGATGGCGTCAATCCTGTTTGTGACAATTGCGTCAACATAGGTTTTTTTGATGGCATGTTCAGCTCCGTGCGCCAAAACTTTTTCTGGGCTCGTGTTCTGCTCCACGACGCTCCGCGGCGCTTTTCCGGTCCGGAAGCCGTCGATCTTCATCCCCTCCGAGATATGCTCAGCCGCCTCGTCCAAAAATTTTTCGAAATCCGCCGCGGGGACAGTTATCGAAAATTCCATTTGGGATTTTGGCAGTTTTTTGATTTCCATAGTTGATTTATTTTCCAAACTTCTCTTTATACAACTCAACACTCCTTTTCACCGCTTCAACGGCTTTGTCGCGCCCCTCCACTCCGTCAATTGTCACAATTTTGTTTTCGATTGATTTGTATGTTTCAAAAAAGTGCTGGAATTCTTTGATGGAATGCGGGTTCACGTCCGGCAAATCTTTCACATTGTCCCAACGCGGATCTTCCACGGGCACGGCAATTATTTTGTCATCCGATTCCCCGCTGTCGGTCATATGCATCACAGCAACCGGCCTCACAGAAAGCAGTATTCCCGGATGAATCGGATAGGTGGCCAGCACCACCACATCAAGCGCGTCATCGTCATCCCACAATGTTTGCGGAGCAAAGCCATAATCAAAGGGATAGTCCTGGGCGGTCTTCATCGCCCGGTCGAGTTTGATAAGCCCGGTTTCTTTGTCGATTTCATACTTGTTTTTGTTGCCCTTCGGATTTTCAATAATGACATTGAATTCTTCAGGAGCCTTGTCTCCAAGGGACAAATCGTGCCACAGGTTCATATGTTTTAGTATTAAGTATTTAGTATTATGTATAAAGTATTTTTATTTTTCTTCGGCTTCTTTTTCTTCTTTCGGCTCTTCTTTTTTCTTGCTTTTTTTCTTCTCCTTCTTCGTCTCGGTTTTTTCTTCGGTGGCTTCTTCCGGTTCCTCTTTTTCAGCTTCGGATTCGTCTTCATCGGCTTCTTCAACTTCTTCCTTTGCCTCCCCCGACACGACATCTATTTTCCAGCCAGAGAGTTTGGCAGCCAGCCTCACATTCTGGCCTTGCTTGCCGATGGCAAGTGACAATTGGTCTCCCGGAACAGCCACACGGGCTTCTTTTTTCTCGTCGTCAAGTTCAACATTCAAAACTTTGGCGGGCGACAGGGCATTGGCAATGAATTTTTTCGGATCCTCGTTCCATTCAATTATGTCAATTTTTTCCCCGCCCAGTTCGTCAATCACGGCTTGAACGCGTGTTCCTTTTTGCCCCACGCACGAGCCAATCGGATCAACCCCTTCTTCACTCGAGGCGACAGCAATCTTGGTGCGCGAGCCAGCTTCGCGGGACATCGCTTTTATCTCAACCGTTCCTGCAAATATTTCCGGCACTTCGATTTCAAAAAGCTTCCGGACAAGTTCCGGGTGCGAACGCGAGAGGATTATCCCCGGGCCCTTGGCATCCGATTCGACTTTCATGAGATACACCTTGAGGCGTTGACCCAGCCTGTACCTTTCGCCTTCAACCTGCTCCGATGGAAACAGGATGCCGGTTGACTTTCCAAGGTCAATGAAAATATTGCGGCCTTCGATGCGCTGAATCACACCGCTCAAAATTTCGCCCTCTTTTTGTTTGTATTCTTCATACATCGAGTCGCGTTCGGCCTCGCGGATTTTCTGAATGATCACCTGTTTTGCGGTTTGCGCCGCCACACGCCCATAGTCGTTCTTCGATTCCAGTTTTTCTTCAATAACATCACCCACTTTCGCAGCCGGCTTCACTTTTTTGGCTTCCTGCAAAGTCAAATCTCTTTCCGGATTGTACCGCGGTATTTTTTCTTCATCGTCTGCCGCAGCTTCCGCAGCCATTTTTTCTCTCGCAGCTTCTTCACCCTTGCCCGCCATAGTCCCGCTTAGCGGGACGTCGGCGGGTTCCTCCACTTCGGGCTCGAAAATCCGCGTTGTCTCGTCAACCACTTCTTTCACAAGATAGAAATCGGCTCCGCCGGTCACCTCTTTGAATTCGGCACGGATGTGCTGTCCCCGCCGGCCATAATCTTTTTTGTAGGCAGCCGCCAGCGCGGACTCGATGGCTTCGATAACCTTCCCCTTGTCAATCCCCTTTTCCTCCGCAATCTGCGCGATGGCGCTCCCGAACTGCCCCAGGCGTCCGGTTGATTGGTCTTCGGCTGATTTTTTGATTTTCTTTGGTCGTGCCATAATAGTTGAATTATTTTTAAAATAAAATGCCCGTTCGCACGGACATCTCAAATCACTTCAGGTATCTGCAATTTAGCAAAGAATAATTTTCTTGTCAAATTTTCCCAACAAAAATCCTCCCCGACGTAACGTCGGGGAGGATTTTTCGTGAAACACTTATTGCTTCGGCTGGTTTTGGTTTGGCTGGTTTTGACCCTGGTTCTCGTTCGGGCCGATCGGCGTGTTGGGCGGAACAGGCTCCTGGTCGCGCTGGACGGATTTTTGGTCCTGCGAATTGCCATTTGGATTTTGCCCGCCCGTGCCCTGATCAAGTCCGTCAAGAGCCTTCTTTCCGGCCTGAAGATTGGAAACAATTTTCTTCACATCCTGATTATCCGGATTGAGGTCGGCAACTTTCTGGAATTGCTCGAGCGCATGCGGCTTGTCTCCCAGCTTGTCATAGGTGAGGCCGAGGAAATATATTGCATTGGAATAATTTTCAGCCAGTTTCACCGTGTTTTCAAGAGCGGTTTTCGCCTGGTCGTACTTTCCGGTCTGGAAATACAGAACTCCCAGCTGGAAAGAGATTCCCGGATCCTGGGGGCTCATCTTTTGGCTTTCCTCCAATTTCGCAATAGCCTTGTCGGTCTCGCCCAGCCTTTGCATTGCAACAGCGATCATGAATTGAGCCGGAATATAATTGCCTTTCAGCTCGACCGCCTTCTCAAAATTTTGCCGGGCAAGCACGATGTCCTCTTTCGCTTTGTCCGGAAGCGCCATTTGGGTTCCCTGTTTCTGCTGACTGGCGTTTTTGGCAATTTCCATATCAGCCATTATGAAATAGATTTGCCCGATTTGATAGTAGATCGAAGGATCCCGCGGACTGAACTTCAACGAACCCTTATAGTCGTCCAGAGCGGCTTGCTCGGCTCCATCCTTTGATCCGATCACGTTTTGGTTGATTTGGGCCAACTGGACAAGGTTGTCGGGATTTTGAGGATTCAGACTCACGGCTGCATTCACCTGTTCTTCGGCGGCAAAGTACAGATTGCTTATGTCCGCCCGGTCGTTTTCCGTGAGATTCTGCACTCCCTTTTCCGAAATTTTTTGGTTCAAAAGGGCGAAAAGGGCAACGGACAAATTGCGGTGATAGATATCCCGTGACGGGTCAAGGGTCACAACATTGTTCAATTTTCCAACAAGTTCTTCAACTTTTGCTCCCTGGGAATCACTCAAGAGAGCTTTGTTGTAGGCCGCTGCGGCCGCATATTTCTGGCCATCGAGAAAGATGAGGGAGATAAATCCGACGATGATTATCACAAAGACAAACGACAGAGCCAAAGAGAGGCGCGGAGAAGAAGTTTCACTGACAATCTCCTCGTTTCTTTCAAAAACCACGGCGGACAAGGTGACAATTGCCGCGGTCAGCAACCACCAGGAAAAATCAAGGGTCATATTTGAGGCATAGAAAAAGAATGCCAAGGTGAGATATATCCAAGCGGCTGTGATGCCCAACAAAGTATACGTTCCCTTGCTCTTTTTTACGAAGATTCTGACAAGCGACGAAAAAATGAAGACCACCACCGAGACAACAAGAAAAAGAAAGGCGGCTATGCCAAGGATTCCCACAGATGTAGCAAGCGTGAAGAAGCGGCTGGAGGCTTCATTGAACCGTACCGCCCAGAAATTGGTGAGGTTTATCTCAGACGGCTTCCCTTTCAGATAGTCCAAGTCATAATTTGAAAGGCCGGAACCGAGAAGGGGCTTTTCCTTCCAAGCGCTTTTTGCCACATCAAGTGAAGCACCTTGGGAAAGGCCGACTTCAACCGGAAGCTGCACCCTTATCACCGAGCCGGTTCTCCCGATCAGAGTGCTTATCAAAACCAGCGCCAGAACAACCATTGGGACGACGAGAACGCGGTTTTTTTCCTCGCTTCCACCGGCCATGATCGCCAAACCCAGCAAAACCGCCATTCCCACAAGAAACATTATGAGCGCCGTGCGGAAATTTATGGCGATCAGAACAAAGACGAACGCCAGAATGCACACACCGAGGGCAATTTTGAGCCAGCCCGGCCTTTTTTCAAGGATGGCAGCCGTGGTCAGGATGAGAATAGCTCCAATGAAGACCGAGAAGGCGTATATTGACCCGACCGGATTGAAAGAGTTCTGGGCAAGTGCGGCATTTTTGAAAATGAATTTTCCGAAAATCTGAAAAATTGTGAAAATTGAAGCTAAAAACGAAGATCCAATGAGAACGAGCATCAAGGTGTCGATTTTTCGCCGGGAGTTGAAGTTGTTGCTGATGACCAGAAAAACAGCAATAAGAGAAATAAAGGCGACCAGGGACAAGCTTTCAGTCCCGAAAGCGCCCCACATGCTCTGATCGCGGTAAATGGAAAACACCGTGCTGAGGGAAACAATCAAGAGCAGAAGCAAAATGGGGACCAAAAGGAAATTTTTTCTGATGCGGATTCGCCCCTCCCAAGCCAGTTTGCCTATCCAGGCAAGAAAAGCTATTCCCCCGAGAAAAACCAGAAGAATCTGCTTGTTTAGTTCCAATACGCTGGGAACATTCGGAAGGAAAAAAAGCGGCAGCAGGAAAGTCAGAAGATAGACGGCTCCGGCGATTATCCAGTCCACTGACTTGGGCACCGCAGAGGTCCTGCTCCCGGTTGGCGTTCCGGGCGGAACAACCTTTTTCTCCTCTTCAACCCTCCTTGGGGGCATCATTTCGCCAACATTTCTCCGGTCAGCGAAAGAATTGCCCTTTCGCAAATCAATTTTCATTTTTCTTTCGAAAGTTAAGTATTATGACTTTTTGATTATAGCAGATTATTTTTTTTTGTCTATTTCTTGCTTTTCCCCAAAAAGATAATCGGCAAAACGAAAATCAAGGTTCCAATTTTGATGTCCCAGAAGTAATGATCGAAAAAAGAGATTGTCAGAAAAGATATTATAATACAATATAATATAGTATATGTCAAGTAATACGGAATTATTACGGTTTCATCTCTCAAAAATTTCAAAGACACAAAAACCAAAAAAAGCAGTAACAGAACAAAACCAACAGTCCCCAGTTCACTGAATATAAGAAGATAGCTGTTGTGCACCGGCTGATACTGCCAACTTTCCAGTTTTGGATGTTTGAGATATTCATAGAGCACAAACTGGCCGATGCCAATTCCTTTGACCGGATGAGCCGAAATTGTTTCATATGAAACAGATTGATAGAGGGATCGCTCTTGAATTGATTGGGTGGAAAAGAAAGAGGTGAATTGAAAAAGAAAAACAGTCACTAGCGCAATTGATACCAAGAAAGATATAGGCAAGATAAATGTTCGACTCCCTCCTTTGATGGGGGGCAAAATAAAAACGGCCAGTCCGACAAAGATCCCGAGAAAAGCTGATCTGGAGAGTGTCAAAGCGAATCCAGTAGCAACAAGGACAACACATACATAAAAAAGCCAATCCGGAATGAAGCCCAATAATGTTTCACGTGAAACATTATTTGACCGGTTTTTGCCTTCGACCAGGAGCAACAACAGCGGAAAGATCAAAAAACCGGCCAATATGTTCGGATGCGGGAACATCCCGTAGGCTCGTATATGCTTTTCCCCCTCAATTATGACCTTGGCCACGCCATCAATATTCGGACCGACTATGCTTTCGCCCAGGACGTGGAGCCCAACCGACCCGTTTTTGGCAAACTGGACTATTCCCAGCAAGGCCTGGATGGAACTATTGAAAAGAAGAGCCAAAAGACTTGCCCTGAACCACTTTTGTGATTTCAAGGTTTTTATTGAGATAAGGACAAAGAGGGCTATTTCAACCAGGGTCAGAAATTTATAGACAGCTATCGGCTTATATTGGGCCCAGAAAACTGACAATCCTGCCCAAGCCAGAAAAAGGAGCAACCAAAATGTTTCACGTGAAACATTTTCACCGTAATAATTCCGTATTACGTTTGACATTTTTCGTATTACGTTGTATAAAGAAGAATCGGCAGCGGCTGCGTCTCCTATTTGACTAAATATCTCTTTTATAGTATAAATAACTACCGCTCCAACCATCAGGATATCCGCCCAGCCCAGGCTAAAGGTCATATATTCGTTGAATCCTCCGGCCAGATATGAAAAGGGGGTCAAAAAGACTTTTCGGACATTGAAAGCGAAAGTTGCAAAAAACAGGACAATCAGGATTTTTTCCGCATTTTGCCAAAGCCCCCCGACGTAACGTCGGGGTTGTTTCACGGGCTGCATAGAAATAGTCTAGCATGAAACAAGCAAGCCGGTGAATTGACTATTTGTGGTTTTACACATATTATAAAGGGTGTTTATGGGCCATTAGCTCATCTGGTAGAGCGCATCCATGGCATGGATGAGGTGGCCGGTCCGAGTCCGGCATGGTCCACAATATTTTTCGTCCTTGTAGTTCAATGGATAGAACAGTGGCGTCCTAAGCCATTGATGTAGGTTCGATTCCTACCAAGGACACACAACACCTTTCTTCCAAAAATTTAGCTACCTGACTGTTTTGTCTAAATGACAAAATATATTCAGTGTGATAACATTTAACCAAATGATCAGCAAAATTCCCAAATCCATCATTGAAATCATCCAAAAACTCGAAGCCGCCGGTTTTGAGGCGTTTGTTGTGGGCGGGTGCGTGCGGGATTTGTTATTAGAAGAAGATCTCCGACGCGCTTCGCGGTCGGAGTCCGACCTCCGACGTTTCAGTCGGAGCGTCGGACCGAAAGACTGGGACGCAACAACGAATGCGAAACCGGAAGAGGTGATGAAAATTTTTCCCGATTCTTTCTATGAAAATGATTTTGGGACAGTGGGAATAAAATCAGAAATTGGGGTTGTTGAGGTGACGACCTTTCGCATTGAATCAAAATATTCTGACAAGCGGCGGCCGGACAAAGTGAAGTTCGCAAAAACGCTTGAGGAAGATCTTTCCAGGCGGGATTTCACGATCAACGCACTGGCGCTACGGATTGCAAATCAAAGTCCGACTTTTCCCTTGCTCGAGCGGAGCTCTCGCAATTCCTCAAAGTCGGACTTTTCGCGCGAATATGAAATCATTGATTTATTCGGCGGCCAGGATGATTTGAAGAAAAAAATTATCCGGGCTGTCGGCGATCCGGATGAAAGATTTGATGAGGATGCTCTGCGGATGATGCGGGCGGTGCGGTTCGCGGTGACATTGGGAGGAGACGCAGCCGTGAAACGGACGAGCGGGTCGAGGAAATTGACGGAAAAAACGCCTTTCGGGATTGAAGAAAAGACGAAAAAGGCGATTGTCAAAAATTCAAAAAATTTGAAATTGATCGCGCTTGAGAGAATTCAAGACGAGCTGAACAAAATTCTGGTTTCGGAATATGCCGCCGAGGGAATCGAGCTTTTGCGCGTGTTGAAATTGCTGCAGCACATCATTCCTGAACTGGAAAAAGGCTACGGAGTGGGGCAGAACCGCCATCATATATACACCATCTATGAGCATTCGATTTTGTCTCTCAAAAATTGTCCGTCGCCGAAGCTGGAAGTGCGGCTCGCGACGCTTTTGCACGACATTGCCAAACCCGAAACGAAAAGAGGCGAGGGAGCCTATTCAACGTTCTATAATCACGACCACGTCGGTGCGCGAGTGGCTGAGAAAATTCTCAAACGCCTCAAATATTCGACGGACATTATTCAAAAAGCGAGGCTTCTGATAGACAATCACATGTTTTATTATAATGTCGATGAAGTCGGGGCGAGTTCGGTGCGGCGGCTGGTTCGCAAAGTCGGGCTTGAAAATATTGACGACCTCATTGATCTTCGCGTCGGCGACCGGTTGGGCTCGGGCGTGCCGAAGGCCGTGCCCTACAAGCTGCGCCATTTCAAATATATGGTGGACAAAATTTCGCACGACCCGCTGTCAGTGAAAATGCTCAAGGCGAACGGCGATGATTTGATGCGGGAATTGAAACTGAAGCCGGGGCCGATGCTCGGTGCGATTCTGGACGTTCTGCTTTCCGAAGTGATTGATGATCCCGCGAAGAACAAAAAAAATATTTTGCTCGCCCGCGCGAAAGAGCTGGCGAAAATAGATTTGTCCAAACTCCGCAGAATGGCGAAGGAAAAAATCGAAGAACGCAAAGAAGAGGAGGACAGGGAGATGAAAGAGCGCTATTGGGTGAAATAAAAATATGGCCAATCCGGTCTCGCATGTCATTTATGCCCAGAAATATCTGGAAAAAAATCCCCGCAAGGGCGGAGAGTTTTTCGTTTTGGGGACGCTTTTTCCGGATATACGGCGCGTCACTGAAGAACTCGCGCGCAAGGATACGCATATGTATTTTGAGCATATTGATTTGAATTTTGAAGGAATGGATTTGTTTGATGCGGGGTGGAAATTTCATGCCTGGTGCGATATGCGCCGCGAAGAAATTCTCAACAATTATGATTTCTATTCTTTGCGGGGAGCCAGTGCCATCGACCCGACGGCGAAACTGGTTGAAGACGAACTGCTGTATGACCAATACAAAAATTGGGAGAAGTTGAGATACATTCTCAACAATCCGCCGATTGTGAAGACAAACCTGGATGTTTCACAGAAAACAGTCGAGCAGTGGTACGCGATTCTGGCCAAATATTTCGAAAAAAAACCGGATGACCGGACGATGAAAATTTTTCTCTCCAAACAATCGTCGGACAAAAAAGAGATTGCCGAAATCATTGACGGAGTACGAAAATTGCGCCAGAATCAAAAGGCGGTCGAAATTTTGAAAAAGGTGAGCAAGGAGATAGTTTGACGGGACATAGTATACCGGTAGTATCCGCCAGAGGCGGACAAGCGCACGATTTTTTGAGATATTACGGGCTGTAGTGTATTGGCAACACGCGCGCTTCGGGTGCGTGAGACAGAGGGTTCGATTCCCTCCAGCCCGACCAGGTAAGATAAATATTATGAACGAACATCCGCGAGTAGGGATTGGAGTATTCGTAATTAAAGATGGAAAATTTCTGCTCGGAAAAAGAAAAAATGCACATGGAGAAGGAACCTGGTGTCTTGTGGGTGGGCATCTTGAGTTTGGAGAATCTTGGGAAGAATGCTCAAGAAGAGAAATAACGGAGGAGATAGGGGTAGAAGTAAATAATGTTCGTTTCAGCGGAGCTGTAACAAATGATTTTTTTGAGAAAGAGGGGAAGCACTATGTCACGATATTTATGCTTTGCGATTATGTTTCGGGTGATGTAAAAGTTCTCGAGCCGGAAAAGTCTGAATGCTGGGAATGGTTTTCTTGGAATAATTTGCCAGAGCCATTGTTTATTCCGGTCCAGAATCTGAAAGCAACAGATTTTAATCCATCTGAAAAACAATTGTGAAATTTGTTATCGAAAATCCGAAGGCGAGTGTGGCAAATTTTTTTCGCCGGGCGGGGTATGTTTTTCAGAAGCAGGAAAACGGCGAAATGGCTTTTGTGCGCAAATTGACCGACCAGCCGTTTCCGCGATTTCATTTGTTCGTGAAAATTATTGACTGGAAATTCGAGGTGAATTTTCACATTGACCACAAAGCGGCGAGTTATGAAGGGACAAATATGCATTCGGGAGAGTACGGGAAAGATAGTGAATTACTGAAAAGAGAGGCGGAGAGATTGATGGGCCTGTAGTATAGTGGTAGTACACGGCATTCGCATTGCTGAGACGGGAGTTCGATTCTCCCCAGGTCCACGGAATAAAATATTGGACGTGTAGCTCAGTTGGTTAGAGCACTACATTCACACTGTAGGGGTCCTCAGTTCGAGTCTGAGCACGTCCACGAGAAGCTGGCGGTTCGCCCCGCATTCGCGGGGCGCCCGGCGCATGCCGGGCGAGTCCAGTATTGTCCACAGATGGAAGCGTGGCAGAGTGGACGAATGCGGCAGTTTCGAAAACTGCTGTGCCAGCAATGGCACCGGAGGTTCGAATCCTCCCGCTTCCGCCGATGAAATTTCCTTCAACCGATGAAGGATTTTTCTTTACATTTGGGAAAATCAATGTTAGGCTGGAAAATGACAAAAATGCTCAATTCTTTCGTTCAAAACAACATCGGGATCAGCGTGGCGGGAGCGATTGTCGTGATCGCTGTTCTTTTGATCTGGAACATTTTCTTGCAAATCAACATCAGCCGTATCAGAAAAAACCAGGCACAATTGTTTTCCGGAAAAAGCGGGCAGGATCTTGAGAAAATCATTCTCGACCATGGCGCAAACATCAAGGAACTTGACCGGGATATTCAGGATCTCTATGGAATTTCAAACAAAATCAATGATCTGGCCAAGCGCTCGGTGCACAAAGTCGGGGTTGTCCGCTTCAATCCGTTCAAGGATTTGGGGGGCAACCAAAGTTTTTCAATTGCTTTGCTCGATGGCGAAAATTCGGGGGTGGTGATTTCGGGATTGCACACCCGCGAGGGAAACCGGGTCTATGCAAAGCCGGTTGAACTCGGAAAAGCTGTGAAGCATCCTCTCACTGAAGAAGAAATGGAAGCCATCCGGAAAGCGGAGGAAGGAGCGGAGCCAATCGCAAAAAAAGCATAAAATATATGGAAGAGATCGGACAAAAAAAAGTGAAAATACCTTCGAGAATGACCGTGAAAAAATTTGCGGAGCTTTTGGGCGTGGGGATTTCGGACGTCATCAAGGAGCTGATGAAAAACAAAATCCTGGCGACAATCAACGACGAGATTGATTTTGAAACAGCCGCTATCATTGCTTCCGATCTGGGTTTTGAAGCTGAAGAAGACATTGAAGCGGGCGGGGCGGCGGCAATGACGCTTGAAAAACTCGATGAGGTTTTGAAAAAAGAAAGAAAGGCGGGGGATGAGGCGGGATTGCGCCATCGTCCTCCAGTCGTGACAATTCTCGGTCACGTTGATCACGGGAAAACAACTCTTCTCGACGCAATTCGAAAAACCTCGGTGGTCGAAAAAGAAGCCGGCGGCATCACCCAGCACATCAGCGCCTATCAGGTGAAAAAGAAAGGTGAGTTTATCACATTTGTCGACACGCCCGGCCACGAGGCTTTTTCGGCAATGCGCGAACGGGGAGTGAGCTTGGCTGATATTGCCATCCTGGTCGTGGCAGCTGACGACGGAGTGCGCCCGCAGACCGAGGAAGTGATCAACTATCTCAAAGAAAAGAAGATTCCGATGGTTGTGGCTATCAACAAAATCGACAAGCCAAATGCGAATATCCAGAGAGTGAAGCAGGAGTTGGCAGACCGCGGAATTTTGCTTGAAGAGTGGGGCGGCGATGTCGTGGCGGCTGAAATTTCCGCCAAACAGAATATCAGAATTGATGAACTGCTGGATATGATTCTGCTCGTCGCGGAAGTTGAGAATCTGAAGGCTGACTGGAAAAGATTGCCCCTCGGCGTGGTGATTGAATCACATCTCGATCCAAAAAAAGGGAACATGGCGACGGTTTTGGTGCGGACGGGAACGCTCAAAGAAGGACAAGATGCGCTCGCGGGTTCGGTTGCCGGACGGGTGCGAAGGCTCGAAGATTTCAAGGGACGGCAAATCAAAGAGGCAGGACCTTCGACGCCGGCGACTATCATCGGGCTCCATGAACTTCCGAATGTGAACGATGTGCTACAAGGGATGTCCGACTTGAAATCGGCCAAAGCATCACAAAAAGAAATGCATGCCGGAGAATTTGGCGGAGTGAAAAAATTTGGCGCTGAAAACGAAAATATCAAAAAACTCAACATTATTTTGAAAACGGATGTCCAGGGATCGCTCGAAGCCGTTGACCAGATTTTGGGCGCAATCAACTCGAATGAGGTCGGTGTAAACTATATCCGCCAGGGAGTGGGCGATATCACCGAATCGGATGTGAAACTGGCACAAACATCCGGGGCCGTGATCTTCGGTTTCAATGTTGAGCCGACGACGGTTGCCAAGCGGCTGGCCGAAATGAGCAAAGTCGAGGTAAAAAGCTATAGGGTGATTTATGAACTTGTTGACGACATCAAAAAGCGGCTTGAGGAAATGCTGGGCGAGGAAGTTGTCCGGACGGATCTTGGAAAGCTCAAAGTGCTGGCGATCTTCATGACCGGAAAAAAAGAAATGATTGTCGGCGGAAAAGTCGCATCAGGGAAAATGGCAAACAAGGAAAATATCGAGATTGTGCGGGAGGAAAAAGTTTTGGGCCGCGGAAAAATCAAAAATCTTCAGCAAAACAAAATTGATGTTGATGAAGTCGAGCAGGGCAATGAATGCGGAATCACTTTTGAAGGAGAAACAAGAATCAAAGAAGGGGACGCGCTTGTTTGTTTTCATGAGGAAGTGGTGAAGAAAAAGCTGTAGCCAAACAATGTCTTCCAGAATTCACAAAGTAAACGAACTTATCAGAACTTCAATCGCCGAAATCATCAGCCGCGAAGTTGAAATGCCTCCCGGTGTTTTTGTGACCGTGACCAGGGTTGACACAACGGCGGATCTGCGCTACGCTAGAGTGTTTGTGAGTGTTTTTCCTGAAAAGAAATTCGGAAAAACCATGGAATATTTTGAAAAAAAGATATATATAATCCAGGGAGCGCTAAATAAGAGGCTCCAGATGAAGCCTTTGCCCCGGATCGAATTTATGAAAGACAAGACCGAGGCCGAGGCGGACAAAATCGAAAAGCTGTTGAAAGAATTATGAACTGCAAATTTGCCAAAGAGTTCAATCAAATAAAAAAAGAGTTTGAAAAATCCCGGCGTATTCTTCTCGTCGCCCACTCGCGACCGGACGATGACACAGCGGGGTCTGTTTTTGTTTTGAAGGAATATCTGGAAAAGAAACTTGGCAAAAAGGTGGATGCGGTTTGCACCGATTCTTTTCCTGAATACCTCGCAGAGATTTTTGAAGACGGCAATTTTCTGCTTCCGGAGGAAATCGAAACAAAAGAATACGACTTGCTGATTGGATGCGATGCGGTCGAGCGGAGCTTTGAAAAAATCGTTGCAAAAAAATACGCTGGCCAGACAGTCATTGTTGTTGACCATCACCCCTCCGCCGATCTCAAAAAAATAAAAGCCGATATCGCTTTGTTGGATGAAAGCTATTCCTCTGTTTGTGAAATGCTTTATGATTTTTTTGATTTTCACCGGATCGAAATCACGAAGAAAATGGCAACATATCTTTTGGCGGGAATACTTTATGATACAGCTGTTTTTCAGCATGCCAACACCTCTGCTCGTGTTATGGAGATTGCGGCAGAACTGATGCGGCGAGGCGCACCGATGAAAAAAATTATCCAGATGACTTTCAAAAACAAGAAGCTGGCAACTTTGAAGTTGTGGGGAAGGGCGATGGAGCGGGCGGAGATAAATGAGAAGACGGGAGCCATTATGTCGTTCATAACCCGGCAGGATATGGAAGAATTGGGAATGGAAGAGGACAGTGTGGGCAGGATCGCCGAATTGCTGAACACCGTATCCGGAACAAAGTTCTCTCTTGTCCTTATTGAAAAGGAAAAAAATAAAGTGAAGGGAAGCCTGCGAAGCGAGTGGTACAAGAATGTGGATGTTTCCCAAATAGCCCGCCAGTTCCGCGGTGGCGGGCACAAGCTCGCGAGTGGGTTTGAGATCGCCGGGAAAATCGTGAAGGACAAGGATGGAATTGTGGTAAAATAGAAGTATGTCTCAATACAAAAATCTTGAGGAAGATATAAAAAAATGCTGCGCTTGTCCCCTCCGCGGCACTTGCGCCAAAGTTGTCCCGGGTGAGGGAAATCCGCAAGCCGAAATTATGTTCATTGGCGAATCTCCGGGAGCCAAGGAAGACAAACAGGGTCGGCCGTTTGTCGGAGCGGCGGGAAAATTCCTGAACGAGATGCTTGAGGTGATAGGTTTGCGCCGGGAAGATGTTTTTATTGCCAATATTTTGAAATGCCGGCCGCCGGGAAATCGCGATCCGTTGCCGGAGGAAGTCGAAGCCTGCTGGCCGTGGCTTCTGGAGCAGATAAGATCAATCAAACCAAAATTGATTGTTCTTCTCGGGCGACATGCGATGGAAAGATTTTTGTCGAACCAAAAAATATCAAAGATTCACGGCACGGCCGTTCGTCGCGAAATCTCGGGAATTGGAAAGCAGGTTTTCTATGCCCTCTACCATCCCGCCGCCGCGCTCTATCAGGGAAGCTTGCGCGAAACCTTGATCGCGGATTTCAAAAGGATTCCAAAAGTGCTCGAAGCGATTGAAAAAAACGAAAACGCTCCGAAAGGGAGCGTTGAAGAAAAAATCGAAACCGAAGAGGGCAAACAAGAATCTTTGTTTTGATTCTGTTTTATGACTTGAGAGCAGTCGTCCTTTTTTTGGCCGTCGGATATATTTTCTTGTAATAACTGTTCACATCCCATATCCATTTGGCCGCACCGCGGTCGCGACGGGCGCAGCTCGTTGCGCCGCATTTCCAGATGACCATTTCTTTGGGAGTGTCTATTTTTTGCGCGACGAGTTCATTGATCCTTCCGCCGACAACCGCCACCGCGTGTTCGGGCGAGTCAAAACAGCTGTATCCCGATTCGGTCGTATTTTCCGAACCGCGGTATCCCCAATAGTTGAAACATTCCTTTCCGTTTTTTCGCGGGGCATAGCGTCCCCAGTTGCTTTCTTTTTTGGCAATGGCGACAAGAAACGAAGCCACCCGCTTGTTTTTTTGTGAAATATACGGCGACATTTTTTCAATCGGATAGCCTCTCACAACCTTGCGGATTTTTTTCTCAAGGGCAATTCTTTCAGTCAAATAATCGACCGTCGAAAACGAGGTTGGCATTTGCCGCAAACTTTCAATGGAAAAAAATGAAAACAACAGCACGGCGGCGGTGGCAAGACCAAACAAAAAACATTCGGGAGTCGGCTTTTCCCGGGGAAGAATTCTGTTCAGGCTGGCGTTCAGCCTCAAAAAGGCCGCCTTCAATTTTTCCATTTGACTCTGATCTAAACGCAAAAACGGGCAGACACCCGTTTTTCTCTTTATGTATTGTAGCACATTTTTGGCTTCAAATCAATCTTTTCGCGACGGATTTTGCGGCAGAGTATTGACATCAATTTCGGCCGATTTTTCTTTCGGCGCGATGAGCTCTGGATATTCGATTACCATCTGCGAAAATTTTTCAGTTTTATAAATTTCGTTGACGGCAACTTCAAGAATAATATCCTGAAATTGAAACTTAATTTCGCGGATTAAGTCACGCAACTGTTCATGATTTTCAATTTCAATATCCAAAAAGAGCTGCCAATTGCCCATAACCGGTATCCAGTTGAAAATATTTCTTTGCGCAAGGCAAAACTCGTAAAATTGTTTGTTGCGCTCCTCGTTGGATTGAGAGATTTTGAAAAGAACGCGGAAAAGTTTCATCCCAATGACAACATGATTGAAAGTAAAGGAAGTTTTATTGACAACTTTTCGGCGAACAAGGTTGTTGTAAGCTGTATGCGCCATGCTGGTTGAAATTCCCAAAATTTTTGCGAGTTCCGTGAACTCCATTCGCCCGCTTTGCTGAAGTACAGACATAATTTTTCTTTCCGTTTCGTTTATTTTTGCCACTTCTTTCGTTCCGCCGGAGATAAAAAACTTCTTTCCTGCGTTGTCTTTATCCACGAGATAAGTTCGCGGAAATTGCTGAAAGCCTAAGCCAACACACATCTCGCTCATCGTGATGTGTTTTCCCCATTGTTGAAATAACCTGTTTAATTCTTCATTGTGATGAAATACGTCTTTCGTCGTGATGCAGATCATCGCATCCGCAAATCCTTCGCAACGAAATACAATCGGCATGTATTTGTTTCCCCGAAAACCAGTGAAGATTTCTTCCATTCTTTCTTTCGACAATCCGCTGAATTTGAACCAATAGGCCCAGAAGAAGGAATAGCCCGCGCGGTCATAATCGATGAATGCCCAGAAGTTCTTTATCACATCTTCATCCAGCAATCTTTCAATATGATATTTCACGACTTGGGGAGTTGAGCCTATGGCCCGGGCGATCTTCGAATAACTTGCCCGCCCGTCGAGGTCAAGTTCGAAAAGAATTTTTTTGTCTAATTCCGTTAATTTAATCATTTTTTATTACAGGCTTTATACAAGCCTTATTTTTTATCCCGGCCCAATTTCCTACTATTTCGCAAGCCGGAAATTATAAATATTTCAATTCTGAATACATTTTATCATATTATTTAGAAAAAATCAAGCTAACTCTTGAAATAATTCTCTCGAGGTGCTATAATCCCCTGTTAAGCTGAAAATTCAAGCTTAACCAAAATTAAAAACAAGTTCTTTGAATTCAAATACTTCTTGGTCTCCCGCCATTGGCCGAGATGAAAAAGGAGGTGAAAATATGGTGAAACCTCTTGTCGAACATCGTTGTCATTGTCCCGAAAATTGCAGATGCAAGATCAAGGATGGCGAAGACAATTGCGGCCTGGAGCATTATTGCTATCGCAAGGCATATTATTGCCCACGTTGCAAAACCCTCCTATTAGTCGCCCTTGTTTCGATTTCTGATCCTTACGGGCTTGCCGCTGCGATTCAGGGTAATATTGCTTGCCCGAGTTGCCAGGAAGCAATAGAGCTAGACAGCTCTCTTCCCGAGAATGAGATGGGACTAAACCTCAATCTTATTCAAGAGCTCGGACTTGGTGATTAGCACTCGGAGCTGATGCGCTTCGTGATCGGGGATCCGGGGGAACCTGTGAAAGAGGACGGCTATAAGTTCGGGAAATATCGACCTGAATCGAAAGCGCTCCAACTCCCGGTAGGTGCAATGCCGGAAGGAGTTGGGATAAACCCGGGCGAAACCGAAAAGCATCAATCGGATTGGGAAGTTTCTGCAATGCAGACCTTCCCCTTTCCATAAAGCTCATTTGTGAAGTGAGTTTTAGGAAAGAAAATAAAATTGCTCTTCATAAGGGGAAATGGTATGGACGAAAAAAAGAGAATGACACTAGTGGAGAAAATCGGCGGTGAGATAGCCAAGAAGATTTCCGCTGAATCGTGTGAGTGGTACATAAAATGTGATCTTTGCGAAAAAGTGATTGACCAGATCCGCTGTACTCCCATGGAAATCGCTTCGGTTATGATTAATGCCCAGCGAGATGCCAAATGCGGCGGTCATAACTTCACAATTCTCTCTGTGATCCGGGGCCAGGGGGATAAACTTATCGGCACCCTAAAAGGTTTTGGATTCGTCCTCTTCAGCTGAAGAGTATTCAGTTTATCACAAATCGAAGGCTCGAGCGTGAATCACGCCGGGCCTTTTTTCTTTTTTAGATGTTGCGAAATTTTTGATAACATAATATAATAGCAGTATATAACATAGCCACCTGCGATATGGGGATAAAATTCAAAGTTAATGAAAATTTTTTTGAAATTTGGTCGCCTGAAATGGCATATGTCTTGGGGTATTTATACGCGGATGGTAGCCTTGAAAATGCTGAATACATAAGAGGAAAATATATGAGAGTATCAAGCGTTGAAAGAAAAAATATTTCAATCATTAGAAGCCTGCTAAAATCTCAACATCGAATCATTGAAGAGATTCCTGAGCTCGAAACCCGTCGGAAAAAATATCTGTTGCGGATCGGCAGTCATAAAATGTACGATGATCTAGTTTTGAGAGGACTGTACCCAAACAAATCTTTGACAATAAAATTTCCGCAAATACCGCCAAAGTTTTTGTCCCACTTTGTGTTGGGATATTTTGATGGAGATGGTAGTGTGCGCGTGTATATGGAAAAGGGGAAAACGAAAGAAAAAATTATAAAAAAATTAAATGTAATTTTCACCTGCGGTAGCCTTGCTTTTTTAAAAAGTTTGGCTGTACAATTAAAAAATGAGATAAACACCCACCAAATAAGAGTTTATGATAGCTGCAGATCTTTTATGCTTAGTTATTCAACTGAAGATAGCATTAGAATATTTAAGTTCTTTTATGGAGAGATTAAAAAGCCTATATATTCAAGGAGAAAATTTGATATTTTTCACAAATACTTTATATTAAGACCACAAAGAATTGATAGTGAAATTAAAAAAATACTGAAAAACGGCCGGGTGGCGAAGTAGCTAACGCGGCGGTCTGCAAAACCGCTATTCATGGGTGCAAATCCCATCTCGGCCTCATTTGCTTTGCCGAAGTGGCGGAATGGTTTACGCGCGACACTTAAAATGTCGTGGAGCTTGCTCCATGTGGGTTCGACTCCCACCTTCGGCACGAATTTATGCTTCAGGAAAAAAGACAAAATATAATTTTGACAGCCGACGATTTCGGAAAAAGCCGAAGGGCGAATGAAAATATTTTGAAACTCGTGCGAGTGGGAAAGCTCGATCGGGTTTCAGTGATGATTGGAGGCGGCATCAGTGAGAAAGAAGCTGCGGATCTTTTGGCGGCGGATGTGAAACTCGATATTCATTTTGAGCTCGTCTGGCAAAAAAGGAGGAGGAACCTTTTGAAAGATCACACACTGAGGCAAGTGGCCGTTTTCTTCGCAAACTGGCTCTGGGGCGATTGGCCGGTGCCGGAACATCCCCGAAGCGGAGCACGTTCGGTCAACCGGGAGTGGAAAGCGCAGATTGAAAAATTCGAGAAAATTTTTGGCCGGTTGCCGGACGGAATAAGTTCCCATGAGCACGTCCACTATTTTCCCCCTTATTTCAAGATAGCTTTGAGGCTGGCCGGCCGGCATAAAATTCCCTTCGTTCGTTTTGGCAGGAAAGGCTTCATTGGAAAGCGAAATAGTGTTCGTTTGATTCTGGAAGCGATGCGCTGGCCGGACAAAAGAAAGTTCCTCGGGTCAAAAATTTCTTCTTCCGAATATTTTGCAAGTTTGGATTGGACGGACGGCATAAATGAGTTTTTGGGAAATGTTCCGGACGGCGAAACCGAAATCGCCTGCCATCCGGAGCGCGAGGAGGAATTTGAATTGATTGAAAAATATTTTTGAATTTATGGAAGCTGTCTTTTTTTCCATTGCCACGTTTTTTTCCACCTGGTTCGGCGGAATACTGGCGGTGAAGCTCAAAAGCAAGTTGCACCTCATCATGGGCTTTGCGGCCGGCGTTATTTTGGGCGTGGTATTTTTTGAAATCTTTCCGGAAATCATCGAGCAGGTGAAAACGCACAATTTCGCACCGACCGGGATAATGCTCGCGCTTGTTGCCGGATTTTTGGTTTTTCACATTTTGGAAAAAGCGATTCTCATCCACCACGGCCACGAGGGTGATTATGCGGAGCACGTCCATCCGCAAGTTGGGATTTTGTCGGCTTTGGCTCTCGTCGGCCACAGCTTCCTGGACGGATTCGGAATCGGACTTGGGTTTCAAGCCAGTCCAGCGGTTGGAGCGCTGGTGGCCGTTGCCGTCATTTCACATGACTTCACGGATGGAATGAACACCGTGACTTTGATGATTGCCCACCAAAACAGCGAACGAAAAGCAAAGCGATTTCTTTTCCTTGACGCAGTCGCGCCTGTTGCGGGAGTGGCAGCCACTTTGTTTTTCAGCGTTCCCGAGCGCTTCATGATCCTTTATCTCGGATTTTTTGCCGGCTTTCTTCTTTATATCGGCGCGAGTGACATTCTTCCCCAAGCCCACAGCAAAAAAAGCTCATACCAATTGATGAGCCTCACGGTTTTGGGGGCATTGTTGATTTTTGTTATCTCAAGATTTGCCTAAATAAGCACTTCCAGCAGGTTCTGTCCGGTCATTTCCGGCGGGGCGGGGATATCCATCACAGCCAGAATTGTCGGCGCGACATCGCTCAAGAGTCCGCCGACGTTTTTTTTGGCCCGGACGATATCGGATTCATTTTTTTGTTTTTGATTTTCAGAGTTTAGATACCAGAGCGGAACCGGAAAAGTCGAGTGTTCGGTATCGACCTCCTCCGTGCGGGGATTCACAATTTCCTCGGCATTGCCGTGATCGGCAGTGATGAAAATATGCCCGCCAATTTTCAAGATTTCAGGAACAAGCTTCCCCAAACAGGCATCAATTGTCTCGACGGCCGAAATTGCCGGCTGCAATTTTCCGGTGTGGCCAACCATATCAGCATTGGCAAAGTTCACAAGAATAAAGTTGTATTTCCCTCCGCCAAGCTCTTTCAAAATTTTTTCCGTGATTTGAAAAGCGCTCATTTCGGGAGCCTTGTCATATGTTGATACCGACTGCGAAGGAACCAGGATGCGGTCTTCACCTGTGAAAGGCTCTTCACGTCCGCCGTTGAAGAAGTAGGTGACGTGGGCATATTTTTCCGTTTCGGCGATGCGCAGCTGCTTCAGATTGTTCGCGCTCAAAACTTCCCCGAGGCAATTTTTGATTTCCTGCGGGCCAAAGGCGACTTTCACGGGAAGATTTTCTTCATATTTCGTCATTGTAGCAAATTCGATGTCAGGAAGATATTTTTTCCTTTCAAATTTGGAAAAGGTCGGAAGCACGAAAGCTTTGGTGAGCTGGCGGGCACGGTCTTCGCGGAAGTTGAAGAAAATCAAAGAATCTTTTTCGCCAATTTCGAAAATATTTCCGCCTCCGTCTTCAATTGCAACGGGTTCCACAAATTCGTCGGTGATATTTTTCGCATATGATTTTTCGAGCGCGGAAGAGGCCGATTTTTCGCGCGTGCCTTCACCCAGCGCCAGAAGATTGTACGCTTTTTCAGTCCGACCCCAGTTGTCATTGCGATCCATCGCGAGATACCTTCCGCAGAGCGTGGCGATCCGCGCCCCGGGAAAATCTTTGAGGCGCTCTTCAATACTCTGGACAACTTTCAATCCCGATTGCGGGGGCGCGTCCCGCCCATCGGTGAAGAGGTGAAGGTATATTTTTTTGAGCCCGCTGTTTTTGGCGAGTTCAAGAAGGGCAAAGAGGTGGTCGAGCGAGCTGTGGACGCCGCCATTCGAGGCCAGGCCCATGATATGCAGAGCGCTCCCGTTTTTTTTCGCGTTTTCCGCGGCCGCCAACAAATTTTCATTTTTGAAAAAGCTCCCGTCTTGAATGGCCAGCGTGATGCGGGGAAGATTTTGGTATATGACGCGTCCCGCGCCCAAAGTGAGGTGCCCGACTTCGGAATTTCCCATTTCGTCCCACGGAAGGCCGACCGAAATCCCCGATGCCTGAAGAAGCGTCATCGGATAATGGCGTGTGAATTTGTCGACGTTGGGCGTGTTGGCTTGCGCGATGGCGTTCCCTTCAAGATTCGGATTTTCGCCCCACCCGTCGAGGATGATGAGATAAACCGGCTTGTGCATGGTTGAATTTTAACATTTTTTTTCCCACTTTGACAAAACCTGCGAAATGAGATATCGTTATAATCGGTTAATATTAATTTTGAGCTTCAGTTGATAACGAAGTTTTGTATCTGGTATATAGTATTTTGTATTTCGTATTTGAGACATGCGAAAAAGTGCAGGACTTTGGCGTATTATAAGAAAATGGCAATAAATTGTTATCAAGTGAATAGCACGCAAGAATCTTATGGACTTCAGTTTCGGACTTCTTTCTATTGGAATTTTGGCTCTGGCCGTCGGCTCGATGCTCGGGTATTTTGCCCGCCAGTCGATCGCTAAGAAGCAACTTGGAACCGCGGAGGGAAAAATAAACAAAATGACTCTGGAAGCCGAGGAAAAAGCTCGGCTTGTGTTGCTTGAGGCGAAAAACAAGGCGGTTGAAGTTTTGGAAGATGCGAAAAAGGACGAAAAGGCGCGCCAAGACCAGATTTTCCGGCTCGAAAAAAGGCTCGAGACGCGCGAAGAAAATTTGGATCGCAAACTCGACGAAACCGAAAGGGAAAAAAGGCACTTGATTGCGAAAGCCGACGAAATCAAGCGCATCAGAAAAGAGGCGGAAAATGCGCGCGTCGAACAATTCAAGCGGCTCGAAAAAATCGCCGGACTTTCAAAAGAAGAAGCCAAAAAAATTCTTCTGCAGCTTGCCGAAGAGCAGAACCGGGATTTCCTGGCCGAGCGGATCAAAAAACTGGAACGCGAAGGCCATGACGAACTTGAAAAGAAAGCCCGCGACATAATGTCAACGGCGATGCAGAAATATGCGGGAAGTCACGCGGCAGAGACAACCACTTCGACCGTGGCCATTGAGTCGGACGACCTCAAGGGAAGAATTATCGGACGCGAAGGACGCAACATCAAAACGCTTGAGCGACTCACCGGAATTGAAGTGATTGTTGATGACACTCCGGAGGCAATTGTCCTTTCCGGCTTCAATCCAGTGCGACGGGAAACGGCCCGCATTGCGCTGGAGAAATTGATTGCTGACGGGCGGATTCACCCGACTCGCATCGAGGAAGCGGTGAATTTTGCCAAGACCGAGGTGGCGAACAAAATCAAGGAAGCCGGAGAAGCGGCCGCCTATGACGTTGGTGTGGCCGGTCTTGATCCGAAACTCATCCAGCTTTTGGGACGGCTGCGTTTCCGCACAAGCTATGGCCAGAACGTTTTGCTCCACTCGCTCGAAGTGGCGCACTTGTCAGGGGCCTTGGCGGCCGAACTCGGACTCAATGTGAGCCTCGCGAAGAAAGCCGGACTCCTCCATGACATTGGAAAAGCGATTGACCATGAAGTGCAGGGGACGCACATCGAGATCGGAATCAATATTCTCAAAAAATTCGGAATCGGGCATGATGTGATTGACGCGATGAAGTCGCACCACGAAGACTATCCGTTCGAATCGAACGAAGCGATGATCATTGCGGCGGCTGATGCGCTTTCGGCCTCGCGGCCGGGAGCAAGAAAAGACACTCTCGAGGACTATCTCAAGAGATTGGGCGACCTTGAAAATGTCGCGCAATCATTCGAGGGCGTGGAAAAAACATACGCCATCCAAGCAGGGCGCGAAATCAGGGTTTTCGTGAAGCCGGATAAAGTGGACGACCTCGGCGCGATCAAATTGTCCCGTGAAATCGCGGACAAAATCGAGCAAGAACTCAAGTATCCGGGCGAGATCAAGGTGAACGTTTTGCGTGAAACGCGGGCGGTTGAAGTTGCACGATAGGCAGGAAAGTAGTAAAATATATTTAGCTTGTATAAACTAAAAATAATCTAGATTGAGGGGTGAATTATGGCAACGGATATCAACAAGGAAATTCTGGTTGATATGGTTTCCTCGAAAACCGGAATGGCCAAAAAAGACGTTGAGGTTGTGGTTGACAACATTGTTGACGTTATCATGGACGCGCTGCATGAAGACCGAAAGGTGACGATTGCAAGCTTCGGGACTTTCAAGGTGACCCACAGAGCGGCCCGCGAGGGCATCAACCCGCAGACCAAACAACGCATTATGATTCCAGCGGTGAACACGCCGAAATTCACGGCAGGAAAGCGGCTCAAGGAATCCGTGCGGACACAAGCGGCTCCAGGTGGCGAATCTTCCCAAGCAACGCAATAACTTTTCTTCAAATAAATTCACTCCATACTGTTTTGGGCATGGAGTGAATTGTCGGAGCGTCGTATACCGGCAGTACGCGTGCTTTGGGAGCACGTTGACTGGGTTCGATTCCCAGCGCTCCGAAAGCCGACGCGGGTGTCGTATAATGGTTCTTATGTCAGCCTTCCAAGCTGAAGATGGCGGTTCGATTCCGCTCACCCGCTCACTCAAAAAACTTTCCGAACCCCTTCGGCGCTTCGCTCTCGAAAAAATATTTTTCGCCGTTCGGTCCGGTGAAGCCGATAGAAGCGGCGTGCAAAAGCATCCTCTCAGCGGAAGTGTTTTCGCTTGCCTGCCGGCGAGGCAGGCTGTTTTTGAAAAAATATTTTTTGTCGCCGGCAACCGGATGGCCGATTGCGTGGAGATGCACGCGAATCTGGTGCATCCGGCCGGTTGCGGGATATACTTCAAGAAGCGAAAAATCGTCAAATTCTTTTTTCACCTTGTAGCGCGTGAGCGAATACCTTTCTTTTCTCACCGAGATTTTTCCACGCACCAACGCCATCTTGCGAAAATCTTTTTTCGACCGCCCCATCTCGCCTTCGATCCGGCCCTCTTTTTCTTTCAACCGGCCGTGGACGACCGCCAGATATTTTTTTTCGACTTTTCGGCCTCTGAAAAGATTTTTGAGATGCTCAAAACTTTTTTGATTTCGCGCGACAACCATCACGCCGGAAGTTTCTTTGTCGAGGCGATGGACGATTCCCGGACGAATTTCGGGCTCATCGCCAACACCTTTGATTTCCGGGAATTTTTTGAGCAAAAAATCAACGAGCGTCGGATCGCTCGTCCCGACGCCGGAATGCACCGCCAATCCCGCCGGTTTGTCAATGACGATGAAGTCCTTGTTTTGGAAAATGATTTTCATTGTGCCTTGGGGGAGAGTTGAACTCCCAATCCCTTGCGGGAACATGGTCCTAAGCCATGCGCGTATGCCAATTCCGCCACCAAGGCATATAAATCAAAAGCTTGCGTGCTTGCCCCGCACCAATTCACGAAGTGAATTTGGTGTGGGGTTTCACCACCCCGGCATATGCAAATATAATAGCAACTGGGGAATAATAGCATATATTGACAAACAAGTCAAAAAATGCTATAATTCCCCGAACGCTTGAATTGCGTTTTCAGGGCGAAAAACAAGAGCCCCTGGGGGTTCTTTGACAAAATTTTGAAGAGAGGAGACAAAAATGAACAATCACCCGTGGTTGACCAACATTGTAATTTACATCTTTGTTGGACTGGCTTTGCTATTTCTGTTTTTCACTCGGCACCTTTGGACATTTTCCACAGGACAAATCGTTTCGCTTTTATTTCTTTTGATCTCCCTTGCAGTGCTCGTGATCTCATGGGAAATCTTCAAGCGCAAAGTCTTGGCCGATAAGGGAAGATTCTGGGTAAGAGTACCTTTCATGAAGTATTTAGCCATCGAAGCAGATCGGGTGCTCACAATAGTGCTCGTTGCCTGCACCGACGAGGTATGGATGCGAATCCACCCGGAATGCAATTTCGAGGAGTGGAAGAAAGCTCACCCGGAATGTAGCCAAGAAGAATGGGAAAAAGATCACCCGGAATGTAGCGGCGATGTAGCTAAAATTGGCAAAATCAAGATTATCCGCGTCCATAAGGGTCTCAAATGGATCGGTGTACCATGGAAATACAGAGTCAGGGAATGGTACGAGACTGAAAGTGACGAGCTTGACCCCACGATCCAGCCCCTCCATTCTGTAGGTCTGGAAGAGCAGGTTACACGCTACTCCCGCCAAAAATCTGCAAGCGAAGAAACGGCGGAGAAACAGGCAGACGTTTTGACAACAGAGAAAAGACTTGAAATTTCAGTGCCAAGCCTCCAAACTGCCGATCTCATTGAGCTTTTCGCTGATCTCGTTGTCAATACGGTGGTTTATGACCCCATCAAAGCTTTGTACTACATCCGACATAGAAAAACTGCCATCTTCAATATGATTCTCCCAATTTGGCGGGAAGTGGTGGGCAAATTCTTCTTTTTCGAGTACGGCGATACGCTTGAAAAGGATTTCAAAACCGTTGTCGGAAAGAAAATTATAAAACTCAGTCAGAAATTCCGAGTCGCTCTCGGGATCTCCGAGGAAGAGGGGGAAGGCGATGAGGCAATCGAAAAACCTATTCTGAGCACAGAGCAATTCAAGCCCGGCACAGTGGCCTTTATTCTCTTCAAAGAATGGGGCACCCTCATCCGCTATGCGGCAGTTGAAGATGCCGACCCCGCGAATCCGGAGGTTAAAAAAACCTTCGAAAAAATGATTACAGCTGTTATTGATGCCTTATCTGCAAAGCAGAGAGCCGAAGGTGAGCGAGACGCAGCGATCATAAAAGGAGAAGGTTACAAAAGCGAAGAGGCTAGGTTCAAGCTCGCAATGGAAACCATCCAAGCCCTTGCTGCCAGCGGAAACCTGATTATCTCTTTGCCTGAAACCTCCGAATCCATTGCTGGATTTTTGGCAAGCGCCATGAAATCTTTTCGTGGAGGTGGTTCAAAATGAATTGGATTATAATTAGCGGAATTGCTATCTTAGCCGTTTCCGCAATTCTTGGTCTAACAGCCCTATATGCAGGCAAATCACGTTCTTATGTAACAAAAACCGCCCCGGCGTTTCCGACGACCAGATGGTACAATAACTGGACGCTGTGGTTCCTGCTGATAGTGACAATCGCCGTCGGCTGGTGGGCGCTGGGTCATCAAACACGTCCGGGCACGCCGCCGATGTATCCACCCGTGACGAAAAAAGCGCCCCAGAAATTCAGCCTTGCTCTTGATCCGCTCCAATTTGATCGGACAAGAAGCTCCGGAGTGGAAATCAAAAAAATTGATGGCTTTACAACCGTCATTGTCCATCCCGGAAAGGAATTTGTCATTGAATTTAATATGGAAGTCCCCCCAACGGGGACGGGGCATATTTCAATCGATTACAACATGCGAGAAATTATCGCGCAATACGCCAGCTATCGCATCAACGATGTCCGGCACGAACCTTTCTTTATGACTGCGGGGAGCGGCCACGTTAGCCTGGGCCCTGAACTCCGCGAATTTCGAGAGGGGAAGAACGAGATCGCTTTCTTTTCGGAGGGCGAGCTCCGGATAGACGGTGATACCCCAATCACAATCACCCGGCAATAACAAAAAACCCCGTGCCTTGAGCAACGCTCATCGGCGCGGGGTTTTCATTTTGCAAAAATTTTGGGCAACTAGAAGTTCGTTCCTCCTCTCAACAGCACATCCACCGCGTATATCACCACCATCCCGGCAAGCCCGATGACGACACCGGCAACCGACCATTGCATCTGCTTCTTGGCCTTTTCCTGCGCTTTGTCATCCCCGGCGGCCAAAAAATACATAATTCCGCTCACAAGGAAGCTGATGATTGCCAGAAAGCCGAAAATTCCCAAAATCCAATTGGTGAAATTTGCAATGACTGTCTTGAGATCGGTGGCGGGAAGACCCGAGTTATTGGGAAGCGCCACACTGCCGGCGGCCCGGGCAATCCCGACGGCAAAAAAAAGCAGAGAACTTGAGACAAGAAAAATTTTTTTCTTCATTTTTTGAAAAATAAAAAGCTAGAATCCGCCCGTTGCCCGCAACATCATGTCCGCCGCAAAAACCACCACCAGTCCGGCAAGCCCGACAATCACGCCCGTGATGGAATATATCATCGCCCGCTTGGCGGTTTCCTGCCGGTCTTCATCGCCGGCGGAAGTGAGGTATATGATTCCCGAAATCACAAAACCGACAACAGCAATGAAACCGAAAATGCTCAAGAGCCACAACGTAATGTTTTTCACGATATCGCTTATCGGAGACATGGGAAGCGAAGTTGCATTATAATAATCGCTCCTGTTCCACCCGGCGCCGAACGCAACCTGGATGCCGGCCGCGAAAAGATATATCGCCGCCGTAACGGCCGCCAAAAACCCGTCCCAATATTTTTTCTGTTTTCGCATTTTGCTTCGCTTTAGGTTGTTAAAAAGGGATTGGGAGGGATTTTTGAATTTCAAATCCTCCCCTGATCCCCCTTCCACAAAAGAGGTCCTTAGCGACTAGAATTGGTTTTGGGCGCCCAGAAGCTGTTGGGCTGCAAAAAGAACCACCAGTCCGACAAGCCCGACAATCACGCCCGTGATGGAATATATCATCGCCCGCTTGGCGGCTGCTTGACGGTCTTCGTCGCCAGCGGCAATCAGATACATTATGCCGGAGATGACAAAACCAATCACCGCCACAAATCCGAGGATTCCCAACAGCCACATCATTATGTTCCTGATAATGTTGAACATGCTTTGCCGGGGAAGATTTGTGCCGCCCGGCTCGGTGAATTGGGCCAAAACCGCCACCGGAACAAAAAACAATCCGGCGGACAAAAATTTCACGATAGCTTTTATTTTCTCTTTCATAATTCACCTCCCTTCGTCAAAATATGCATATTTTCCTGCGTGCCGGGCTATCCCCCGATGAGGTTTTTCACCTGCGTTGCGATGATGAGAGAAGCCACGGCAATCACAAGGCCGATGATGGAATAGGTGGCCGTTTTCTTTCCAAGCTCGTATCTTTCTTCGTCGCCAACGGCCGTGAACATCCAAATCGCCCCGACCACCATTGATATTATAGCAAGAAAGCCGACAATTGACAAAAGAAGCTTCAAAATGTTGGAAAGAACCGCCTGAAGAGCCGAGCCGGGGCTTGAGCCGGAAAGAACGGCCTTTATTTCCTGATAGAAAAGGGGGGCGGCCAGCACGATGGCCAAGCCCGCGATCGCAAAGACAAGGGTTTTCTTCGCCCGTTCGGTCATTTCTTTCGACCCGCCGGAGAGCATATACATCACTCCGCCGATGATGATGAAAATCACGGCAATCGTTCCGGCAATTCCCTGGAGATAGCTCATAATATTTCCCAAAACGCCTTCGATCGAATCAACACCAAGCGGATTGCCGAATTCAGAGGGCACGTTCCCGCCTGGATTGATCGTCGGGCTCAATTGTTGGGCCTTTGCAGTATTGCCGCAGCAATTGACATTTTTAAAGCTGGGATTGCCCGATTCCCAACATGTCCCTATCGTTCCCATATTCCCGCAAGGATCAGCCTTGCATAATCCGCCTAGATTGGCACATTCCGCTTGTGTATAGGCCAAAACTGATGGGGCGCAAGCTGCAAAAATAAAAACGACAAGCAAGAGCAGAATTGTTTTTTTCATCTTATTTTTTTGAAAAATTAATAAGGCTCTACGGGTTCATAATATTGGTATGTATTGTCAAGACAGAGAAGAGTGGCGGCAATAATAATCCCGCCTTCAATGGCTTTATATTGAATGAAGCCATTTTTTCCATCGGGAAGATTCACTTCGGCATACCTGTATTTCCCATCGCGAAACTCGATTTTCTGGCTCAAATCCTCTTTGCCGAAATTGATATCGGGATACAAAACCGTGTGAAGATCGGGGAAAATTGTGCTCTCCCAGCTCTTCAATATATCCAAAACATCATAGGAAAACCCTCTGTAAATTTTTTCCGGATCATATTCCAGATATGCGCCAAATTCCTTTTTTCCGCCCGCTCCCGGACAATAAAATACTTGATATCCGTTATTCAAATAATCCTTAATTTTGGGGTTTATTTTGACGCCAAGCGCACTTTCGAAATCAGAAAGAGAGATTAGGTTCCCTTTTTGATCCTTGAAATCAACTTTTCTTGATCCTTCTTCTTTTGTTTCATCAGAAATCGTCTCCCGGACTGTGTTTTCAAATATTTTTCGCGCTTTTTCGACATTTTCTTGGCTATTTGAAGATTCCGTTTTGGAGGGAAGAGCGGCTGGAACGGCGCTCTCCTGACTCTGCGCTGATCCCTGCGGGATGGTTTCTTTTTTTTGAGACAAAATATAAAGCATAGTCACCAAAACGGAGATAATTACAATTATTCCAACAGCGATGAAAATTCTTTTGGAAGACATGAATTTATTCTGCTTTGATATTACTGCTAACCATACTTGGCAATCACATCCTCAAGATGTATTATTCTTAAATTGCCTCCTGATCTGATAATATTCTGGTTCACCCCATCTGTATAAATCCCAATTCCATTTTTCTCGTTTGCAAGCGATGTCATACCACCCCCCAGAACAAGCGCCGTATGGACATTGGGTATCTGTATTATGTCACCCGGCTTGATGGAGGCCATATTTCCATCCCAAGGTTTCCAAATAGAACCCAATTTGTCGAGACTTGGTAACCCAGAGAGTTCATAAGCTCGGCTTGTTGTTGAATAACAGTCTCCCGACTTTCCTTCCACGCTTCGTTCACCATATGCCCATCCTTCCATCGTCAAATAAGAATCAATCACTTTTTGGGTTTTGGGATCAAGAGTGCCACTCGATTTATACGCTCCTGATTTTGAAGCTCCTCCGCCTCCCGCTCCACCACCTCCGCCTCCCGGCAAAGTCGCGCCCCCCGGGCTCGGGGCCTGGGGAGCCGCCGGCGTGGTGTCGCAGGTGAAAGTCCACCAGTTGCCGGCGTTTTTGTAGCCGAGCGCATTGAGCGTGGCATTGATGATAAGCCAGGCGACGAGCGCGAGAACCATCGCCGTGAGAGCGTAAGTGAAAGCCAACTTGGCTTTTTCAATCATTCCCTTCGAGCCGCTCGAGACCATATACATGATTCCTGCGGCAACAATCACGACGGTCGAGCAAACCAGCAGAATCTGAAAAAGATAGTCATAGATATTTTTGAAGCCGAGCACCAGATGGCAAAGCGTGCAGTTGGCATTTCCGGCTCCGATTCCGCAAGGGACAAGGGATTGGGCATTGGCAATAGAGGCAAACAATAAAAGGATAAGCCCCAAAAAAATATATCGATTTATTTTTTTTATTTTCATCTTACGTCAATAATTTCTAATTTCTAATTCTGAATTTCGAATCAATTTTGAATGACAAAATGCTTGAAAAATTAAGAAATTCATACATTCATTCAAAATTCAAAATTGGAAATTCAAAATTGCCAGGCTATTTTCTCATCAAAACGTTCACCGCGTTTTGCGCCTGCTGGATGGCATCATGCACCCTCAAGCCCTTGAGCGCAACATCATCAATCATCCCGTCGAAAATTCGCTCAACCGCCAGATTGTCGGGTTGAGGCCAAGACTTGGCAATCAGATTTCCCGCGGCAAAAGGGGAAAGCAGGATATCCGATTTTTGCTTTTCGATGAGATCCCGCCGCGCGGCCGGCTTTTGCTGGTTGGCAATGTATTCCGCCGCCGGGTCGAATTTCACGCTCTCGGCTCCGGTCGGAGCCACAGGCAAACCGGCGCTGGCCGATTGCGGCATGGTGAGATACCGGACAAACTTCCAGGCTTCAGCCAGGCGCTGTTCATCGGTGGCATATGTGTTTTTGCGCTGCTGGGCTTCCACGACGGCTTCCTGGTTGGGTACTTTGTTTTTGGAAACGGCATATCCCCAATAGTTGGCAAAATCAATGTCAAGGCCATTGCCGCTCTTGTCTTTGTTCTGGGGAACTTTGGCAATTCCGAAATTCAGCTTGGGAGCTTTGGCCTGGATTTGCGGCATCAACCAGGAATAATTGAGCATCATTGCCGTTTTTCCTTCGGCAAAGCTGTCTTTTGAATTGTGCTGGAGAGAATTCCACGTGTATTCGGCCGCCGATGAATTTGAAAATTTTGTATAATAGGCAAGAGCCGATTCTCCCGGGGGCAGCTCGCCGCCGTAGGTGGCCTTCGTGAAATCGGCAAACGCAGCCTGGCGGCCGTCCCTCGGGTCAATCATATCCGCCCCCGACTGCATCATGAGAAGCGTGATGATGTCGGTCGCCCGGTTTATTTTTCCCGAACCCGCGCTTGCATCGCTTGACATTCCCATTGCCGCACCGGCCAGGGTGATGTTTCCGAATGAATCAATGCGGGTGATTTTCTTCACGGCGTCGTCAAAGTCAACCCACGTCGCCGGCGGCGCGACAACCCCGGCCTGGTTCAAAAGATCTTTGTTATAGTACAGCGCAAGCGAGTCAACCGACAGCGGAAGGGCGAATATTTTTCCATCGAAAACAAAATCCGCCGAAACCACATCGGGAAAAATTTCCTGAACCTGCTTTGGAGTGACAACGGGAGACTTGTCAGCCGCCAAATTGTCGACGGGCGCCGGAGCGATCTTTTCCTCATGCTTTGGAAGCCAAGTGTTGTTGATCAAAAATATGTCCGGCCCCGCACCGGTCGCCAGCGCATCCATCAGGTCGTTTTCATACGAATCAACCGTCAGTTTTTTGTAGACAATCTCCTTCACCCGCGGATTCCGTTTCCGGTATTCACTGATGGTTTTTTGCATCACGTCCGAATCGTCAAAAAGCCCCCAAACTTCGAGCCGGACTTCATAGTTCGCGCCGCCCGTGTTTCTGCATCCGCAGCCGGAAAGAAAAACGAGTGAAACGACAAACGCCAGCGAGAGGAATATAGATATTTTTTTTCGCATTGGATTTTTGTTTTACAGGATTTCTTTACTGGAATTTTACAACAAAAGCCAAAAGGGCACAAATACAAGTAGAGACTTGCCGTGGCAAGTCTCTACGAAAGATATTACAGGTTTTGATTATTGTCTTACAGCACCGCCGTTGCGGCGATTTTGTCATCGGCATTCAGTCTCATCACGCGGACGCCCTGTGTCGCCCGGCCCAGAACAGAAATCGTGGCGAGCGGCACGCGGATAATCTGGCCCTTGGCCGAGCTCGTGATGAGATCAGCTTCCAGATTGTCCGTGTTGATCATGTGGGCGGTCACCAGCTTTCCGGTTTTCGGCGTGATTTTGGCCGTCTTGATGCCCGAGCCGCCTCGCTTCTGGATTTTGTAGAATTTCAAATCCGTTCGCTTCCCAAATCCGTTTTCCGTGAGAATCAAAAGTTGATTGCCTTTCTGGTTTTTGAAAATCATATCCATTCCGACCACTTCGTCGTTCTTGGAAAGTCTGATCCCCCGCACGCCGGCGGCCGTTCGTCCCATTGCCCGCACATCCGTTTCCTTGAAGTGAATAGCCTGCCCGGCCGCGGTGGTGATGATGATTTCGTCGCGCCCGGTGGTCGGCGCAATCCAGCGCAATTCGTCGCCTTTCGCCAAATTCAAGGCGATCAGCCCCGACCGGCGAACTTTGGCAAAATCTTCGATCGCCGTTTTTTTGACTGTTCCGAATTTCGTCGCCATGAAAAGATATTTGGCTTGCGAATCTTTTCCGGTCGCGATAATTGCCGTGATTTTTTCTTCAGGCGCAATCTGCAAAAAATTCACAATCGCCTGACCTTTGGCCGTACGTGACGTTGCCGGAATTTCATAGGCCTTGGCCTGAAAAACTTTCCCCGTGTTCGTGAAGAAAAAAAGATCGTCGTGCGTCTGGCTGCTCACGACCATATCGATTTTGTCGTCTTCCTTGGTTGTCGCCCCGATCACTCCTTTTCCGCCGCGCTTTTGAACACGATAGAGTGAGGGATTCATTCGTTTGATATAGTTGTCCTCAGTCAAAACGATAATCGCATCTTCATTCGGAATGAGATCTTCCTGCTTAAATTCACCAACAGCCGATTTCACGACCCGTGTGCGCCGCTCGTCGCCATATTTCTCTTTCAATTCCCTCAATTCATCCTTGATCACAGCCATGATTTTCTTCGGGCTCTTGAGCAAGGCTTCCAGCTCGGCAATCAACCTTCTTTTTTCCTTGAGTTCATCTTCAATTTTCTTTTGCTCAAGCCCGGCCAGCGTCTGGAGGCGCATCTCGAGAATAGCCGTCGCTTGTTTCTCGGACAATTTGAATTTTTTCATCAAATTGCCGTGCGCGATTTCTTTGGTGGCCGACTTCTTGATCGTCGCAATGATCGCATCGATATGATCAAGCGCCTTTTTGAGGCCTTCCAGAATATGCGCCCTGTCTTTCGCAACCTTGAGCTCAAATTCCGTCCGGCGAACAACCACTGCCCGCCTGTGTCCCACGAAATACTCAAGCATCGCCTTGAGATTCAAAACGCGCGGCTCAATTCCGTCGACAAGCGCAAGCATATTCACGTGAAACGACTTTTGAAGATCAGTGAGGGAATAGAGTTTGTTGAGAATTTTTTTCGGGAAGGCTTCTTTTTTGAGATCAATCACGATCCGCACCCCGTCTTTGTCCGACTCGTCGCGAATATCCCGGATGCCCTCAATCTTTCCGGTCTTCACGAGATCGGCGATCTTTTCAATCATCGCCGCCTTGTTTGAAGAATAGGTCATCTCTGTCACCACAATCTGGAACATCCCGCTTTTTGTCTCGACAATTTCCGCCTCGGCCCGCGTGACAATCGAACCTCTTCCCGTGAGATAGGCCTGGGCGATGTCTGACTGGTTATATATCGTTCCCCCCGTCGGAAAATCAGGGCCTTTCACGAATTGAAGCAAGTCTTTCACTTCGCAATTCGGATTGTCAGCAAGCCAGGTGATGCCGTCGACCAGCTCGCCGAGATTGTGCGGAGGGATATTGGTTGCCATACCGACCGCGATTCCGACAGTGCCGTTCAGAAGAAGTTGCGGAACTTTTGACGGAAAAACAGCCGGCTCCTGGCGCGAAGCATCGTAGTTTGGGACAAAATCAACCGTTTCTTTTTCGATATCAGCCATCATTTCTTCGGCCAAAGAAGTGAGCTTGGCCTCGGTATAACGCATCGCCGCCGCATTGTCGCCGTCCATCGAACCGAAGTTTCCCTGCCCGTCCACAAGCGGATAGCGCATCGAAAAATCCTGCGCGAGGCGAACCATTGTGTCATATACGGCCGCGTCGCCGTGCGGATGGTATTTTCCGAGCACTTCCCCGACAACCGTCGCCGATTTTCTGTATTTCGCCGCGTGGGTGAGTCCCAGCCCGCGCATGGCAAAAAGGATCCGGCGATGCACCGGCTTCAAACCATCACGCACATCCGGAAGGGCTCGCGCCACAATCACGCTCATCGCGTAGGCGAGATAGGATTCTTTCATCTCACTCGTGATCTCCCTTGGTTTTATGTATCCGATTTCCATATATTTAGGGCAGTTGCGGCACGTTCTGACTATCTTGACCATTCTCTGTCTCTGTCGGTGTAGTCTGGCTTGGTAAGCTCTGCATCATATTTTCAATCGAATCTTTGCCTTGATCAAAATTGTTTTTCAGTTCGTTGAGGCCGGCCGCGGCCGGGTCGGCTTGCTGAACCTCTTCAGGTTTCGTCATTTCGCGAAAGGACACCGCCCAAATGGCAAGAATGATTGCAAAAGCAATCGCCGTCCAGATGACCGCCAGCCGCCGGCGTTCTTGCTCCGGCCGGGCCCTTTGTTTTTCGAGATAATCGTGGAGCGACATTTTATTTATGAGCTAAGCGCTTCCATCAGAACAATTTTCTGCTCCATTCCCTCCAGATCCTTTTTCTTGAGAACCAGCTTGGCCATTTTTTCCCGCGGGCACGTTCCGATTTCTTTGCAAAAACCTTTTTCGTCGCCGATTTTCAATTTCAACCCGGGAATTTTGTAGTGCATGGGGAGAATTATCTTTGGATCAATCTGGTCAACCCAGTTTTTGGCGTCTTTGGCGGTCATGAACGGCGCTTCGCCGACGGACACCATCAAAATATCCACTCCGTTCACTTCCTCGAGCTGCTTTTTGTCTAGCGGCGCGCCCAGGTTTCCCAAATGGCATACTCGAATACCCTCGCTTTCGATCGCAAAAATCACATTATTTCCGAGAATTTCTTCTCCCGCTTTGCCATGTGACGATTCAATGCCGGTTATCGACACGCCCTTAATAGAATATTCGCCCGGCAAGTCCAAAACAGCCGGTTCGCCTTTCAAGGCATCGGGATTGTTGTGGTCGGGATGGGCGTGGCTGATTGTCACAACATCGGCCTTGCCCTGCGGCGGACGCAAACCGATCGAGCTCTCATATGGATCGGTGAAAATCACCACGTCCTCGCCCGACCCGCGGCCTTCCGGCTTGGTCGAGATTTTGAAGCATGAATGTCCGTACCATTGAATGATCATAGTGTTTACCCGCCTTTGGCGGGGGATTTTTTAGTCTTTCTTAACATTAGAATGATAGCATAGCGAGCCGAAAAATTCAAGGGATTTTGCCCCAAATGTGAAACATCGAAATAGGGCTTAAAATAGGCTCATTTCGCCAATGTTTCACGCAGTATTGACATTTTGGCCAAAAAGTGATAAACTACAACTTCAAAATAAAAATCCGCTCTTTGACAAGGAGAAACACAATGAAAATAAAGATTTTTCTGGTAATTTTGGCTATTACTTTGTTCACCGCCTCAGTAGTTTCGGCTATTGAGAGAAAAGCAATAATCTACCAAGATCCAGAAAACCGGTATTATTATTTGGTAGATCCTGATGCCAGAGTAGCATTGAGCCATGGTCACGGCTACATCACGATCGATCCGCAGGGCCACTTTATCGGCCACTCACTTTACGTTGGAGACCAAGAGATCTTGGATCATTATCTTCACCATCCAGTCCGGCATATTTATTATCACGAGGAATACAAACTGGATGGCCTTCGGATTGGAAGGATTGGCTCCTGCAAGTATGTTCTGGAGCCAATGACCGCAGAAGCCAAAAGCAAGGGCTACCACGAAATCTACTTTGAAAAAGGAAAACTCATGGGTAAAGTCGGAACGACCAAAGAAGAAATTAAGTTGGACCAACGATGCCCCTAAATGACTCCTGGCGGTTGCGCTGTGATGCAGTGCGGCCGCCTTTTTTTATTTTTTTTAAATCCGCATTTTTCTAAGGTTCGACCTTTCCCTTTCGACAGACAAGCTGTCGAAATTCCTCAAGGTCAAACCTTGAAAAATACTTCCTCTTGCCAAATTTCCTATACTATTATATAATCCAAAAGCGTTTTAATCATTAACCTAATCATTAATCAGATGATGGACAATATTTACGACACTCTGGCTCAAGAGGTCGACAAGATCGAAGAGAAAAGGGAAGAAGAAAAAGAGGAAATTGTTGAGCGAAAAGACGAATCCGTCCCGCTTAGCGGGACGGGCGAAGCCGCTACCACGATGGCGGATTTTTTGAACGCGCAAAAAATAAATTTCCCAAAAGTTGGCGATGTGATCGAGGGTAAAGCCATCGCGATTGACTCGAATGCTGTTTATCTGGATCTTGGCGTTTTCGGGACGGGGATCGTGCTTGGGAAAGAAATCAAAGACGGGCTCGGAACAACGGACAAGCTCAAAATCGGGGATACAGTTTCTGCAACCGTGACGGACATTGAAAACGAAGATGGATACATCGAACTTTCCGTACGCGAGGCCTCGATCGAAAAAGCCTGGCTCGATCTCGATGAAAAACAAGCCGGCGAGGCCATCTTCCCGGTGAAAATTCTGGACGCCAACAAGGGCGGGCTGATCGTCGAAGTGAACGGCATCACCGGATTCCTCCCCGTGTCCCAACTTTCAAGCGAACACTATCCGCGCGTCGAAGAAGGCGAGAAAACCAAGATTTTGGAAAAACTGCGCTCATACATCGGCACAGAAATGCAGGTGAAAGTGATTGACACCGACCGCGAGAATGAAAAATTGATCGTGAGTGAAAAAGCGGCCTACAGCGCCGAAGAGAAAAAAGCCATTTCCGAACTCAAGATCGGCGACGCAATCGAGGGCGAAGTGAGCGGCGTGGTGGATTTCGGTGCGTTCGTGAAATTTTTGCCGCCTTCAAAAGCCGACTCCGAACGCGAAGAAGACAAATTGGAAGGACTGGTGCATATTTCGGAGCTTGCCTGGCAACTCATTGACAACCCGCGCGATGTGGTGAAAACCGGCGATCGGGTGAAGGCAAAAATAATCGGCATTGACGGCACGCGCGTTTCCCTTTCCATCAAGGCTCTCGAAAAAGACCCTTGGGAGGGCGTCGAGGAAAAGTACAAAGTCGGCGGAACATACGACGGCCAGGTGCGAAAAATCAACCATTTCGGCGCGTTCGTCTATCTTGATGGTGACATCCACGGCCTCGCGCATGTTTCAGAGCTTCTTGAACAACACCCGGGAAAAAATATCGAAGAAATCATCCAGGCCGGCGAGACCTACAAATGGAAAATTCTTTCGGTTGAACCGAAAGAGCACCGGATGGGCCTGGCGCTTATAAAATAAAAATTAAAAGTGAAAAATTAAAAGTTTTGGGATGCGCTTAGCGCATAAACAATTTTATGTATTCCAATATCTTCATCATTTCCGGGCCGTCGGGATCCGGTCAGGATTCCGTAGTAGAGGGTCTCAAAAAATATCTTAATATTGAGCGTGTTATCACCACTACAACGCGCCTGATGCGTGCCGGCGAGTCGGAAGGAAATCCGTACTATTTTGCCAACCAGAAAGATTTCGAAAAGAAAATAGCGAATGACGAATTAGCCGAATACGCGCAGGAGTATAACGACAAATTCTACGGCGTCACCAAGAATGAGTTAGAAAGAGTTGCTAAGTCCGGAAAAATCGGCATTTGGAGAATCGAATACAAGGGAGTGATAACCGCCAAGAAAAAATTTCCGGAAATAAAATCAATTTTCATCGCTCCGCCATCGCTTGATGTCTTGCGTGAAAGAATTTTGCGCCGCGATCCGGATATCTCGAAGGAGTTTTTGGAAGAAAGAATGAAATACACAGAAGAGTTTTTGAAGCACAAACATATTTATGACTTCAAAGTCGTGAATGAAGAGGGGAAGCTCAATGAAACAATCGCGAAAGTGGCAGAGATTATAAAAAATGAATTTCATCAAGAAAATCCAGGAAAATATTTTTCGCCATGAACTTTTTGAAAGCCCCAAGGGGATCCCTTCGGGAAGGCGTAGGATCGTGGTCGGCGTGTCCGGCGGGCCGGATTCGGTCTGCCTGCTGGACGTGCTCGTTGAATTGAAAGAAAAATATGATCTTAAGTTGATCATTGCCCACGTAAATTACGGCCTCCGCGGAAAAGATTCAGCGTTGGATGAAAAATTAGTGAACGATCTGGCGAAGAAATATTCTTTGCCGATTGAAATTCTCAAACAAAAAAAATCTATTCACTCTGAAGAGAAACTTCGAGACGTTCGTTATAAATTCTTCGAACAAGTCAGAAAAAAATATCATGCCAACCGAATCGCCGTCGCCCACAACCTCAACGACCAGGCCGAAACGGTGCTGTTGAGAATTTTGCGGGGCACCGGCCTGCGCGGGCTGGGCGCGATCAAATTCAAAAACAACAATATCATCCGGCCGTTGCTCGATGTGCCGCGAAAAGAAATCCTTGCCTATTCGCGTAAAAATAATCTGGCCTGGCGTATCGACAAAACCAACCTTGGCCTCGACTTCACGCGAAACAAAATCAGAAACAAGCTTCTCCCACATATTGAGAGAAATTTCAACCGGAATATTCAGGAAGTTTTGTACAAGCTCTCGCAATCCGTTGCCGCTGATTATGATTTCATCAATCGTTTTGCGGGCGAGTGGCTCGTTACAAACAAAACTCTAGAAGTGTCTGTTCTCAAAAAATTGCATCCGGCCATCCGCTGCGAAGTTCTCCGCCAGGCGATTGAAAAACTCAATCCGAATCTTCGCGACATCGAATCCGTCCACATCGCTGAAATTTTGAAAGTATTGAAAAGTAGTAAGGGAAAGAGACAGAAAATCACGCTCAAGGGCTTGAAAATTGAGCGCAGGGGTGATAAATTAACAATAACCAAAGCTTAATATCCATGAAAAATTTCTTAAAAAATTTGATAATAATATTGCTTGTATTTCTCGTCATCTCCGGCATCGTGATGCTTTTCAACGCGCCAGCGCAGCCGGCATCAAACATCACACTCAATGAGTTGGCCACCCAGATCAATGACGGGAAGGTGAAAGACATCAAGGCGAGCGGGGACAATCTTGAAATCACCCTCACCGACAATACACTTGAAAAGTCGCGCAAAGAACCGGATGCGGCGCTCACCGAATCGCTGAAAAACTACGGAGTTGATCCAGCGCAACTGCGCTCGGTGAACATCGAGATAAAAGATACGACTTCGGCCGCTTTCTGGATAAACACCGTCATTCCGTTCCTTCTGCCCTTTTTGATTATCGGCGTGTTCCTGTGGTATATGATGCGCTCGGCCCAGCGCGGGAACAACCAGGCGCTTTCTTTCGGCATGTCGCGGGCGCGGCTCATCTCACCCAAAGCCAACGGAAAGAAAAAGATAACTTTTGCGGATGTCGCCGGCGCGGAAGAAGCCAAAGAGGAGTTGTGCGAAATCGTTGAATTCTTGAAGCATCCGAAAAAATTTTTGGATCTTGGCGCGCGCATTCCCAAAGGTGTTTTGCTGCTTGGTTCCCCCGGAACGGGGAAGACCCTTATCGCCAAGGCCGTGGCGGGCGAAGCCAATGTGCCCTTTTTCAGCATCTCCGGCTCGGAGTTTGTGGAAATGTTCGTGGGAGTGGGCGCAAGCCGCGTGCGCGACCTTTTCAAGCAAGCCAAGAAAAGCGCGCCAGCCATCGTTTTTATTGATGAAATTGACGCGGTCGGACGCCATCGCGGCGCGGGCCTTGGAGGAGGGCACGACGAACGCGAACAAACCCTCAACCAGATCCTTGTTGAAATGGACGGCTTCGACACGGACACGAACGTGATTGTGATTGCCGCAACGAACCGGCCTGATGTTTTGGATCCCGCCCTCTTGCGGCCAGGAAGATTTGACCGAAGGGTAGTGATGGATCTGCCGGACATCAAAGAGCGCGAAGCCATTTTGAAAATCCACACAAAGAACAAACCTATTGCCAAAGAGGTAGACCTCAAAAAAATTGCCGCGCGCACACCGGGCTTTTCCGGCGCGGATATTTCAAATCTCGTGAATGAGGCGGCGATCCTGGCCGCCCGACGCGGGAAAAAACTCATTGAAGACGATGAGCTTCGCGTCTCAATCGAAAAAGTCATCCTTGGACCGGAACGGAAAAGCAAAATTTTGAATGTTCGCGAAAAAGAAATCACTGCCTGGCACGAAGCCGGACACGCCCTTGTCGCTTCAAGCCTCAAAAACGCCGATCCGGTGCAGAAAGTTTCCATCATCTCGCGCGGACAAGCAGCCGGATACACTCTCAATGTCCCGCAGGAAGACAAACGGCTCTATTCACGCGCCTATTTCATTGACGAGCTGGCCGTCCTCCTCGGCGGATACGTGAGCGAAAAACTCACCTTCGGCGATGTGACAACCGGAGCCTCAAACGACCTCGAACGAGCCACTGACACGGCCAGAAAACTGGTGACGCGATATGGAATGAGCAATCTCGGGCCGCGCACTTTCGGCCACAAGGAAGAACTTGTGTTTTTGGGAAAAGAAATCAGCGAGGAGAAAAATTATTCCGAGGCGACTGCCAAGGAAATCGACACGGAAGTTTCGCATTTCATCTCGGACGCCCATAAGGCTGCGGAAAAAATCCTCACGGAGAAAAAAGAAATTCTTGGGCGGATAGCCAAAACCTTACTTGAAAAAGAAACTTTGGAAAAGGAAGAGTTTGATGAGTTGGTGAAATAAAAAGATGGCAGAAAAACAACAAAAAAAATTCATCCCCTTCTTTGAGATTCTGAAAGATGCCGGGCGGATTGTCTGGCAAAACCGCTTTCTGCTCTGGTTTGGCTTTTTGATGGCGCTCGGTTCGCCCGGAAGTTTCAACCTTGGCAGGGATGAGCAGAATCTTGGCGGCCAGCCGGACAAAATCGGAAAATTTTTCGAAGCGCATTGGCAGATTGCGGTGGTTTTGGCAGTCGTTCTTCTCGCCTTGGGGATAATTTTGTTTCTTGTATCACTTGTCGCCAGAGCCGGGCTTGTGAAATCCGTGAATCTCTTGTCCCAAAACAAAAAAACGGGCTTCCAAGCAGGCTGGAGGGCGGGGAAAAAATACATCGGGAAACTTTTTGTTCTGGCCGTTCTGTTTTTTTTGGCCATATTTGTGCTCATTGTCGTTCTGGCCGTTCCCGTCGTCTATCTCGTCATCGCAAAATCATGGCTCGCTGCCGTTCTGGTGGGACTTTTCGCCATCGCTATTTTCATCCCGCTTGTTTTCATTTTCTCTCTCACCAAAACATTCGCTGAATTTTATATCGTCCTTTCCGGACTCAACGTCCGAAGCGCGATTGAAACGGGATATGAACTGCTTCTCCAGAATATCGGGAATTCAATTGTTTTCTCGCTCCTGCTTGTCGTTGTGAGCCTTGCCGCCGGACTTGTTCTTTTGCCTGTCGCCGGGCTTGCGCTTCTCATCCTCATCCCTTCGGGAATTGCTTTTTTTTATCTCAACAAAATCGCCTTCGGGATTTTCCTTGCGTTCGCAACCCTTCTTTTTCTGGCAGCCGTCTTGTTCGTCTCTTCCATTTTTCAAGCCTGGAAAATGACCGCCTGGACGCTATACTTTCGCGAAATCGCCAAAACGGAAAAGCCGGCAACCGCTGAAGCCGCAGCTGAAGAGGAACTCGCAAAATCCATCGCCCCAACACCGGTTCCGCCCACGACGCAGAAACTTGAGTGAGCAGCCCGACTATCTTTATTGACTTTCATTTTCTTATTTAATAGGATAGTATTTGCAGCGAAAATGGGACCATAGCTCAGCGGCAGAGCACCCGGCTCATAACCGGAGGGTCGTTGGTTCGATCCCAACTGGTCCCACAGCGGGCAATTGGCTCAGTGGTTAGAGCGCTTCCTTGACATGGAAGAGGTCAGTGGTTCGATTCCACTATTGCCCAATGAATATTCATCATATAATTATGCCGGAGGAAAAAAAAGACAACAAAAAACTCACCAAAGCCGAAGAGCAAAAGCTCCACGTGTACTTTATTGATAAGGTCGTGACACTCATGACCGGCGCGATGGGGCTGGTGGCGGCGCTGGCCTGGAACGACGCCATCCGCAAACTCTTCGAGCGCATTTTTGGCACACAAGGCTCGGGCGACATCACGGCGATGTTCATCTATGCCGTTGTCGTCACCGCGGCGATTGTCCTTGTAACGTACCGCCTCACCAAATTCGCAGACAAAGTGAAGAAAAAGAGCGAGAAGAAATAGGAAATTTTTCTTTGGATTACAAAACCCGCCAGTATGCCGGCGGGTTGTTTTATTCCAACCACCATCACATTCATTCATTTCAGCCGTCCCGCAACCTCAATTCCAAGACCCATAACCAAGATAAAAACAAAGATAGATATGATGGCTGCTGGAATTATCTCCAAGATATATAACGGATCAGCTTCCGTTACAACTGTATATCTTTCAAGCCGCCGAAAGACTTTCCGGCTTGTAAAGAGTGCCAGCACTGCAAATATCCACAAAATTATAAATCTCAACATTGTCGTTATTCCTCCTTTTATTTTTAAACAACATCCGCGATTTTGCGGAACAGGGAATGATACAATATCTGAAAAATATATCAATATTTATGTCAATTTAATATTTTAATAAAATATCTAAATGCATAATATTGCTTTATATATTGACATTTAAGGCGATATTTGCTATACTATATTTGTTGACATAATTGATGACAAATTCCCCTCGGTCCCCCTTTTACAAAGGGGGAGGATCGGACTCTCTCCCTTTCGAAAAGGGAGAGCTGGAGAGGGATTTTGAAAACAATGCTGCAAAAAGAGTTAAAAAACGCTGGCTTAACTGACTCCGAAGCCAGAGTATATCTGGCCGCATTGGAATTGGGCGAAGCGAATATCAGCCGGATTGCCAAGAAATCGGGCGTTAAAAGAACCACAACTTATCTTGTGGTTGATTCGCTCAAGGAAAAAGGGCTGATAACTTCTTTCAAGAAACGGAACAAGACCGTGTTTCTGGCTGAAGATCCACGGAAGATTGAGGAGAAACTTGCCGAGCGAAAACACGCCATCGCCAAGATAATGCCCGAGCTTCTGTCGCTCGCCAATTTCCTCGACAAAAAACCGGCGATCAGATTTTATGAAGGCCAAGATGGCCTCAAAGATCTTTTCAAAGACATTCTGAAATACCCCGACTCCGAGGTTCTGGAGTGGTATTCGGAATCATATGTCCATGATTTTTCGGAAGAATTTTTCTCTGGATATTTCACGCCGAGACGCATTGAGAAAAAAATCTGGGTGCGGGCGATTCTTCCGGATAACAAAATCATCCGACGCCTCGCCGCCCGCAACGAAAAAGAGCTTCGCCAGACGAAACTCCTTGATCCGGAAAAATACCGAATCAAAATAGAAATAAATATCTACGGGAAAAACAAGGTGAGCGTCATTGCTTTCAAAGAAGAAATTGGGTTGATTATCGAGAGCCAGCTCATTCATGACAGCCTGAAAAATATTTTCGAGCTGATGTGGGAAGGATTGCCCGGCACAAAATTTGATCGGCGATAAAATTGTAGTATAATCAAAATATGAAGACTCCGAAAAAAATTCAAAAAAACAAGGCAATCTTCTGGGACTACGACCTTGAAAAAGCGGATCTTGAAAATCCGAAAGCGAAAGTTTGGTGGCTTACGCGCAAACTCAAATTTGGGGATCTTTCCGGAATCAAAAAAGCGGATCTCAAAAAATATCTTGTAAAGCTGGACATAAATTCATCTCTCAAGGAATTGCTCCGAAACTATTTGAAAAAATATGCCTGATATCAAACTTTCAAAATTGCAAAAAGATGTTTTGAAATTCATCGGCAATAATCCTTTCGGCAAAAATTTCTATTGGACCGGCGGCACTTTGCTTTCGTATTTCTATCTCCATCATCGGGATTCGATTGATCTCGACTTTTTTTCCGAGGAGCTTTTTCTTGACGATGAATACTTGAAATTTATAAACGATCTGAAAACCACGGTTAGCGCAAGGAAGATAAAGTTTGATCTCGATAAAAACAGACGGATTTATTTTATTAAAAGTAATGAAGAAAATGTAAAACTTGAGCTGGTATATTTTCCTTTTAGAAATATTGAAAAGAGGCCAAAAATAAAAGAGTTTTCGCTCGAAGTTGATTCTCTCGCCGACATAATGGTGAACAAAATTCTTTCGACCTATCAGCGCAACGAGCCGAAGGATGTTTATGATTTGTATTGCTATTTGACCGACGAGCCGAAATACAATCTGTCAAAGCTAACTTCACTTGTCGAGAAAAAATTCGGCGTTGAAATTGAACTGGCAAGACTTCTCGCGAAGATAAACAAACTGGCCGATAATATGGATTCGCTTCAGCCACTGCTTCTTCGCGAAGAAACCGACCTTTCTAAAAAAGTTAAAATTTTTTTCCAAAGTACCTTCAATTCTTTTGCAAAAAAATATATAAAGTAAATCTATTTCCTCCGTCTCCCGTGAAACGCCTTGTGGACTTCTTTGAGCTGCTTGTTTGTGACGTGGGTATAGATTTGCGTCGTCGTCACTGATGAGTGCCCGAGCATCTCCTGGACGGAACGGATGTCGGCGCCGTTCTGGATAAGGTCGGTTGCAAACGAGTGGCGCAGGGTGTGCGGATGAACGGCTTTCACGATGCCGGCTTTTGCAGCATAAAATTTCACGATACGCTGAATCGAGCGGGGGGTGAGACGCAAGTTGTCAGATTTGGATTTCTTCTCAATTTGTTTCAGTCCAATCCTGACGAACACCGCCGGATCAACATCCTGCCTTTTGTCGAAATATCTTTCCAGCGCATTCCTCGCTCTGTCAGAAATGAACACAACCCGAACTTTCCCGCCTTTTCCCCGCACGCTGAATTCTTGCGTTTTGAGGTTCACCTGGTTGCGATTGAGGCTCGTGAGCTCTGACACACGCAAACCCGAACTATACAACAGCTCCAAAATCGCCCGGTCGCGCAAAGACTTGGAGCCTGTCCCCGTCGCCGCTTCAAAAATTCTTTCGACTTCATCCTCGTCCAAAAATTCCACTTCCTGCCGGCGGGTTTTTCCGAGTTCGATTTTGTCCGCCGCGAGTGTTTTCATATCCCGTTTGGCCAGATATTTGAGAAAATTGCGAATGGCAATGATATGGTAGTTTTGGGTGATTTTCTTGAGCGGCCTTCCCTTTTCATCCGCCAGGCGATTGAGCTCGAGCCGATATCTTCGCACCAGGTCATCCGTGATATCGCCGGGCGAGCTGATTTTTGCCCAATTCAAAAATCGCGCGAGATAGTGGCCATAATTCTCAATCGTTTTTTGCGACCGGTCTTTCTCAATTTCGAGATATTCGAGATATTGGACTTTGAGGTCGTTGATATTCATTATCAAAATTATATCAAATAATTCCCCAACTTCACAGCAGCCGATTTTTGCCTTGTATAAGCCAAATTATAAAATTGCAAGAATTCGTTTCCGCTGCGGGGGTTGACACCGGCCGGTGGTATGATAACCTAGTAGCCGTGTAATAATTAGGGAACAGGTGGAAATCGCTTCGGAAAAACTGCTCTCGCCGGTCACGCTCGAACCCCTGGTCCTACAGAAGGAACAAACCTATTAGTGGCCATTTCAACGATTTTCGCCCCGCGCCTGAAAGGCAAAGGGGAGGAAAACTGCGAACTTTGCTAAAAGGGAAGGGAATTCGGATTATCGCTCAAAAATTTCATTTGACCCAAATCCAAATGGCAAACCGGCTGAGACAGAGGCCGTTTGCCTGCCTGTTCGCAGGCTGGACCCGCAAATACGCAGCTACTTTCGTGGTAGCTTTTTGTGTTTTGCTCGTCGCCCTCTTCAATATTTCCTCCGGACAAGATGCCAACGGAACGATATTCGATACCCTCTCCGGGACAGACAGCGGCGCCAACCCGGTCAGGACAAAACTGGCATCCGAAATATCCAAAAAGAACAATCTGGCAACTGCACCCCTCATGAATATAGCCCCGCCAGCGGAAGAAGCGAGCGCTTATGCCGGCGGCGAAGATTTTTATGCTGTTGATGACTACGCATCCATGTACCAGCCCGAACCGACTATCGAGACGCAAATACTTTTTGCTTCGATCGGCCCGCAAACTCCAGTTGCAAAAGAAAAGCGGGGGACAAAAACATATGAAGTAAAGATGGGAGACACAGCCGGCTCGATTGCCGCCGCCTATGGCGTCTCAACAAGCACCATTCTCTCGGCCAACAATCTTTCGGACACATCCCTTTTGAAACCGGGCGACAAACTTTCCATCCTGCCGATCACCGGCGTGGGCTACAAAGTCCAGCAGGGCGATACCATTGAGGCGATTGCGAAAAAATACAATGTCGACACCCAGAAAATTATTGCTTTCAATTCATTGAGCGCGGACGGCCAACTGAAAGCGGGCCAGGCCCTTGTCCTTCCTGATGGATATTTGTCGCCTGCGGCTTCGGCAGCCGCTTCCGGCACCCGCCTGGCTACCGCAGTCGGACAAGCACCGGGCGCCGCATACACCCCAATCAGGCTGGGCGGAGGGGGATCCGGCCATCGCTTTCCGTACGGCTATTGCACCTGGTATGTCGCCCAGCGGCGGTATGTCCCCTGGGGCGGAAACGCCATTTCCTGGCTTTCCAACGCCCGGGCCTATGGAAAGGCCACCGGCAGCACGCCCCGTCCGGGAGCCATTGTCGTGACGCGCGAATCCCGCTGGGGGCACGTGGCGCTGGTTGAATCAGTGCGGGGCTCGAGCTTCACAATTTCCGAAATGAACTACGCCGGATTCGGCAAAAAATCAACGCGCACTCTTTCAACGGGAAGCGGGGTGGTGAGGGGATTTATATACTAGAAGTTCAAAATTCAAAATGCAAAATTTTGGAATCCCGCGAAGCGGGATGTTTTTATTTTATATCTTCTCCAACTCCGCAAACTTGGTGGAAAGTTTTTTGACGCCGGATTTGCGGAAGGCGATGGTCGCGATGCCGCCGCCGGTTGAGAGAACAACGCCCTCGCCAAAAGTTTTGTGGCGGACGCGCTGACCGTCGGAAAAATTTTCCGTCGCCTCGCTAAGGTTCGACCTTTTTCCCCCCGACGTTGCGTCGGGGTTCCTCAAGGTCAAACCTTGCGAATCCAGTCCCTCATGGCTTTTCAGCTCATCCGGAATATCTTCCAGAAATCGCGAGGCAACATTCACCCGCACGGAACCGAAAATATTTCGCGTTTCTGCCCAGAGAAGATAAACCCGGCGTTTGGCTCGCGTGATTCCAACATAGGCCAACCGGCGCTCTTCTTCCATCTCACGCGTATCGAGAAGGCTACGTGAGTGCGGAAACAAACCTTCTTCCATCCCGGCGATGAAAACCGTGGCGAATTCAAGACCCTTGGCCGCGTGCATTGTCATGAGATGCACCGCGCCAGCCTCGGTGTCAATGTTGTCCGTCGAGGCCACGAGAGCAATCTCTTCCAAAAACATATCGAGCCCGTTTTTTTCTTTGTTGTATTTTTCCGCAACCGTGAAAAGCTCGCGCACGTTTTCATATCTGATTTGTCCCGCTTCCCCTTCGCTCAAAAGCAACTTTTGATAGCCGGTCTCGACCAGGACGGAATCCATCAGATCCGTGAGCGGCATCCTTTGCGCTTCTTCGCGAAGACGATTGACCAAATCACTGAACTTGGCAATCGCATCGAGTTTTGAGGAATTCAATCCTGTGATATCTTTTTTGATCGAAACAAAATCAGCATTGTTTTCTCTTGCAATTTTTGTCCACTTGGACAACGTGACATTTCCTATGCCCCTCGACGGCAAATTTATGATCCTCCCGAGGCTTATCTCATCGCTCGGATTTTGGACAAACCGCAGCCAGGCCAAAAAATCTTTGATCTCGCGCCGTTCATAAAAGCGCACTCCGCCGATGACGCGATAGGGCATTGCCGCATCGAGAAATGCTTCTTCAATGGCTCGCGACTGGGCGTTGGTGCGATAGAGCACGACAAAATCGTTGTATGACAATTTGTCCCCGCCGACAATCCGCCCGATTTCCGAAACGACAAAATCGGCTTCCGCCTGTTCGTCGGAAACTTTGCGCACGACGATGCTGTGCTCGCCTGCGTTGTCCGTCCAAAGCTTTTTTTCCTTGCGGTGGATGTTTTTCGAAATGATTCCGTGCGCCGCATCGAGAATTTTCTGCGTCGAGCGGTAGTTTCGCTCGAGCCGCACAACCCGCGCCTCGGGATAATCTTTTTCGAAGTTCAAAATATTGCGCACGTCCGCCCCGCGAAAAGAGTATATCGACTGCCAATCGTCACCGACCACGCAAAGGTTGCGGTGGCGCTGGGCGAGCAAATTCACCAAGACATACTGGGCGTGATTCGTGTCCTGATATTCATCCACCAGAATATAGCGGAAGATGTTCTGGTATTTTTCAAGAACGTCGGGTCCCGCTTGGCGGGATTGGAAGAGCTCGACGGTTTTTTGGAGAATATCGTCGAAATCCAGCGCATTGTTTTCGCGCAAAGTCTTTTGATAGGCCTCATACACCCGTGCGACGACCCGCTCAAAGGCGCTTTCGCCGCGCAGATATTTTTCCACGCTTTCAAGTTCGCCCTTGGCTTTTGAGATCACCGCCAGCATCGCCCGCGGATTGAACTGGTCCTGGCTGATTTCACGCTCTTTCATTATTTTTTTCACAAGCGCCAGCTGGTCCGATTCGTCATATATAACAAAGTTCCTTTTCCAGCCGAGCTTCGCGATTTCCGCCCGCAAAATCCGCACGCAAATATGGTGGAAAGTCCCCATCCACGGTTCGCGAAAAAAGCCTTTTCCCAAAAGTTTTCTGACTCTTTCCTTCATCTCTCCGGCTGCCTTGTTTGTGAAGGTGACGGCCAGAATATGGCGCGGATTGATATGCTTTTCCCTGATAAGCCAGGCAACGCGGTGCGTGAGAAGCCTGGTTTTCCCCGAACCCGCTCCGGCAATCACCAAAACCGGCCCCTCGGTGGCCAAAACCGCTTCCTGTTGCTCTTTGTTGAGGCTCTTGATTAATTCCATAACATAATATATGATAGAATATTCCTCGATAATTTGGAATACTTGGTGTAATTTCGAATTTCCAATTTTGAATTTTGAATGAATGTCTTAATTTTTGAATGTTTCAAATATTCTGTCATTCGAAATTGATTCAAAATTCAGAATTCGAAATTCAAAATTCATCCGTCAATATCTTGCCAAACTACCAATTTAGTAGTACTATAAAATCAGTCAACATAAGCATCTAAAATATACGATTTATGGCTCTGACAAAGCAGAAGAAGACGAAAATCATTGAAACCTCAAAAACCCACGGAAAGGACACGGGATCTCCCGAAGTCCAGATTTCGATTTTCACTGAACAAATCAAAAAACTCACGTCTCACCTCAAGAAAAACAAGAAGGACAATCATTCGCGGCGCGGCCTTTTGAAGATGGTTTCGAAGCGGAAAAAATTGCTGGCATACTTGAAGGGGAAAGATGTGAAAAGATACAAGAAGCTGGCGATGAACCTCGGATTAAAAGAATAAATTTATGCCAACGGGAAAATTTCCGGAACAGCGTGTGGGAGTTTTGGTTGATATCCAGAATATGTACTATTCGGCACGCGTTCTCTACAAGAAAAAAGTCAATTTCAAGGAAATTCTGAAAACCGGTGTGGCCGGACGAAAGCTGATCCGCGCCATCGCCTATGGAATCAAGACCATCGAAGGACTCGAGAAAAACTTTTTCGAAGCTCTTCAGAAATCCGGCTTTGAGGTCCGCACGAAAGACTTGCAGATTTTTCCGGGCGGAGCGAAGAAAGGGGACTGGGATGTGGGCATCACCGTGGACGCAATCAAGCTCGCCGAGCATATGGACGTGATTGTTCTGGTCACCGGCGATGGGGATTTTATCCCGCTTGTCGAATATCTCCAGAACACCAAGGGCTGCCGGGTTGAAGTGATTGCTTTTGCGGAGAGCGCGTCGGCGAAGTTGATCGAAGCCGCCGATGATTTTCAAAATTTGAGCGAGAACAAGAGGAAATTTTTAATTTAATATCCGCCTGTGCTGGCGGGCTTATAACACACAATTGCAGCCAAAATGTTTTAGCGGCAGCTGCGTGTAATTCGCTTCCTAGCATCGGTTCGGAAAAACATTTTTATGGAACCGAAAAAATTTGAGACAGAAATTGCCGGGCGAAAACTCGTTGTCGAGACGGGACTTTTTGCTGAGCAGGCCAACGCGTCTGTCACCGTCCGCTACGGCGATACGGTTGTCCTGGCCACGGCCGTGATGAGTCCTGAAGCCCGGGAGGGGATGAACTATTTTCCCCTGATGGTTGATTATGAAGAGAAATTCTATGCCTCCGGAAAAATCAAAGGCAGCCGTTTTGTGAAACGCGAGGGACGTCCAACCGACGAAGCCGTGCTCAACGGGCGTTTGATTGACCGGACTTTGCGCCCGCTTTTTGACCAGCGAATGCGAAACGAAGTTCAGGTGATTGTCACCGTCCTCTCAATTGACCAGGAAAACGACCCCGCCTTGGCGGGAGTGATTGCCGCCTCGACGGCTCTGGCCATTTCCGATATTCCCTGGAACGGCCCTGTCGGCGCCGTCCGGATTGGCGAAAAAGACGGGAACATAACAATTAATCCGGCCAACGGAGATTTGGCTGCCAGTGCGTTTGATGTCATTGCCTGCGGGATCGAGGGGAAAATAAATATGATTGAAACGGGTGCCAAAGTGGTTTCCGAAGAGAAAATTTTCGAAGCTCTTGTTGAAGCCCAGAAAGTGATTGACCAAATCGCGGCTTTCATCAAAGACATCCAGAAGCAGATTGGAAAGCCAAAGGCTGAACCGATTCTTATTGCGCCGGACGAGAATTTCAAGAAAGAAATCCTCGGCGTATTTTCCGGGAAAATCGCACCGGCCCTCTATCAAAAAGACCACAACGTCCAGGTGAAAATGCAGAATGACCTTTTTGCGGAAGTTGCCAAGTATGTGAAAGAAAAATATCCCGCAGATGCCAGTTCAAAAAAAGAGCTGGCTCTTGCCGTGATTGACTCAGAAATGGAAAGCCTTTTTGAAAAAAATGTCCTTGCGCGTGACGAGCGCCCCGATGGAAGAAAGCTTGATGAGGTGCGAAACATTTCCTGCCTCGTCGGCATCCTCCCCCGGACGCACGGCTCGGCCCTTTTCACCCGAGGCGAAACCCAGGTGCTCTCGGTGGTCACGCTTGGCGCGCCCGGAATGGAGCAGATTATTGATACGATGGAGCTCGACGAAAAAAAGCGGTTTATGCACCACTACAACTTTCCGCCTTTTTCCGTCGGTGAAGTCCGGCCAATGCGCGGCCCGGGACGGCGCGAAATCGGCCATGGAGCGCTGGCGGAAAAGGCGCTCGCTTCCGTTGCCCCTGACAAAGAAAAGTTTCCTTATACGATCCGGGTGGTGAGCGAAGTGCTTTCTTCGAACGGGTCTTCCTCGATGGCCTCAACTTGCGCGTCGAACCTGGCACTTCTCGATGCCGGCGTGCCAATGCAATCTGTGATCGGCGGAATTTCGGTGGGGATTGTCGTCGGCGAAGGCGGAAAATACAAATTGCTTTCCGACATCCAGGGGCCGGAAGACCACTTCGGAGGGATGGACTTCAAAATCACCGGCTCAACCAAAGGCATCACCGCCATTCAGCTTGATGTCAAGGTGGACGGACTCACTTCTGATATGATTCGCGACACTCTGGAGCAGTCCCGCAAAAACCGGCTGGCGATTATCGACAAAATGAATGAGACGATCAGCGCGCCAAGAGCCGAACTTTCCAAATACGCGCCGAGAGTAATCACCCTCCGGATCAATCCGGAAAAAATCCGCGATGTGATTGGGCCGGGCGGAAAAGTGATCAATCAAATCATCGACGAAACAGGTGTTGAAATTGATATCGAGGATGACGGAATGGTTTTCATCACAGCCGGCAATCCCGAGGCGGGCGAGAAAGCCCTTCAATGGGTGAAAAATCTTACTCATGAGGTTGTTGCGGGCGAAGTCTTCAAGGGGCGCATAACCCGCATCCTCAACTTCGGCGCTTTCGCTGAGATTCTTCCCGGGCAGGAAGGACTGGTTCATATCTCTGAAATTTCTGAACGTCGAATCGCCAAGGTGGATGATGCCTTGAAAGTTGGCCAAATCGTGAATGTCAAAGTGAAAGAAATAGACAATCTGGGCAGGATAAACCTCACTATGCGCGGGTTGGAAAATAGTGTAAAATAGGGACAAGCAAACACACGCTTCAAAAAAATAAAAACTAAATCATTCCAATGTTTCAATTCAGGAGAACCGCTTCGAAAATGAAGGAGCCTTCGGCTTCGAACGCTTTGCCGAATGCCTACGGCAAAGTGCGAACTTTCAAAGAGGACTTTGCAAATTTTGAAAAGGGCGGGGCAGCCGAAAATTTTCAGGAGCCGGAGAGGCCGCCGCTTCCGGAGGCCGAAAAGAAATCCCCAGCTGAAAATTTGCCCCAACCTCCGGCAGCGCCGCCAAAAACGGCTTCCGTTCCGGAGGAAAAATTCGCGCCAAATCCGTTTCAGTCAGTCCCGACACCAGCGCCGCTTTCTCCACGCAACACCGGCCTGCCCGATCTGAAATCGTCCGCCTCGCAATCTTTTTTTGCGGAGAAACCGGCGGCGGATGAAAGCGTCCTTCCGGCACACCGCGAAGACCAACCGGCAAGCCCGAAAACAAAAAGCCGCCTTCCTTTGATTCTGACTGTTGTCATTTTGCTTGCTCTCGCCGGAGGAGGTTTTTATTACTGGTGGTTTTTCATAAAAGACAAACCCTCTTCGGCTTCAAGCCAAACCGCCCCGGCTTCTTCCTCGCAAAATCCCGCCGCGCCCGTTGAGCCTCAAAATGAAAAACTGCGCCGTTTGCTCGTGGACACATCCCAGAGCCCCACGGAAATCAAAAGCGCCATTCAAAAATACGCAGATGAATTTGCAGGATCCGCTTCCGGAGACAATCTTATCGAGATAAAAATAATCGGCAAAGACAACCAGCCAATCGGAAAAAAAGATTTTTTCACCGGATTCGGAGCAACAGTCCCTGAAGCTGTGGTGATGAAACTTTCAGAGGACTACAGTATCTTCGTGAACAAAGAGGGAGATGCTGTCAGATTGGGTCTGGCCTTCAAAACCGTCACCTCCTCCGGCCTTGCAGATGAAATGAAAAACTGGGAGCCGACAATGGCCACCGGCCTGGCTCCCCTCTATGAGGGACAAGCGCCCTTACCCCCCATTTCTGCCTTTTCTCCAAGCCGATATAAAAATGCCGATATCCGATATTTCAATTTTTCAAGCCCGGCAAACACATCTCTTGACTACTCTGTCATTTCAAATTTCCTGATTATCGGCACATCCAAAGATTCGATGCGATCAATCCTGGACTATATGGCGGGAAAATAAGCGAAGTTGAAAATTGAGACTTAAAAATTCAAAATTGCCGATCCCGAAACCATTTTTGCATTCAACAGATTTTTCATTTTACATTGTAATTTTTCACTTTTCATTTTCAATTTTAAATTTGATTTGACCTTTCCTTCAAAATCTGCTATACTGTATATGTAGCTTGAAAAGCAGGGAAAACGAGTTCCAATCACAATTTCCCCCTATTTGTGATTGGAACTCGTACTTCTCTATCCTCATTTCCCAACGCGGAAAGGGTCAAAAACAAAAATAAAAATTATTTTTGTCAAAAATTTTTCAAAAATAAAAACAAAAATAAAGGTTCTTTAACCGTAGGGCAGTACGATAACACAGACGGCATGTGAACAAAACACATGTTGCCGTATGACACTTCCTGCGCTTTCACCCGGCGCACAGTTCTCGGCTGACATGTTGCCACATGTCAAACACCGGGCGCTGCCGCCACTTAATATTTTTTGCGGGCGCTTGCAGCGCCCGGTATCAGATATCCTGTACCGGGAAAATTTGAGCGGGTGAAACAAGACAGCCTCCACGGGCGGTTTTTTGTTGTCGGGAATTGCGCTATGATATTCGTATATGGCCGCTCTCGATCCCCGAAAGAAAATTGGCAATCTCGGAGAGAAAATCGCCGCGAACTATTTCAAGGCTCGCGGCTGGGAAGTTCTCGAGATGAATTTTGAAAACCGGTTCGGCTATCGGCTGGGGGAAATTGATGTGGTCGCCCGCGACCCGAAAAACGACGAGCTGATTTTTGCGGAAGTGAAAACGCGCATCAGGGGCACGGCCAATTCCGGATCGCCGGAGCTCGCCATCAGCCGGGCAAAATACCGCCGGCTAACGAAAATAATTTCAAACTATTTGAGAAAAAACAATTTGATTGATCACAACTGGCACCTCGACGCAATTGCAATCGAAATGGATATGAAAACGCGAAGGGCAGACCTTCGCCACTTGAAATGCATTTATTATTGATGATATACTTGAGAAGTAATTCTTAGGCAAAATATATGTTGGATCCACAGATTCAAGATGAACTCAAACAAAAACTGCTCAAAGAAAAAGCCCGCCTTGAAAAAACTCTTGCCCCAACGGAAAAAAAAGAGACCGACCGCGAATATGAAACCAAATTCACCGAAATCGACCGCGACGAGGAAGAAAACGCCGACGAGATGGAAATGTACGGCAGCACCCTTGCCGCCGACGAGGCGATGAAGAGTGAGCTTGTGAAAATCGACGAAGCCCTCGCTGCGATGGGAGCGGGAACATACGGCACCTGCGCCAACTGCCAGAAAGAAATTCCTCTTGAGCGCCTTCGCGCCTACCCGCAGGCAGACACGTGCCTCGACTGCGACGGAAAATAAAATTTATTAAGGAGGAAAAAATGAAAACAAAATTGCTCCTCATTTTTGCAATTCTTGTTGCCGCCGACCAGATCGCGAAAAACAATTTTGCAAACACCTTCTGCAACAAAAATCTCGCCTGGAGCGTCTCCGTTCCCGCCGGGATTTTTTGTTTTGCCTGGACTGCCATTGTTGCCGCGCTGATTTATATGCTTTTCAAAACTGAAAAATATTATCAAAAAATATTTTTGGCCATGATTTTTTCCGGCGCAATTTCAAATCTCATTGACCGGCTGCGATTCGGATGTGTGGTTGATTATATCGATTTGAAATTTTGGCCGGTATTTAATTTAGGAGACGTTTCTATCACACTTGGGATTTTGCTTCTTGTTTTAAGTTTCGCAAAAATAAAAAATACCAAATACTAAATAAGATACAAAAATCATGTCTTCCAAAGTCCTCTCCGCCACCACTCTCGGACTCGCCAGCCATCTGGTCGAGGTCGAAGTCGACACCCATTCGGGAATGTATGTTTTTTCGATTGTGGGCCTGCCAGACGCGACCGTGAAGGAATCGAAAGACCGCGTGAACGCCGCCGTCAAGAACTGCGGTTTCAAGCCGCCCTATCAGTGCGGCCACGTGACAGCCAATCTCGCTCCGGCCGATATTACCAAAGTTGGCCCGCTCTACGACCTGCCAATCGCGCTCGGTTTTTTGCTCGCGACAAAACAGCTCGATTTTGACTCCGCCGGAAAATTGTTTGTCGGCGAGCTCGCGCTTGACGGAAAAATCCGGCCGGTGAACGGCATTCTTCCCATCGCCATCGCCGCGAAAGTTGAAAATCTCGCGCAAATTTTTGTCCCGAGGGAAAACGCGGGCGAAGCGAGTGTTGTGAAAGGCATAGCCGTAATTCCAGTTGAAGATTTTCGCGATCTGGTGGCGCATCTCAAGGGAGAAAAAATCATTGAGCCGCATCCTGTCCAGAATCTCGATGATATTTTCGAGCCGCAGGCATATCACCTTGATATGGCCCACGTGAAGGGACAGGAACATGCCAAGCGCGCGCTTGAGATTGCCGCGGCCGGCGCGCACAATGTCCTGTTTTCCGGTCCGCCCGGATCCGGAAAAACCCTGCTTGCCAAAACTTTTCCGTCTATCTTGCCGCCGCTCACTTTCCCCGAAGCGCTCGAAATAACGAAAATATTTTCCATCGCCGGAAAATTGTCCCGCGGCGTTGCTCTCGTGTCGCAAAGGCCTTTTCGTTCGCCCCATCACAGCGCTTCGGCCGTTTCGCTCGTCGGCGGAGGGCAATTTCCGCGGCCGGGTGAAATCAGCCTTGCGCACCGCGGCGTTCTGTTTCTTGACGAATTTCCCGAATTTTCGCGAATGGTTCTGGAAAATCTGCGCCAGCCGCTCGAAGACGGAAACATCTCCGTCTCGCGCGCCCAAGCCACTCTCTCTTTCCCCGCAAGATTCACGCTTATTGCCGCGATGAACCCCTGCCCATGCGGAAACGCGACCGACCCGGAAAAATTGTGTTCCTGTTCGCCCTCGAGCATCATCCGCTACCAGCGAAAAATTTCCGGCCCCATTCTCGACCGCATTGACATTCATATCGAAGTCCCGCGAATGAAATTTGAAAAATTGAGTTCCGAAAAAATGGGGGAATCGAGCGCGTCAATTCGCGAACGGGTGATTGCCGCCCGCAACCGCCAGCAAGAACGTTTCAAAAATCTCGACGGCGTGATCTCGAACTCCGAGATGACAGGCCAGCAGATGAAAGAATTTTGCAAGCTTGGCGAGCGCGAACTCGAACTTCTCAAAAAGGCTGTGACGCAACTCCAGCTTTCCGCGAGAGCCTATCATCGCATCATCAAAATCGCCCGCACGATCGCCGACCTCGCCGGCCAGGATACCATTGAAATCCCGCATCTCGCCGAGGCGATTCAATACAGGCAGAGGCAGACCTAGCTGCCAGCTTTCTCTTTTTCCAAAAATAGTGTATATTATACAGCCAGAAAGGCTGTTTTGCTATGCGAAAAAAAACAACCATATTTATCGCAATCGCCGCTGTTTTCATCACCTTGTTTGTTTTCCGGCAATATCGGAAAAACAGGTTCATCCCAAAACAGCCGTTCGGAATTTCATTATCCGACGGCGGAAATATTTTCGCGGCCTCAACATCCGCCGCGACGGTTGCAAATTTTTTGGAAGAAAAAAATATTGTGCTCACCGGCAAGGACTATATTTTCCCCGCGCCCGACGTAAAAATCTTTCCGGGCGGCCGGATTGTGATCCAACGGGCGATACCGGTCATGATTGAAGTGGACGGTGAGACGAAAGAGGTTGACACCCTGGGAACAAACGTGCTCGACGCGATCAATGAGTCCGGCGTGGCGCTTTCGCACGCAGACAAAGTTTCGCCAGAAAAAACCGCCTTGCTCTCGCCGAATCTCTCGATCAAAATCACGCGGATAAATTTCGAAGAAATTGCGGCCGACGAAGACATTCCATTCCAGACGATCGAAAAAGAGGACAGCACGGTGATGTGGCGAAAAAGGGAAACGAAGCAAAAGGGCGAAACCGGAATTCGAGAAAAAATATACAAAATAACTTATACAAACGGCAAGGAAACAAACCGCGCTCTGCTCTCTTCCCGGATCACCAGACAGCCGACATCCCAAATTGATGTCGTCGGAACGAAAATTGTCGTCGGAAAGACCCAATCCGGAGCCGCGACCTGGTATGAAAACGGAAATGCGATGACTTGCGCCAGCCTTGATTTCGCCCAGGGAAAATATCTGCGCGTCACCAACCGCACGAACGGCCGTTCGGTGATTGTGCAGGTGAACGATTCCGGACCCTACGGCAAGGGCCGCGTGATTGACCTCAACAAACCGGCATTCAAAAAAATCGGGGATTTGGGCGCCGGAGTGCTCAATGTGAAAGTGGAAGAAATACTCAACTGAATTTTCAATTATGCGAACCAAGTTGGGACAAAACTTTTTAATAGACGAGAATATCGCTGAACGGATTGCAAAATCAACTGATTTGTCAGGCCAAAATGTTCTCGAAATCGGTTCGGGAAAGGGGATTCTCACAAAATATCTGGCGCAATCCGCCGGCAGAGTTTTGGCGGTGGAAATTGACCGGGCGTTGGCAAGCGCCCTTGCGAAAAAATATAAAAATATAAAAATAATCGCCGAAGATATTTTGAGAATAAATTTGCCAGAGCTTATTGAAGAAAATAATTTTCAAAGATACAAAGTCGCCGCTAATTTGCCGTACTATATAACGTCGAAAATCATCCGATTGCTTTTGGAAACAAAATATCCGCCGACCGAAATGATTCTCATGGTCCAAAAAGAAGTCGCAGAGCGCATCGTCGCGCTCGACGGGAAGGAAAGCCTCTTGTCGATCTCCGTGAAATTCTATGCCGAGCCAAAAATCCTTTTTGAAGTGCCTCGCGAAAATTTTTCTCCCGCGCCGGAGGTTGATTCGACGGTGATAAGAATTATGCGCAGAGACAAAGTTCCCAACGTTGATATCAAAAAGTTTTTTTCTCTCATCCGCGCCGGATTTTCATCAAAGCGAAAAACTCTTGTGAACAATTTGTCGGCAAGCTTTCATATCTCGAAAGAAAAAATTGCGCAAATATTGAAAAAAACCCGCCTCGGGCGGGCAGTGAGAGCAGAGAAACTGCAGATTGAAGATTGGCTAGAATTGCTTGATGGCTGGCCAAAAAACTAGGAAGAAAATCAGCGCGACATAAGCAAACAGCAACCCGAACACCCAGATATGCACCCTGCGGGGTGATATTTTTTTTGCCTGCAAAATCCAGAAAGAAGCCGCGCCCAAAATCATCGCCGGGAAAAATAATATCTTGGCGTTGAGCCACAAGACACTCAAAGAATACGAAACAAAAATCCCAAGCCCGATAGCAAATCTTGCCCAGTTTTCGCCGAGCAAAACCGGAATCGTCCAAACACCGTTTGCCCGGTCGCCTTCAATGTCTTTGAGATCTTTAACGGGAAGCGAAATCGTGAAAGCGATGATGAGCAGCCAAAAAATCTGGTGCGGAAGCCTCGTGATGTTCTGTCCGTCAGCCAGCAATATAAATCCGGATGAAAAAAGAAGGGCGAGAGCGAGTGCCGAGAGAAGACTGGCCACCAGCGGAAATCTTTTGAGGCGGAACGGCCAGGCGGAATATACCCAGCCGATGATCTGATAGATCAGCATAATCAAAAAGAATTTCGCGCCGACTGTGATCGCCAAAACCAGCGACATCGCAAAACAAATCCAAAACAATTGCTTGTAGTCTTCGGCCGCCACCGCACCTGTCGCAAGCGGACGATTTTTGTTTGTGAGCTTGTCGATGTCGAGATCAATTTGATCGTTCAAAAACACCGAAGCCAACCAGGCGAAAATCGCCGCCAAAACCAAATTTGAGATTGCGAAAAAAGAAAAGAGATTTATATTCAAATTCTGCGGAAAATAGAAAGCTCCCAACGCCGCGCCGACGGCAATCAGGCCGGCGTGGATGAAAATCTGGATCCAACGGATGTTTTTGGAGACCGGCCAAAATTTTTCCCGAAAATGCAACCAAAAAAACAAAATCAGCGCGAAAACAAGCAGGAACGCGTAAATCAGATTCATCTTCACATTGAGCGCGTTCAAAAAATCCGTTTCGGAAACCGAAAAAAGCGTTGCCGGAGTGAGAAACAGGCCGGCGATATCAAAATTTTGAACCGAAAAAAGGTTTTTTTTAGGCAAAAAATAGAGATACGCCAGCCAGGAAGGAAAAGAACCCAGAATAAAGAGGATTATATAGGCGAAAACGCCAGTCAAAAGAGCCCTTATCGCTTTTTTTTGCTTTATATAAGCATAAATAACAAGAAAAACAACCGCCAAAGCCACTTCAACCCGCACGCCGTAGGTGATCCCGATGGCCGCGTTGTTTCCGAAAAACGTCAAAAAACGCTTGAGCAAGCCAAAAATATTGTCAAAAGCATAGAAGCTCCAGCAGAAGCTCTGTCCGCACCAAAGCTTGTCGACAAGCGGAGGGAAAATAGTCAGCCAAAAGCCCCACAAGAGCACGTTCGCGATTTTTTTCACGCCAACTTTGAGCCAAAGAGCCAGGAACAGAAGAACAACCAGAAAAGAAAAAGCGAAAAACATCCAGGCGGCCAGCGTCGAGCCGATGAAAAAAGAAAGCGATTTGTCAGAAAACCCACCCAAGAGATTTTCGCCCAGCATCCGGAAAGCAATGATTGACGAAAATCCGACAAGCCAACCGGTGAGGGTGAGGGGATATTCTTCAATTTTTTCTATTATTCTTCTCAGCATATTACAAAATAAACCTAGCATATAATCGCCCGGTTTATCAACCGGTTTATCAACAATTTTCTTTTTGTTGACAGCGAAAAAATATGGTATAATCAGACCAATGGAAAATCGAAAAATAAAAGCAAAAATCATTGCTGTTTTGGCTGTGAGTTTCGTTGTATTTGCGATGACGTATTTTGCGATGGCCCAAAATCAAAACGGCAAATCCCTTTTCCTTGATTCCGACCAGGACGGCCTCACTGACCAGGAAGAACGGACCATCGGAACAGATCCGGCGAAAGCCGACACGGACGGAGACGGATATTCGGACGGGAGAGAGGTCGAAAGCGGATACGACCCCTTGAAGCCTGCTCCGGGGGACAAAATCGTTGCCGCGCAAAATTCCGGCACGAGCCAGACAAACACAAATCCCGAACTTGCCCCATCGGCGGACGGACAAATGGCTGATCTTCTTTCAACCGACGCCATCGGCGACTTGAGTTCTGACCCGTCGAACCCAAATCTCACAAACGAACTGATCGGCCAGCTGATGTCCCTCACGAACGAGAAGGCCTCCGCCGACAGCGGTTTTGTCGAAAACCCGACCTATTCCGTCGAAGACTACAACCAGATCGCCCAAAAAGCCCTCGAGACGACGAACATAGCCAAAAGCCTGCCGGACATCTCTGACAGCGAACTCAAAATTCTCCCGGCTATCGAGAGCAAAAAGTTGACGCCCGAAGAAATCAAAGACAAGCAAAAAGACGAGATTGAAAAATATCTCGCCCAGGTTGCTTTTGTCTTTGCCTCCAATTCTCCTTTTTCCGTCCAGGACACAAACGATTTGCAGTCCGGCATCAGCTCCGAAAGCACGAATCTCATTTCCGCTTTCGCAACGGGAAACAAATCCGTCATTGACGGCTACGCCCAAAAGGCCCAAACGGGAATTGATCAGATCAAAAAAATCGAAGTCCCATACGTCCTCAAAGACATTCACAAAACAATGCTTCAGCTGTCGATCTATACGCTGGGGCTCAAAGACGAGTTGGCTCTCAATTCAGCCGACCCGATGAAGGGGCTTGTCGCCGGCTCAACCCTCCAATCGGTGGCGGTGAAAGCGACTCAGATGCAGACGGAACTCTCGAAAATATTGGCCGATTATGGAATATCATCCATCAAACTGCCGCAATAGCAACAAAAAAATGCAAAAAAAATACGCAAAAATTGCCGTTCTGACGCTGCTGATTTCGATGTTTCTTCTCACTCGTCCCGTTCCCGCCCAAGCCGGAGAATGGGGCGGGGATATGGCGGCCGCCATCTGGACAAAAGCCGTCAATGATATGACGAAGGCCATTCAAGACAGTATTCTGGCCAACGCGAAAATGGCGGCGGTGCGCGTCATTCAAAACCGCATGTCAAGCCTGTTCAAATCCAGCTCCGGATCGAATGCCAGCGGCCTCTCCGGAATGATCATTTCCAACTTCCAAAGTTTTATTTTCAGCACGGCTTCGAACACCGCCAACAATGTCACCAACGACTTTTTTGATATCTTGAACGCCGGCGCCACCACCGCGACAAAACAATACGTCCTGAATCCGGCTCAAAAAGCGCTGGCCGAGGGCGCTTTCAGCCAGCTGCCGAATCTCCAGGATTATTGCCCCGGCGGCGATCCATCCAAGGCCTTCTCTCCCGGCACCGTCAACAACTGGCTTTGCTGGACAAAAGCCGCCCAGCCCCAAAATGACCTGGCTTCAATATACTTGCGCGCGCAGGCCCTCAAGCAAGCCCAGCTCCAGGCGACAATCACGGCGCAGACGGCCGAAGCGATTGCCGGACAAGGCGTCGCCAGCAAAAAAACAACCTCGCCGGGGCCGGCGGACAGAACCATGACCGCCAGCAACGGCAAACAAGTTTCCGTCCCGGCCCGGTCGGACTACAAGGGAAGCACGGAATCGATCACGATGACGGGGGCGATGATCGGAAGCCTGCAAAACCGGATCAACCAGATGGGCATTGATATGGTCGCGTACGCCAAATCTCTTCCGGAAGTAGTCACCAATATGGTCACCACGACGATGACCCAAATGATCAACGAAAAAATCTCCGAAACGTTTTCGAAAATACAATAGGGAAAACCCAAGATATAGAACCGATCTTAGGCATTGACGCCATGCAAGTCTATAAAACAAAAGCGAAAAGATTGTCAGGAACTGATTTTCGCGAAGTGCACCAAAAAACTCTGTATGTTTATGGCAAAATAAAGAAGAAATCGAAACGCCGACCATATGTCCGTTCCGCATATTTCAAGAAAGAAAAAATATTTTTGGAATTATACTGGCATCACTTGTTCGAAAAAGTGAATCGCCGGGACAGGATGAGAAGAATGAAGTATTTCGATTGTGCAATTGAATTGATCCAAAAGTCTCATTTCAAGCCATGGTCGAAAGAAAACCCAAATAAGTCGCGTGAGATGCTGCATCGCTTCTATGGCACTTCTGCGGACAATGAATTATTTTGTGTTCAGATCAAAGAGAATATGAAAAACAAGCAAAAATACCTAATCTCTGTTTTTCCAACCGATGGTCCGAATATTTGGGGCACATAAAACCAAAAAAGGACCTTCCGCTAAGTGTGGTGTATAAACCACGGGCCGAAGGACCTTTCTATAGCTAATACTACCAAACCCCGGAAATTCTGTCAAGAGCGCGAAAATTAGCATAAATTAGGCATTTTTATAGCAATTAGAAATTCCCTCCGTGTTTTCTTCTCTGAAATCAAAAAACAAAAGAAACTTCTTTTCCCGAAAACGCCTTGCCCTCATCGCCCTGGCGGTGGTTTTGGTGTTGGGATGTTCGGCAAGGGTATCTTTGGCGGTGACATATAATACCAATCAAATATATGATTTAAAAACCACCTTTGGCCTAAAGGATGATCAAATATCCAAGTTGCAAAGCAGCAATACTACCTTTGACGCTTTCACGCAAGCAGTCAATAAAGAATTGGACTCGACAGGCTATACAGATAGAACAAGTCTAAAATCGATACAGGCTGCAGCAAATACTGTGTACAATAAGGAAATAGACCCCGACAGCATCGACGCGACGGGGTTGCAAACAACAAATCCTGATGTCGGTCTCAAATCGGCCTTAAAGGGCTTGTCTTTTGTATTATCAGAGTCGGTTCTTGCTACCATTGTTGGAGTATTGGGGGTCATCGTAAATTTTTGCAAATACTTTGTGACTTTTTCCGCCCAAGTACTTGATTTCACACTCAATCCGGCACTCTATAATTTTACCAGCAGGGCCATAGTTGTTCAAGGCTGGACCGTGGTTTGCGATGTCTGTAATCTTCTTTTTCTTCTTGTCCTGCTTTTCATTGCCATTTGCACGATCCTAAAAATTGAAAAATATCATGCCAAAAAAACGTTGCTAATGCTCATCATAATGGCCTTGCTCATCAATTTTTCAAAACCCATCGCGGTTTTCGTTTTTGACGGCTCCCAACTTCTGATGAATTTCTTTTTGAGTCAAATTGGAAAAACGGGGACAGGCAATGAATCGTCGGCAACACTGATCACGGAGTCTTCCAAAATTGCGAACCTGATTTATGAAGGACTTCCGGGATATTGGGAATCCAGCCAATCAAGCTTGAACATAGCTGTCCAATATCTTTTCGCAACCGTTTTTCTTTTCATGCTGGCAGTTGCGTATTTTGTCACCGCCATAATGATGATCATCCGCATTGTCGCCGTTATGATGCTTATCATCGTTTCTCCATTCGCTTTTTTTGCGGCGATCATCCCTGATTTTTCGAAAATGTCATCCCAATGGTGGTCATCACTTTTCGAATATTCGTATTACGGTCCCGCCGCCGCCTTTTTTTTGCTCTTGGCCACCCAGCTTTCGAATTCGCTTCCTCATCTTACGGATTCAACCGTAAAATCATACACATTTGACAACCTGGCCACTACCACAAACAATATAATCCACTATCTGACAGTTCTGGTTTTTCTTTACGCTTCGATTTTTATGGCCAAAAAATTCGGGGGAGGAGTCGGCGCGGCGGTTGTGGGGAACGCGAACAAGTTTATGCGGTGGGGAAGCGGATTTTATAAAGGCGGAGGGATGTGGGGCGGCTTGGCACGGGTCACAACGGTCGCTCCCAGATACAGAGGCCTGAAGGCCGGTCTTGCCGAAAGGCCGGGATGGAGATATTTGACGAAAGAAGGCCGGGAAAAAGCAGCCAAGGAAATGGAAGAAAAGACGAAAGGAAAAATTGCGCCGTTCAGCATGGCAGCCGAAAGAAAAGCGGCAAAAGACGAAGAAAACAAAGATCAGGCAAAAGTCGACGCTGGAGTTTTGAAAGGAAGCGCAAAAGATATTCTCATTTCCTCCAAAAGAGGCACTCTTACCGATGAGCAAATAGCCAGCGCGGCATTTCTGAAAACAATTTCCCAGAGCAAAGAAATGCGCAAAGAAGTGCTGGGCAATTTGAAAGACAAAGGAAACACCCATTTGGCGGCCTATTTGAGATACAAAACGCGGGGAATGGAGGACGAGCCCAAGGCGGGCAAGGAGGACTTGAGAACAGCGCCTCTTGAGGATTTTGGGAAAAACGAAATCAACGACAACAAGAAACTTGCCGACATGAACTGGGAAAAGGTCATGGAATCCCAACTGAAAGATGATAACGGCAAGCAAGTGAATTTCAAAGAATTCCTTGTAACTCGAATGAAAACTCTGGCCGCAACAGATCCGAGAAAATTTTTGAATACCATTTCCAGCCTTGATGGGGCGAGAATGAACATAGTCGTGAACGACCCCGATTTCAAAACCACAATCAAAGATGCCCGAATAGCAACCGGCGTAGGCCGAAGAAGCGAAACCGAAGGATATCGAAGCGGATATGAAGCCTAAAAAAATACTGCGGTCAAAAAATGCCCACAAATTTTTCCAATTTATCTCCCGAACTGCAAACGATCTTTCTGACGGTACCGATGTATCTGCCATCGACGCAAAACCCAGATGCGGAAATGGAGCAACAAATCATTGCCAGACAAAACCGGTTTTTGCAGCTGCCAAAAAGCATCCGCTGGAAACTGGCTTCGTTTGAAACCGGGTACAAAATCGAAGCCATCGGGCAAAAATACGGGTTTGAGTTGTTGCACCTTGCAAACATCACCCGGCTCGTGCGCGAATACTATTTCGGCGAGGCGCGGCTCGAAAATTTTCCGGCCGAGATTGAAAGAAGGATGGGGGTGAGCGCTTTCACGGCACAGGAGATTGCAAGATATATCAAAAGCGAAATCATTGATTGGGATCCGTGGGGGCAATACATTGCCACATTGCCGAAAATGACCGTGCGGGACATCGTGCAAAACCGCCCGAAGCTCGCGGAGCTCGAAATCACGGACGGATATATCACATTCAAGAATTCCGAGGACCTTTTCGACCCCTCAATCAAAAACTGGATTCGCGATTATGTCGCCCATCTTGGCTACGAGAAGCATTCGCAAATGCAAAGAACGCAGTATCTTTTCCACAGCGAAAACGGACGGGATTTGAGTTCGCAAGATCGCGAAAAATTGGGTATAATACTTAGGTCATTTGACGAGAACACGGCGTTGCCCGTTGACGAAGAAAACGAAGAAGTTGTTTTTGATACAGTGATCAGCGAGAAGAGACCAGCGAACAGCAAGTTGATGCCGGTCGGCGCATCGGAATTGCAACCGGCAACGGCCAAAGGAGATTTGTTTATCAAACCTTATTCGCGACAACCGCAAATACAAAAATCAACACCGCCGATTCCAAAACCCGTCTCAATTCCTCCCCGACCAATCAGACCGGCCGCTCCGCAAACAAACAGGTATTTTAGCGCATCGGAATCTGAAATTCCGGGAATCAAAATCCAGAGCATTACCGAACACAATGAACCGAGAACTGTGCCAATGCCGCGCCCCGGTATTCCCGAACCGCCCAAAAAACAAATTGCCAAGCCGCTGCACAAAATTATCAATCCGTTCTCAAAGCCAATGCCGGAGCCGAGGATCGAAGGGAATATCGTTGATCTTAGCAATAACGAATAAAAAACAATTTTGAATTAATTATCATGCATGCCGGCGTTCCACAATTCATCGAAGTTGAGGACAAAATCGCCTTCGGCCTCACCGCGAAGCAGTTGCTGTGGCTGGGCGGGGGAGTGGCGCTTCTTGTCGCCGCCTATTCGCTTTTCGACCGCCAGCTTTTTTTCGCCGTCGGGTTTTTTGTCGTCCTCATTGTGGGAGCTTTCGCTTTCTGGCGCCCGCAGGGAGTTTCACTGATCACGTTCGCCGGATTCACCCTGCGCTACTTCATGAAGCCAAAAAGCTATGTCTGGAAAAGGGTTTGGCAGAAAGAAAATACTGACGCCAAAAAAGCCGCTCTTGCGCGAAAAAGGAACGCTCCGGCGGAAGCCGCGCCGAAGCACCTGCCGAATCAGGGGCAATTGAAGAAGATTGCATGGGAACTGGATACGAGGAAGTAATTTGTAAAGAATATCATGGAGACTCTCCACTCCTCAAAACTCACCAAATCCGAAGCCATGGGCAAAGCCGCCCAGGAATTTGTTGACGTGGCCGAAATCAAGGACGGGGTGGTCGTGCTCAAGAATGGGACTTTGCGGGCGGTCCTGATGGTATCATCAATCAATTTTGACCTCAAATCCACGCAGGAGCAGGAAGCCATTGTGGAAAACTACCAGAACTTTTTGAATTCTCTCGATTTTCCCATCCAGGTTGTGATCAGTTCGCGAAAACTCGACATCAAGCCGTATCTGGTGATGCTTTCCCAGAGGGAAAAAGAGCAGCCGAATGAGCTTCTGCGCTTTCAAATTGCCGAATACCGCGATTTCGTGAAGCAGATGGTGGACGCATCGAACATAATGGCCAAAACGTTTTTCATCATCATCCCATTCGCCCTCACCGAAGCCAGAAAAGAAGGTTTCGTCGACCGCATCCGCACGGCGCTCAATCCAAAGCAGATAATGCTCGAAAAGCAGATGGAATTTGAAAACTACAAGAGCCAGTTGTGGCAGAGAGTTGACCACGTGATAGCCGGCTTGGGAGGAACCGGCATCCGGATGGCCCCGCTTTCGACCGAAGAGCTGATTGAGCTGTATTACAACGCGTACAATCCCGGCGTCACTGAAAACACCGATATTATAAATGCCGAGGAATTGGATATAAACAGAATATAAAATATGTTCGGTCTCAAAAAGAAACAAACCCCACAACCGAATACGAGAGAGAGTGACACGGAGAAAATATACCGCGAGGGTCTGGCCTCCGTGGTTGATCTCATTTCCCCGGCCGCTCTCCGGATGAACACGAGCTTTCTCCAAGTCGGTGAAACTTTCGCCAAAACGATTTTCACGACCGCCTATCCGAAATTTCTCCAGTCGGGCTGGTTTTCGCCGATCATCAACCTTGACCGGCCGATGGACATCGCCATGTTCATCCATCCGATCGAGACGGACGTGATTATGAAAAGCTTGCGCCGCAGCGTGACCCAGGTCGAATCGCAAATCCACCTCGAGCAGGAGGCGGGAAAAGTGCGCGACCCGATCCTCGAATCGGCCCTCCAGAACATTGAGGAATTGCGCGACAAACTCCAGCAGGGAACGGAAAAATTCTTCCATTTCGGCCTGTATATGACGATTTATGGCCAGACAAAAGAAGAAATCGACAAAACCGCCCTCTTCATTGAATCACTCCTCGAGGCAAGACTTGTCTATGTGAAAGAGGCTGTTTTCCGCTCCGAACAGGGCTTTTGCTCAACGCTGCCGCTGGCCAATGATGAACTGGCAATTTCGAACAATATGAACAGCTCGCCGCTCGCCACCACCTTTCCGTTTGTGTCCTCCGACCTCTCCACAAACAGCGGCGTGCTCTATGGGGTGAACTTGCACAACAACAGTCTTGTCCTTTTCGACCGCTTCCAGATGGAAAACGCCAATATGGTGATTTTCGCCAAATCCGGCGCCGGGAAAAGCTACGCCGTGAAGCTCGAAATTCTGCGTTCGTTGATGCTCGGGACGGAAGTGATCGTGATTGACCCGGAAAACGAGTACCAATATCTGTGCGAGGCGGTCGGCGGAAGCTTCATCAACATATCCCTCAACTCCGACTATCACCTCAATCCCTTTGACCTGCCGAACATCTCCGAAGAAGAAGATCCGCGCGATGTTTTGCGCGCGAACATTGCCAGCCTCATCGGCCTCCTCCACATTATGCTCGGAAACATCACTCCCGAGGAAGATTCGCTTCTCGACCGGGCCATCACGGAAACCTATGCGATGAAAGACATCACCCCCGAGGCCAACCTGCGCAATTTTGCGCGCGACCAGTTCCCGACAATGTCCGACCTCGAAAGCGTCCTTGGGAGTATGGAGGGAGCGGGCGACCTTGCCGTGCGGCTTGAGAAATACACCAAAGGAATTTTTTCCGGAGTTCTCAACAATCTGTCGAACGTGAATCTCACCAGCCAGATGGTCGTCTTCAATCTGCGGGATATGGAAGAGGAGCTGCGGCCGATTGCGATGTATGTCGTTCTGCATTTCATCTGGAACGAAATTCGCTCCAAGCTCAAAAAGCGCCTGATTATCGTCGATGAGGCCTGGGTGATGATGCAATACGAGGACGCGGGCTCGTTTATGTTCGGAATCGCCAAGCGCTGCCGCAAATATTTTGCCGGCCTCACGACCATCACGCAGGACATCGGGGATTTTTTGACCTCGAAATACGGGAAGCCCATCGTCACCAACTCCTCCATTCAATTGCTTCTCAAGCAATCGCCGGCCGCCATCGACGTGATCGGGGACACGTTCTATCTCACCGACCAGGAACGCTTTATGCTGCTTGAATCAAATGTCGGAGAGGGAATATTTTTCGCCGGCACGAAGCACGTCGGCATCCAGGTTGTGGCCTCGCGTTCCGAAGACCAGCTGGTGACGTCGAATCCCCAACAGTTGCTGGAAAGAAAAGAACAAGAAAAATAATTATGCCATCTCCAAACTACGCAGACAAAAATTATCGTTATGCGCCCGGTGATGAATTCATGCAGGACTACGCGGGTGATCAAAAAGCCCCTCTCGCTGAAAGACTCCGCGATGCCCGCGGCAGATACGATTCCGGAACGGGAAAGGCTCCGAAAAAATATTATGGTTCCCAAGGAACGCCAAAACATTTGGCTCTGTCCGAAAAAGAAAAGGGGGCGTCCCAGAAAGAAATGCAAAACAAACTGTCCAGCCTCCAGCGAACCGCTCCCAAAACGCTCGCCGGCATAAAAAAAGGAAAAAAGAGGGCTATCGCCGGATTTGTTTTCCGGCTTTTCGCCCAAATTGACATCACGACCGACTGGCTGTTCATTCTGCTTTTTTCGTTTGCGTTTTTGAAGGACATTTTTGACATCGTGTTCGCGGCGGTTACCGCCTCCGGAAGTTCCATCCCGATAATAAACTTTCTCACCGGGCCTGTTGCTGGAGCCATCGGCATGACAATATCGTTCGTGGGAGACCTGATGTTCCTCTGCCTCACTGTCACCGTTCTGGTTCTGATCGGGTCGAGCCTCAAAAATCGGGGCATGGCCAAATATTTCATCGGGATCGCGATGGAATTCATCGCCGAAGCCTTGCCGGGCATCAGTTGGCTCCCGTGGACGGTGATTTATGTGATGATTCTCTACGGGTGCGTGCTCTATGACCGCGCCTACGGCCGCCAAGCCGAGCAAGCCACGGAATCCGGCGAGACGGAAAACGAACCGGCATCCATACCCGAAGACGGACTTGTCCCAACATAAAAATTATGGCCATCAAGTTCATAGAAACAAAAAACAAGGCACAATTCTCCCGGCGAGAAATCCTCATCGGTTTTTGCGCGCTTCTGGCCATCGGAGTGAGCCTCGTTTTTCCCCAAAAAGCCTATGGCGAGACGTTCTGGCTGTCCCTTTTCCTTTTCGCGATTTTTCCCGCCGTCGCCGTCGGGCGCATTCTCAAGGAACCGCTTGGAAATTTCGGGTTTTCTTTGGGAAACCGCCGCGCGGGTATGATTTTTTCCGCGACTGTGGTGATTGTCTTTTTTCTTGCCAATTATTTTCTTGTTTTTCATTCAAAATACGGCGGCCAAATCCCGCTTGCCCGGGGAATTTCCGCCAGCTTTTTCCTCTTCCTGCTTTTTGAAATATTCATCGCCCTTCCGCTTCACTTTTTCGGAGAATTTTTTTTCCGGGGATTTGTCCAGTTGGGTCTGGAGAGAAAATTGGGAATTTTTTCGCTGGTCCTTGCCGCAATTTTGCAAACTCTTTTGTCTTTCCGGGCCGGATGGACGGCGATATGGCTCGTTTTCTTTTCCTCGCTCGGCGCCGGCCTGATTGTCCGCCAAAGCCGCTCCGTTTTCTTTTCCGCGATTTCTCTTTGGCTGATTTCGGTGAGTCTGGATATAATGCTGATAAGAATGGCCCATCAAATAGCAAGCTAACCGACAACCTATGAAAAAAAACAAACAAACAATTCCCGTTCTGGTCTCCGTTCTGGCGCTGATCGCCAACCTTGCTCTTCCCGCCGGCGCGCTGGCCTATACTTTTTCCCTGCCCAGACTGACCGATCCGGGAAGTGTAACCATTGACGTTTCCGAAATAGCCCGAGACGCCTCCACTGCCATCGAGGATCGTTACGGCTTCACTTCTGATGTTTGGAGAACCGCCCAGAGAAAAGCAAGCGTCCCGAAAGTGGAACTTTTTTTCGACAACTCAAATCCCGTGGAGGGCGGAAAGGTGACGGCGCACGCTATCCCCGAATTTTTCAAGAACGATCCGCAAAATCTCTATTATACCTGGTATATCATACACACGAAAAACGGCACCACCTCGATTGATGACGGGAAAAGAGAAGCATCCAAAATTATGGCCAAGGGGGATTATGATTACAGGCTTGATTGCAATCTGGGAGCAAGCCGGGACACCTGCAAGGACAGCGTATACGGAGCAGGCGAAAACAGCGACCCGGACAAAGACGGCTGGCCGGCGATTGACTCGAGCTATGATTCGGGCGAAAAGGCGGCTCCTTTCGGGGGAGCGGACGGCATCGGCCAGGCCTGCTACAAACACCAGTTCGGGACAAACACCAACGTCGGCTCAACCGAAGAAGATTCTGGAGAAGACGCCTCCGAAGGATGCAATCACAAGTGGGAAAACGCGGGCTCCGGCTGCACGGCTGACGACTGCGAAAGCGGATCCGGAAAATTTCCGACCGGCGAGGAGCGCTATTGGGAGACCGACCCGACCGACCCCGACACGGACGGGGACGGATTTCCGGACGAGGCGGATGTCATCGGGCTTGGCCAGCAGGATTTCACCTGGACATATCAGGCCGGAGACCGGGTGGGAGTGGTTGTCGAGGGAACCTCGATGATTCCGGTCGAAGAGTTGAACTCCTCTTTCAAAATTATGCACGGCTATCTTGACGTTTGCGACGAAACAAAAGCCCAGCTCGCAAGCGGAGACAAGTGCGACGGCGCGGACGACTATGGATACGGCTATTTGGCCACCAGAGCGCCCGGCGAAGAAGGACTCGAAAGGTTGAGGGTTTCCCTTTCCTACGCGCCGGACAACCCGGTTGCCGATTCCGCCGGCGCCGACAGAATAACCGTCAATTCCTCCCTTGACAGCACCGATCTCAATCCTGCCAATGTTTATTATACCTGGCAAATTCAGGAGGGGGTCCTGGGAGACGACAGCAGCTGGAAGGAACTTGACATAAAAGACAATTTTGACACCGCCACCGTTTCCAGCGGATTGGGACTTTCCAGTTTTTCCTTTTCACCCAAAACAGACGCCATGTCGGAAGGCAGCGATCTCACCTATTTCAAAGTGACCCTCACGGCTTCACGCTCCTCCGGAACAAAATCCAAGCGGGGTCGCTCCAGCGTCATAATCCCGGTCAACAAGAAAGGCATTAGCCTGAAATTTTTCAAGGTTGACATCCAGGACGGAAAGGCGGTGCTTGGGAAAGAAGTCTGCGACGAAGCGGCTCTTTGTCCCGTCGTCCACAACCAGTTGCTGGCCGCCCGAGTTTCAAGCGGCGAATATACGTCCTCCAACAGCGATTTTGCCTGGAGCATAAACGGCAAGGCCTATCCACTGCCGTCCGACCCGTCAGGTTTGTTTTCCGGCTGGGACAGCACAACTATTTTCTTCGCCATCATCGAAAATGAGGGCGACACCCCGGATGTGTCGGTCACCGCCACCCGCAAAAACGCCCTCCAGCCGGTGATGGGAAGCCGTTCCCTTTCAGTCGTCAAGCCGGCCACTTTCATTGAGAACAGCGCCTCCAGCACCAGCTGGCCAAAAACCTATCTGGCTGACGACAACAGCTCGCCCGGCGGGACTTATGCAATGGAAAGTTCAACCGCTTTTGAATCTCCCACGGAAAGCGCCGTCTCCTTCGACCTGAAATATCTTCCCGACTATTTGTTTGAAGGCGATCCCAACATTTTCATCGACTGGAAGATAGACGGAACCAGCATCACGAGCAGCGATTTTTTCGAGAGCAATCTCGGCTTGTCCGGAGTAGCCGCCGAAAACGACGGGCGGACGCTCAAATTCACCACGGGCGCCGCGAACGGAAACTACCACTCTATCGAAGCCGTGGTGAAAAAATACTGGAACGCCGACGAAAAAAACATTCTGGGAACCGCCTGGGGGATAAGCCCCGATACGCTCGAAAGCAGTTTCACGGTTGGCTTGACCTCTCTTGTTCCTTCGCCCGCGAAAGGAACATCGGCCTCCGCGAACCCAACCCGCGTTCTGGCCGCCATCGGAACACATCTTCCGCATTATTTCATGTATCTTTTGCGCCTTGCGCTCACATTGGCCGTGATGTTTGTCGTGAGCGCCGGATTTTTCGGCCTCACGCAGAACCTTAGGTTGTTTGGCGATGAAAAATAAAAGGAAAAAAAATATTGAATTGTTTTTTCTCGTTTTTCTGGTTGCAGGCATTTTTCTGCTTTTCCAGCCCGCCCTCGCCCAATACCAGAACCAGGAGAAAATCCCGGGGGCGGAGAAGCAGCAGACGGAGTTCGTTCCCTATCTCCAGGACATCATCAAATTCGGTTTTGCCGTCATTGGTATTCTG